>Ga0334894_1000230_pt1 | contig 79563 bp, 60 predicted proteins | sample GraSluR3_MG_6_FD_207225 | JGI IMG/M metagenome (GOLD analysis project Ga0334894, IMG submission 207225) | Sludge microbial communities from methane-producing bioreactor in Wageningen University, Netherlands - Granular Sludge_12_05 R3 | ecosystem: Engineered > Bioreactor > Anaerobic >...
TAGTTAAAAAATCATTCAAAGTAAAATAAAAATGCACTTTTAGAAACCAAATATTATCACTATACCAAACAATGAAAATAAGGGTTCATAAACCCCCACTAACCAATGAAAAATGGAGGGGGTTAAAGGAATAATAACAAATGATTTTTTAATTATCGATTTTTTAACCCTAAATATTAAGGCCTTTTTTTACGGGGCAAATGGAATATTTTTAATTAATATATATTTTTTTGTAATTTTGTTTAATTTTCACGTCGGAAGTTGAATTTCCGCATACCTTTTCCGGCAAAGAGTTAATATGGTTTGTGATAACATATTAATGAGAATGTGGACAATATTGTCATTTAAGATAAATATCTGGATGTGTAATAAATTGTTCACATTGTCGACTTGAATTACATGATACTATGAATTAAAAACTGTAAAAGGAGGTGAAAACGATAAAAAACAAACTAATAAAGCTGACATTAGCACTTGCATTCATCTTAATATGCATAGGAACAGTATCAGCAGCAACTGCCGATGAAAACATCACCATATCTGCTGTAAATGATACTCCGGATCTAGAAACCCAAGAAACCCTACAGGATGTTAGTATCAGTGGTAAAGTGGAGAAGTGTTCCGATGGAAACCCATTCCCCGGAGTAACCGTAACCACTACCAGTAGCGGAGAAACCATTTCAACCACTACCAACGTCGCCGGTACTTATTCTCTGAACTTTAAAAGCAGTTCCACTAATTTCCAAGTAACCGCCAGCGCACCAGGACACCAACCATCCACTCAAGAAGTAACTGTACTTCCTGGGGAAGATAATATCTACCGGGATACCGCTGACTTCAAATTAGGAATGGACACAGTCTACGTCGCCACCACAGGTAGCGATGCTACTGGGGATGGTACCGACGCTAACCCTTACCGAACCATCGCAAAAGGAATAACCGAAGCAAACCCTGATGGTACAGTAAATGTGGCTGATGGAACATATCAGGAACACCTTACAATCGGTAAGAATGTTAACCTGATAGGTGCCAGTCAAACCGGGACCATCATTGATGGAACCAGTAACGGACGACCGGTAACCATTAATGGCGGGGTCACTGTAACCATGAGTTACTTCACCATACAAAACGGAAGAGTAACCGGTGATTATGTCTATGGGGGTGGAATCTACAACAATGGTAATCTAACCCTCAACAACTGCACAGTAAAGACCAATCAAGCCAACCCAACCACTTTTTATGGATCCAGTTACGGAGGAGGAATCTACAACGCTGGGATCATGACCATTAAAGGTAGTACGGTTGAATACAACTATGCTACTGGTTACTATGCCTATGGTGGAGGAATCAATAACTGGGGCGCCATGACTATTGAAGACAGCACCGTACAGAATAATAACGCTATGAGTTCTTCTGATGAAGCTCAGGGTGGTGGAATATACAACGAAGACACACTTACCATTATTAACAGCACCATAAAAGGGAATACAGCCTGGAGCACCTACCCAGATGACGCATATGGTGGTGGTATCTACAACTACGGGACCTTAATTATGGATAACACAAACATGGAAGGTAACATAGCACGTGGATACTACGCTGTAGGTGGAGGCATCTACAACTTCTATGGTAACATGGAAATCAGTAACAGTAACATCAATCAAAACCTCGCCGAAGCCAGCAATACCTCAAGTTACGGTGGTGGAATCTACCTTAATAATGGTAGTTTAACCTTAACCAACAGTAACATCAACCAAAACACAGTGACAGGACAATCCGGATATTCCGCTGAAGGTGGTGGAATCTACAACTCTGGAGCCAACATGAACATCAATGGTGGGAGTGTAAGTTCCAACCGGGTTAATGGAGGAGATGCCAAAGGTGGTGGAATCAGTATCGGGGGTTATCATAATACAGTGGCCATAAATGGTTGCACCATCCAGGATAACGCTATCTACAGTACTTCTACTACAAATGGTGGTGGAATTTACTACCTTGCTGGCTATGGTTACAACACCGCAACTATGACCATCACCGACTCAACCATCAAAGGCAACACCGCCACTAATGGTGGTGGAATCTGCAATTACCAGAGTACAATAACCATTACCGGGTCCACTATACAGGAAAATAATGCGATTGTTGGTGCTGGAATCTGGAGTTCTGGAACAATTAGTATCTCTGATTCAACAATCACTGGTAACACCGCATCTATTCAGGGTGGTGGAATCCACTTCCAAGGCGGTACTTTGACGGTCACGGATTCAAACATAACCCACAACACTGCTACTAGTTACGGTGGTGGAATCTCAAATGATGGTACTTTAAACATTCAAAACTCAGCTATCAATGACAACACTGCCATGTTTGGTGGTGGAATCTACAACATCGACCGGGAAGTGGTTCTTGACAACACCGAATTACTACGAAACACCGCAACTGGTGGTGACGTAAATGGAGCTCGTGGAGGTGCTATTTTCAACCATTATGGTGCAGTGACCATCGATAACAGTAAAATCAATTACAACACCGCAAATGCCCTCTCAACAGACAGTTATGGTGGAGGAATCTACACCTGGGGTGGCAGTTTAACAGTAACCAACAGCAACATCAATCACAACACTGCAACTGCCGTTAGTAATGTATACGGTGGAGGAATCTACACCAGTGATAGTGTGGTGACCATGAACTTCAACCGCATAGTGGGTAATTCCCCTAAAGCCATCTACCATTCCCTCGACTCACAATACGGGACTGTAAATGCCGAGTACAACTGGTGGGGATCCAATTATGATGCCATAACCAGTTACTTTGGTGATGTGGATCTCTGGCCATGGTTATACATGACCTTCCAGGCTGATCCAACCACTATCCAGCAGGGTGATACTTCAACCCTAACTGCTAACTTCAACAATGCCTGGGATGGAGAAAATCCGGTGACACCTTTCGATCCAGCAATTGGGCATTTACCCGATGGAACACTGGTGACTTTCACCACTGACCTTGGTCAGGTGGGCAGTCAAACTGTGGATAAGCCTACGGTGAATGGTGTGGCTACCGCTACACTAACTGGAACCGAGTCTGGCCTTGCCAACCTATCTGCCACTCTGGATGATGAAACCCTAACCCTTAACGTGGAGGTTGAAAATGATCCGTGTGCCAATGTGACCATCACTAAGACTGGTAATGGTCCTTTGAATGTGGGGGATACTGGTACTTTTACCGTTTCTCTGCATAACAATGGGCCTGATGCTGCTCATAACGTGGCAGTTACTGATGTGGATGTTCCTTCCGGTTGGACTGTGACTCCTTCTGTGGGATCATGGGATTCAGCTACCAAAACCTGGAGTGTGGGAACGCTCAATAATGGTGACAGTGCAACCCTAACCATCAGTGGATTAGTTACCGCTGCAATGGCCGGGACCACCCTCACCAACACAGTTACCGAAACTCAGGATGAACTGAACCAGGAAACACAGACTGCAACAGCCAGTATCACAGTTAATACTCTATCTCCTAAGGCTGATCTGTACATCAACAGCTGGTCCAGTAAAAGTAACCCTCATGTGGGTGAAATATTCACTATTACCTTTAAATTGGGTAATAGAGGACCGAACACAGCAGAAAACGTGGTATTTACATTACCACTGCCTGATGGTGTGGAATTTGTGGATGTAAAGGTGGACCAGGGCACAGTAACCTACGATCCTGCTACCCGGACCATTACCTGGACCTTGGGTGATGTGATTGTGGGAGATCCCTACGCATGGGTAAATGTTAGAGCACTGAACCTGGGAAGTTTCATCTTCCGACCAACACTCACCACTGACACCGATGATCCTAACCTTGAAAGCAACATCCAAAGGTTGACTTTGAATGTCCAGGCAGCCGGTGGATCAACTGAAACTGTGCATGCTCAGACTGTGGGAATGCAGGAAACCGGAACACCAATGGTAGGAATAGTTCTAGCTGTTCTGATGGTAATAGGTGGATTTATCAGCACCCGTAAAAAACAATAAGAGGAAAACCCTTAAAACCTCTTTCCCCCTTTTTTTTTATTTAAAATTCAAATTAGTTAAAACATTGACGTATGTTTATTATTTATTGAGAATATTATAATAAATGACTATAAAATCTGTAATTTAGCTGAAATTATTTCTAATTTTTTTTATATAATATAAATTTATATATAATTTAAAGTTCATATTAAATTATAAGAGTTTAGGGAGGTTTTTTAATGAAAAAAGATGGAATACTAGTTTCAGGAATCATAGCAATTTTGATTTGTGTAGTAATGGCTTCAGGGTGTACCAACACACAAACTGGGAATAATACCGGCTCTGGAGAAAAAGTTATTGCTGAACTTAATCTTCCGAAGGACAACAGCAGCAGTGCTTCTTCTAGTTCAGATTACAATGTTACAATACCAGAAGGAGCAAAATCTGTTAAAATCAAATACCAAGGTTTGCAAGCAGCTACCACTAGTATTGGGGGGACAGATGTGAGCAGTATGGCAACTCTCGGTGTTTTCGCTTTAAACATGGTGCCAACTGAAGGTCAAAGCTATGCTGATTTTTCAGGTAACGTTGTTTCTAGTAAATCTGTAGATGTTGGTGGTGGCGAATCTGATGGTACAATAGAGTTCAATCAAACCGGAATTAAAGGAGTGTTTATTGCAGGAGTAAATGTTAAAGGAAAGTTAACAGTCTCTGCAATAACTTAATAATCAATGCTTAGTGGGGATGGACATCAGATTTCAGGAAAATGAAGACTCAACAATGATTCCATAAAGTGGTTGTATAAAAACACTCCCCTGCGCCAGAGCACCAATTGCAGGTATAGTTCTAGCCGTCAGCATACTGGGCCCATTAATGGTCAGCCGTAAAAAAAATAAGAGGAAAACTGTAAAACCTCTTTTCCACCATTTTTTTTTATTTTTACCTTACACAATAGATTGGAACATTCAAAATTTTATAGGATATATCAATTTTCAGATATAGTTCCATTATCTTATAATTAAATTAGTACTTTGAATTTGTCCTTGTCTACTTAATGGAATCTTAAGATCATCACTATATTCTTAAAAACATGTGAAATCTGTCACTAAAAATAAGATAAACCATTTCTATCTGTGATGTTAAGTTTTAACTGTTAAAAAAACCATAAATAATACACAGAAAGCGAATTCCATAATTTACCCCTAAAATGGAAATCCTCTCAAATGGCGGTCTAGCAATGGAAACAGACTATTATCATGATATCAAGATGCAGAAACTCTTCCATATCCTGGAAGAACCCAAATCACTGGATGGAATAGATCTATCCAAGGGATTCATACAGAACCTGCTACTTAAAATCATCAACACCTACGGGAATATAAAAGTACAGCAGATGCACGAAATCACCGGACTACACACTGACCTCCTGGAGGAATGCCTCAAACCTATGGAAAAACAGGACCTAATTGCTCCAACCGGTGGAGGGTTCCTCTTTGCCAGTGTGGATTACACCATCAAGAAACAGGGCCACCAGAAAGCAGTCCAGTTAATGGAGGAAAACCCCTACATTGGAATGGCCCCGGTAACCTACGATGATTACTTCAAGATCATGGAAGTCCAGCTCAAAGGACGCTACCCCCTCCACATACCAAAAGAGGTGGTGGAACGGGCCTTCCACGACGTGGTGGGGATGAAACATCCTAAAAAGGTTTTAAATGAAGCTGCAATTGGGGGAAAAGGATTCTTCATCTACGGACCACCCGGAACTGGTAAAACCTTCCTCACCAGTAAGATGTCGGAACTATTACCACCCATCATCATACCCCGATACATCGAGTTCAGTGGGAACATAATACAACTACTGGACCCGGACTTCCACCACCTGCGGGAAGAACAACCTGGAGACCCCCGATGGGTTAAGATCTACGCACCATTCGTATTCACAGGCTCCGAGCTCAGTACCGAGAAGATGGAAACACTATACAACCCTAACAAGGGAGTCTATGAAACCTCCCCCATCATCAAAGCCAACGGAGGAGTACTATTACTGGACGACCTGGGACGGCAGAAAGAAGACCCCAACGTACTCCTGAACCGGATGATCGTACCCTTAGAAAATAAGAAGGATGTGATCTACGTTAAAGGAGCACCAGTCATCGTGCACACCCACTTCATACCCGCACTCTCCACCAACCTGGAGATCACCATCATTGACGAAGCCCACCTGCGCCGTGCACCTTTACATGTGTACCTGGAAGTACCCAGTTCCGATGAGATCGTGGAGGTGTTCCAGCGAAACCTGGACATTTTAAAGGAGGACTATGATCCGGAGGTTCTGGAAAGGTTCCGGAAGGTTTACATACCTCAAATGCAGGGAGGGGAAAGCCTGAAACCCACCTTCGCCCATGCCAGGGACATAGCCCAGATAGCCCAGGCCATACGCATCCGGAGGGGGGAGGAGAGGATGACGGTGGAGATCCTGGAGGAAGCCCTGAACCAGCACATACTGGTATCCATGCAACGCAAGTACACCCCCGAACTCTTTGAAAGAATCATAACCCAGGGAAGCAAGCCACATCAATAAAAGTAATCCCCCATGAAAAAAGGGAGGAAGTAAATCCTTATCCCTATCATATATCCATCACCAACACCAGAATAGATCATACCACTAAAAAGTAGATTATCACGATCATAAAGCCAGTAAAAAATGAATATTGCCCATCCAAGACCATATGGTGGGTTATAATAATTTTAAGGACTGATATTTCCATAATTGTTCTTGGGGAAAATCTTTTTAAGCGGTTCTTAACAATATAAAAGAGGTTAAAATCACTACACTAAGAGGATGATTATATATGACATGCAACATTTTAGTAGGCGGAGGCTGGGGAGACGAGGGTAAAGGTAAATGTATCACCTACCTCTGCTACCAGGACAAACCGGAAATCATTGCCCGGGCCGGAGTAGGGCCCAACGCAGGCCATTCGGTGGAGTTTAACGGAGAAAAATATGGACTGCGGATGATTCCATCCGGATTTGTCCACACCGGAGCAAGACTCCTCATAGGTGCCGGTGTACTGGTGGACCCAACAGTCTTCCACCACGAACTGGACTACCTCAACAAGTACCAGGTTAAAAACAGAACATTCGCTGATTACCGCTGTGCCATAATCGAAGAAGAACACAAAGAACAGGACAAAGGCTCAGACCACCTGTACAAAAAGATCGGAAGTACCGGAACTGGCTGCGGACCAGCCAACCGTGACCGGGCACTACGAACCATTAAACTGGCAGGGGATGTGGAAGCCATGGAAGGATACACTGCCGACGTGCCACTGGAAGTGAACACTGCCCTGGACGAGGGACGTGACGTGTTCATAGAAGGATCCCAGGGTTTCGGATTATCCCTGTACTACGGAACATACCCCTTCGTAACCAGTAAGGACACCACCGCATCCAGTGCAGCCGCTGATATTGGTGTAGGACCCACTCGTATTGATGATGTAATTGTAGTTTTCAAATCCTACATCACCCGTGTAGGGGAAGGACCATTCCCATCAGAAATGAAACAGGACGAAGCCGAAAAAATGGGACTGGAAGAATACGGAACAGTCACCGGACGAAGAAGGAGAGTAGGACTCTTCGACATGGATCTAGCCCGGGAATCCTGTATGATAAACGGAGCCACCCAAATAGCACTAACCTGCGTGGACCGAATATACCCATCCTGTGAAAGGGTAACTGAATACTCCGACCTATCCGGTGAAATAAAACGGTTCGTTGAAGAAATAGAAAACGAAACCAAGGTACCAGTAACCATAATCAGTACCGGACCAGACCTTACCGACACAATCGACCTCAGGGACGAGTTAATGTAAGTTTTAGGGTTGGAGAAACCCTAAAACATTTTATATATAATCTAGGGGAATTAAACCTCCCCAACATATCAAATAGGGTAAATCAAAATAACCAGGGAAACTAAACCCCATACCAACAATTTACAATTAACTTTCAATTTACCATTAACTTTCCTATTTTTTTATACTATTCACGTGTTTATTTACGGCTAAGGGCAATAAAAGAAATCCATGGGGGTGGATTAATAGATGCTGGAGATAACTGTCCATGAAATAAGGGGACACTGCCCGGTCTATAAAGAAGGGGACCGTCTTGTTTTCAAAGATCCACAAATAGACCTAAAGGAGACTGATGCCCTCTGCACCCATGCCCTATCCACTATTCTCCATTACACCACTATTTTAGAACACCACTGGATACCCTTCCAACTGGGACTCACCAGGGAAGGTGATGAGGAACACGCCTACCTGCAATGTGTGGATCCAGGAAAACCATACACTGATGGTGGTACAGTAATCTTCCAATGCCGGAAGCTGGAGACTAATTTGGATAAGGGATAAAATGAGAATATTATCCTGACTCTCAATGGAGGAACCATGAAAATTTATCTTCTAATCTCTGGCAAGTACGGTAGCCGGGTGGTTAATAACCTGGCAGAGCACGGTATGGCCAGTAACATCGTGGGAATGGAAGAATACCCTGAAGATCTACCTCATTTTATTGATGATTTTTCCCAGCACATACCCCAGAGCTTGCCCCCTGCTGATCTCATCCTGGCGGTGGGTCTATCCGGGGATATAAACATGGTAGTCCCGGAGGTAGCCCGGAAAACCGGTGCCAAATCCGCCATAATACCCATCTACAGCCCGGAACAAATGCCCCCTGGACTGCAGCAGGAAATCATTGAATCTGCCCCGGATGTGAGGATAGTGTTCCCCAAACCCTTCTGCTCCCTGGAACCAGTAGGGGATGCACCCATAGATGAGTTCGCCCTACGATTCGGGAAACCAGTGCTCTACATCAAATCAGATAAGTTCATAAAAAAGGTGAAAGTACTAAGGGGTGCTCCCTGTGGGTCCACAGATTACATTGCCAAGGGACTGTGGAGCCTGCCGGTGGATGATGCCGAACTCAACGCCACCCAGAAACTACACAACTACCCCTGTAATGCCAGCACCGACACTGACCCGGCAGTAGGTGACACCAGCATGCACCTGGCCAGCTACCAGATCAAAGAAGCCGTAAAAAGGGGACTGGGCTTTGCAGTGAAATCAGCAGTGGTGGACGATGAAATCTGTGACACTGCAAAGTGCCAGGAAGAATGCCTGAAAACCTGCCCCCAGGTACGAATAGGGCTGGACACCATAACCATCAGTAATGAGGGAAAGGCGATAATTGACCCTGCTACCTGTGGCTACTGTGAAATATGTGTTAAAGAATGCCCCCAAAATGCCATTGAAATAAAAAGTGGAAGGTTTGAACTGGAAGGATGACTATGCCTTTAATAGGGGGGCACATACCAAAATTATGATGCCACGGATTACCCACTCAAACTGTTCGTAACAAATATTATATGGATTCAAATGTAAATTCAAGCAAGTTAAAGGAAATAATCTAATAATTTCAAAGGTGATACAATATGGATGATAAAGAAAAAGTGATCAAAGCTTTCAAGGACTCTGAAGAACCTTTAAACGCCACTAAAGTCAGCCAGATATCTGGTGTGGAGAAAAAAGAAGTGGACAAGATCATGAAAGAACTTAAAAAAGATGAAACTATCATATCTCCAAAAAGGTGTTACTGGGCCTTGAAGGAATAAAAATAACCTTATTTTTTGACAAAAAATCCTCATCTTTTTTGTCTTTTCAAAACCAGTGCACAGTTAATAGTTTTTTTATGGGTTAGTGTATTATTTTTGTAAAAATTAATTATAAGATCCCCCTGGTAATTCTTGTGAAATCATAATAAAAAACAGTAAATTTTTAATATTTTGAAACTTAAATAATCACATGGAACCAATTTCTTTATCATTCCTGGAAGGAATAACAAAAGAACAGATTGATATTCTTCCTCATGCCACTGAGAGGGATGAAATACATAAAGAATTGCTATATAATTGTATTATTGAAGATGATCTAGTTGGCATCTTAAAGCAAAGGAAAAATAGGTATCGGATTTATTATAAACATCCTACAAAAGGTGAAAGTCACGATCTTGTAATAGTTATAGATGTTAAAATATCTTCAACCATAATTATAAAAGTGGTCACGGCATACCTCAAACAGTTAAAAGAAGGGTGCGTTAAAATGAAAGCTAAATATTTTGAACTTGTCAAAAAATATGACGCCCAATCAGACATCTTGTATATGCACAAAGATATGGAATATAAATATAGAGAGTCTGTAGAAATGGGTGATAAATTTATTCTTGACTTTGATTCAAATCATAAACCAGTTGCACTTGAAATCTTAGATGCATCAACATTTTTCAACGTAAATAAATTATCCCTAAAACGAAATTTTGAAATGAAAATGCACGTGCAAATTGAGAAAGATCGTATTTATTTAAAAGGGTTATTCAAGTTTTTTGTTCATAATAAAAAATGTCCATCTGCATTTGCTCAAGATACTGCAAATGATATTGATGCACCACTATTGGCAACAAGCTTTGAGATGGCAACAGCTTAGATGATTTTTCTGAGTTTTATTTTTTCCCATTTATTAAACAAAGTAAATAGTTTTGTATAAAAATATTTTTAGTTCCTAAACTTTTTTTTCTATTGAAAAATAATTTTCACTTGTCCGGGGGGTTTGTATTTTTATTTCTAAAAATACCTTTTAGGAGAATAATAATGATTTTAAAAGCGTTAATTTAATTATATGCTTAATATCTTTATTTAGGGATAAAAATGAAGCATCACTTAAATTACAGTAAAGAAACCCAAACTATATCTTGTTTATGGAGTAATATCAACTAATTTATTAAGGACTTTCAATTAAGGACTAATTATCGTTAAGTGTTCTTTTAACTAAATTGAGTTTTTTAATAATATGGGCAGAGATGAGTACTATGAAACTTTACATCATAAGTTCCGGGAAGTATGGCAGTCGCATTGTCAACAGTCTGGCAGAAATGGGATTGGCCAGTAGCATGGTAGGTTTAGAGGAGATTCCAGAGGATCTACCCGAGTTCATAGACGATTTTGCGCAGTACGTACCCAAATCCATTCCCACTGCGGATCTCATCCTGGCAGTGGGACTCTATGGGGATATTAACATGATCGTACCCATCATCGCCCGGAAAAGCGGTGCTAAATCCGTGATCATACCCATCCACGACCCGACACAAGTACCACCTGGCCTGCAACGGGAGATAGAAGAATCTGCCCCTGAAGTTAAAATCGTATTCCCCAAACCATTCTGTTCCCTGGAACCGGTGGGCGACACCTTCATTGACAAATTCGCCCGGGAGTTCGGCAAACCCAAAATGGAAATAGATGCAGATGGTCTTATTAAGAAGGTGAAGGTACTCCGAACTGCTCCCTGTGGCAGCACCCACTACATAGCCCAGCACATTGAGGGCATACCCATTGAGGAAGCAGAACTGGAAGCAGGGAATAAATTGCATAATTATCCCTGTAACGCCAGTATGACCACTGACCAGGTGGTGGGAGACACCATACTCCACCTGGCCGGGTACCAGACCAAGGAAGCAGTGAAAAGGGCACTGGGTTTTGCCACCAGATCAGCAGTGGTGGACCATGAAACCTGCGAAGCAGACGAATGCCAGCACGAATGCATCAAACACTGCCCACAGGTACAGATCGGCCTGGATACCGTAACCTTAAACCAGAATGAACAGGCAGTGATTGACCCGGCCAGCTGCGGATGCTGTGAGATATGCATACAGGAATGTCCCTACGGATCCATAGAAATGGAAGAAAGGAAATTCACCCTGGAGTGAATCAACCGGGAATAATTGTAAATCCCTGTATTAATATTAACTTCAACCTGAAATCAAACTTGAATTCAAAATTATTATAAAAAATAAACCATCAAATAATTAATAACCATAGTTAAAACATTTTAACATTTCCTTACCGGAGCGATAATAAAATGCAGGGTAAAGTAATTTTCATTGGAGCAGGACCCGGAGACCCGGAACTACTCACCATCAAAGCCGCCAAAGCAATTGAAAAAGCAGACACCATAATCTACGCCGGATCCCTGGTAAACCCGGAGGTCCTATCAGGAGCCAAACCTGAAGCTGTGATCTACAACAGTGCCGAGCTAAACCTGGATGAAATTGTGGAGATAATGGGGAAATCTGTAGGTGAGGGTAAACTGGTGGCCCGGGTGCACACCGGGGACCCGGCTATCTACGGGGCCATAGCCGAACAGATACAGTACCTTAAGGCCCGGAACATAAACTACGAGATCATACCTGGTGTGAGCTCCCTGTTTGCCTCGGCAGCGGCACTGGAAGCAGAGTTAACCCTACCTGAAGTTTCCCAGACAGTGATCATCACCCGTCCCTCTGGCAGGACACCCAAACCAGAACGGGAGGCCATCTTCCGCCTGGCAGAACACCAGGCCACCATGTGCATATTCCTGGGAGTGCACATGATCAGTAAAGTAGTGGCGGAGCTTCTGACCTTTTACGATCCCCTGACCCCGGTGGCAGTGGTTCAAAAGGCCAGCTGGGATGATCAAAAAATTGTAAGGGGCACCCTGGATGATATTGTGGACCAGGTCCAGGAGGCAGGTATCACCAAGACCGCACTTATCGTGGTGGGAGATGTGCTTGGTACAGATAAGGTAACTCCATCCAAGCTCTATGATGCCCACTTCACGCATGAGTACCGGAAGGGTGAAGGAGAATAGTTAGTTGAGATTCTCCTTTAATCTAAAAAGAGTATTCTTTAAGATTAGGGTGTCTTAAAATTTTCAAGAATCCTTTTTCATTATAATTCGTTCTTTTATAATTGTAAAATCAATTTTTATTTTAAATCTTTTAACCAGATTATTAATACTTGATTTGTAAAGAATCGTATTAATAATGCTATTAATGACCATTGCAATAATCGCACCGGTTAAACCGAAGAAGTAAACTCCGGTTACAGTTAAAGAAGCGGATATTATTCCCTGAACTAATGCTATTTTTGCTAGATCTTTGAAGGCACCAAAACCTGCAATAGATCCAGATTGTATCCCTACTATAGTATTAAATATTAACAGTACTGATGATATGCGTAAAGCACCAGCTAAATCTGGAGCAGCTAGCATATTCGTAGCAAGCCAAGGGGACATTATGAAGAGTATGATACACATTAATAAGCCTGAAATCACTCCAAAAAGATTTGTGAGACCCATGATACGTCCAGTACGTTCTGGATCATCTAAATAATATTGGGCAATATATTTAGTTGATGTAACTCCCAAACCTAATCCTGCAAAGGTTGAAAATAGGACAACTGTACTACTAATCATTGTTAATTGACCATAACCAGCAGTTCCTAAAAGACGAGCAGACACGATTGCTGCGATAAGTGGAAATCCCTGAGAAGCCAAAGCACTAATGAAATTCCAGAAAATACCATAGATCAATTTAGTTTTTAAACTAGTATTTTCCTGTTCAGTTAGATTACTAATTATTTTTTTTAATTGCATTCGTAGATCGAGCATTGATTTCACACTAAATTTGTTTATTTTACTTCTCAAAACTTAATTTAATTAACAACTATCTAATTTATATAATTTTAAAAAAATAGAATTTTTTCATTGAATTATTCCATATTACTATTTCGTTATTCTTCAAATTATTTTTTTAATTCTCAGGAATTGTTTATGACAAATCTACAGTCATGTCCAGAAACTATTTTCAGAAACTGTAGAATTTAGGATCAAACATATAGGATAATGACAAAAATCCAATTTAGGGTTTCTATTTGGTGGAATATTAATTTAAATCCATTTTTTTATTCATGCAGTTCCAAAAACCATTTTATCACTTAATTTTGTTTAAATATTATACTCTATTAGATTTTAGATTCAGAAAAAGATATTAATCAATTACTAACAAAAATAGTAGATGTATTTGCATGGGGAGTATTTCTAATGGTTTAATGGATACATTTCATTCAATAAGTATTCCCTGGCGATATTTATCAGAATAAACCATTGTAAAGGGAGGTGAAAATAATTGAAAACCAAAACAAGAACTAGTAATAATCAAATCATCCTACTTGCAATATGCACACTCCTTTTTGTGGTCTCTATGGGCACCATTGACACTTCTTCCGCAGCTTCTACTCTTTATGTTAACAACGACACTGGAAACGATGACTGGGATGGGACCAGTGCCACCTACCAGGGTGGAACAATCGGTCCCAAGGCCACCATCCAAAACGCATCTGATGAAGTAGACCCGGATGGAACAGTAAACGTGGCCAGTGGAACCTACAATGAAAACCTGCTAATTACCAGGAGTTTGAGTCTCATCGGTGAAAACAGGGACACTACCATCATCGATGGGGGTGGAAACGACTGTGTTATAAATGTTGACGCACTGAACTTCCTCATAGCCCACTTCACCATCCAGAACGGATTGGTGGATGATGCTGGTGCTGGTATATACAAAACCTCAGGAACCACCACCATCAACGATTGTACCATAAAAGACAACTCCGTCCAGGCCCTTACCGGGGGATTGGGTGGAGGTATCTACAACCAGGAGGGACGACTGAATATCCAGGATTCCCTGCTTACCAATAACCGGGTGGAAACCCTTGGCAGTGGAGGTTGGGGTGGAGCCCTCTATGATCGGGGTATAACCACCATTACCAACAGCCAGTTCAACGACAACAAAGTTATCTCCGCAGACAGTTCTGCGGGAGGTGCAATCTACAACCTAAACAGCTTGGACATCACGGGTTCTGTATTTAGCAGTAACAGTGCCCTGTCAGCTGACCAGGGAGGAAACGGAGGAGCCATATACAACCACAACAACGGAGTAATCACCCTTACGGGAACTGATTTCTATGACAACCTGGCCCAATCCTTAGGAGACAACGCCCTGGGGGGAGCAATCTACAGCTTCCCGGGTGGAATTGTAAACATTGAGGATTGCTGCTTTGAAGATAACCAGGCCCTGGCCGCCGAAGACGGAGGTATGGGTGGAGCCATCTTCAACCAGGAAGGAACCTTCAACATCACATCCAGCTCATTCACCGAAAACACTGCCTACTGTGACCTGGAAGGTGGAATCGGAGGAGCAATATTCAATCTAGCCGGGATTCTAACCATAACCGACGCAATCTTCACTGCAAACCTGGCCCAGGCCGAGGAAATGGGAGGAGTAGCCGGTGCCATTGCCAACATCGGTGGAAATGTCACCTTAACTGACATCACCTTCTCTGAAAACACAGCCCAGGGTGAAACAATCGCCGGAGCAGCCGGAGCCATACTAAACCTAGGTATGAGTCTCACCTACACTGAAATCATAAGTGGGGGTATCGAAGCCATTACCGGTGCAACACCCTCCGAAACCTATATGGACATAGTAAACTGTGACTTCGAAGATAACCAGGCCATCTCCACCAACGTGGGTGGAATAGCCGGGGCTATCGCCAACATCTACAGCAACCTCTCCATAACCAGAACCACCTTCACCAACAACCTGGCCCAGGTAACCAATGAAATCGGGGGAGTGGCCGGAGCCCTGGCCAACATCCTGGGAAACGTCACCTTAACTGACACCAAATTCTATGCAAACGCAGCTGAAGCCACCGAAATTGGAGGAGTAGCCGGAGCCATACTAAACGTGGGACTGGACTTCACCTTACTGGAAGGACTCTTCACTGAGGATATCCAGTTAGGGGGTATAGAATTCATGGACACCCTGGAAAACGTAGAAACCAACCTGGTAATCGAAAACTGTGACTTCGACTCCAACCAGGCTTTAGCCACCACCATGGGTGGAATAGCCGGTGCCATTGCCAACATAGCCCTGGGAGACACATCCACTTTCTCCATAACTGGCAGCACCTTCACCAGTAACCTGGCCAAGGTCACTGAAGATATTGGAGGAGTGGCCGGTGCCCTGGCCAACATTGGAGGAGACATCACCCTAACTGACACCACCTTCACTGGTAACCTGGCCCAGGCCGATGAAATTGGAGGAGCAGCCGGAGCCATACTAAACGTGGGATTAGGAGGACTACTGGGAGAAGTTGAAATCCCGGGAAACACCATGACCATAACTAACTGTGACTTCGAAGAGAACCAGGCCCTCTCCACCAGAATGGGTGGAATAGCCGGTGCCCTGGCCAACATTAACAGCCAACTTCTGGTAACTGCCACCAGCTTCACCAACAACCATGCTCAGGTAACTGAAGATACTGGAGGTGTGGCCGGTGCCCTGGTCAACATCCTGGGAAATGTCACCCTAACTGACACTACCTTCACTGGTAACCTGGCCCAGGCCGATGAAACTGGGGGAGCAGCCGGAGCCATACTGAACCTGGGAGTGGGTGGTCTGGGATTCATGGAGACCATAGATCTCCCTGAAACTACCATGACCATAACTAACTGTGACTTCAAAGAGAACCAGGCCCTCTCCACCAGTATGGGAGGACTGGCCGGTGCCATTGGAAACATAGCCGTGGGTGACGCGGTAACCAACCTGACGGTAACCGGTTCTACCTTCACCAGTAACCGGGCACAAACCGAAACCGAAGGAGGTTCAGCTGGAGCCATTGGAAACTACGGAGGAATAGTAACCATCACCAGTTCACTCCTGGAAAACAACATAGCCCAGGCCGATGAAGAAGGTACCGAGATCCCCACTGGAAAGGGTGGAGCGATCTACAACCAGAACCAGTTAACAGTCACCGGTAGCACCATCAAGGGCAACCAGGCCCTTATAGGTGCTGGGTATGGTCAGGGTGGGGGAATCTACAATGATGGTGGAACCTTCCAGGTGAACTTCAACCGTATCGTTGAAAACTCACCGGAAGACCTCTACAACTCCATTGAAGAGAGCCAACTCGGACTATTTGCCGCTGGTGAAGGAAGTCAGTACAACGCCCAGTACAACTGGTGGGGATCCAACAGTGACCCCTACTTGAGGGGAAGAATTGTTGGTGAACAGGTATCCTATGACCCATGGATGGTCATGAGATTCACCGCCAACCCCACCAGCACTACTGCTGGTAGCACTTCCACTTTAACTGCTGATCTGCGTTACGACAACCAGGGTAACTTCCACGACCCAATCAATGGTCATATCCCGGATAATACCATGGTGACTTTCACCACTAATCTGGGAAACGTGGGCAGTAAATCCGTGACTGTGCCACTGATTAATGGCATAGCCCTGGCCATACTACGGGCAGATGAAGGTGCAGGTTTGGCCTGGCTAACTGCCAGACTGGACAGTGAACTTCTAACCCTGGGAATGACCATCAACCCAACAGTAGCCAGCGCTGCCACCACCAAAACCATCGGCATGCAGGAAACAGGACAACCACTATTACCACTAATCCTCGCCGGATTAATGGTACTGGGAGGTATCATCCTACCACGTCGAATAAAATAAACCCCCTTTTCCTTTTTTTCTTTTTTTTAAATAATTCATATTGAAATCTAAAATAAATAAAAAATTAACTCTTTTTAAAGGAATTACAATACTCCCCTTAATTTAACTCTTAAAAACCTTTATATAATACTTAATAGTTAAAAAAATAGGTTTATAATAAATCTTAATAGAAACTACGGAGTGGTGAACATTTCTAGACAGAAATCACATGTTAAATCCAGGGTATCCTATTACACTAAAATAACCTTACTGGGAGTAATTATTCTATCTATCGGGATCTCAGGGTTTATCCTATTAATCTGGATCTCAGGATTTATTCTATTCATGGGGATATGGGGATTACTCCACTTATCCCTGCTGGCCTTACTGATCATGGTAGGGCTAATTATAGTTAAATATGGATGGTCTAAACGCAGGATATGGAGTAAGGGTGCTAAGGGTGAGAAGATAGTGGCCAGGAAACTCAAGAAATTACCTAAAAAGTACACGGCTATCCGGGATGTTAAGATACCAAATCTGGGTGGTGATATTGACCATGTGGTGATGGGACCCACCGGGATCTACGTTATTGAAACTAAAAATTACAAGCCAACCTATATCCCTGATGAGGACTGCTGGTACCATACCTCGGGCAGAGTATCCCCTCAAAACCCTGCAAAACAGGTGAAATTACAGGTTTCAAAGTTGAATGATTTTCTCAAACCCAAACTGGGAAAAAAATTAAAAAAAGCAGCCATCAATCCAGTAGTATCCCCAATAAACCATAATTTAATCTTTAAAAAGGATATAAAGTCTTATGAAATTGTTTACCCTGAGGATCTGGTTCATTACCTATCCCACCGGCGGAAAATTCTTAATTCCAGTGAAGTTAAGGAGGTAATTAAAATCTTAGCTAAGTATGGTAATGTATCTTAACAAAAATGGCATATTAGTGTTTGTATGGCATATTAGTGTTTGTATGGCATATTAGTGTTTGTATGGCATATTAGTGTTTGTATGGCATATTTGTGTTTGTACTATTTGCACTTGGAAGAAGAAATTTAACCATCAACCGAACCCCCATTTAGGGATATAATTAGATTGTGGTGAAAAAATTAAAAATAAGGTCTGTGATAAAATCTAATAATTTATATAATCCTTAAAAGATAATTAATCTAAGATGTGATACCATTGCATAGTCTTAAAATTTACCAGTTGACCCCACCTGAAAAAAGGCATATTATGGAAACTATAACTTCCATATTAAAGCAGGAAAAGATAATTTTTGCCTACCTGCACGGGTCCTTTTTGAAGGAGAACTTTAGGGACATAGACCTGGCAATTTACCTTGAAAAAAACCTGGATAAAAAAGAGACCCTCCACCGGGAATTTGAAATGGAAAGAGAACTTGAAAAAGCGGTTCATTTTCCAGTTGATGTTAGAATTTTGAACCATTCCCCATTATCTTTCAGGTATAATGTCTTTAAAGAAGGTACCCTTCTTTTTAGTAAAGATGAGCTGGTAAGAAGTGATTTCATCTCTTTAACCATGGTCATGTACCATGACTTTAACTTTTATCGTAAACGCTACATGAAGGAGGCTTTAGGGCTTGAAATATGATGCAGATCGGGTTGCCAAGCTATCATCAGAAATTTACAAAGCTCTGGATGATTTAGTGGAAATTTCAGGAATACCTAAATCTGATTTTCTCCAGAAACGCCACATAATCGCCGGCGCAAAATATTATTTTATAGTGGCTATTGAAGCTTCAATTGACCTTTCCAACCACCTGATTTCTCAGAACAACTTCCCAATTCCAGAAAGCTACGCTGATTCATTCAGGATATTAAAAGATGAAGGGGCATTATCCCAGGAATTAACTTTAAAATTAATGGACATGGCCAGGTTCAGGAATAGATTGGTTCATATTTACTGGGACGTAGATGATGAGATGATTTATGAAATACTCAACCAGGATATCAATGACATTAGAACATTTCTAAAAGCATATCTGGAATTTCTAAAAAAATGATATATGTGTTCCACCGGATTCCAAATAATCAGTTAGGAGTTTTTCGGCCCTCTGCGGGTCATGCCATTTGAAGTTGGTGAGAATCGGATCGAACCAGTGGGCACCGTTAACGGAAATACCCTCATTGGTGTTCAAAAAATAGGTAAGGGCCGGATCATCTGGATCGGCTACAACTTTGTCTGGTACGCTTTCCACCTGGAAAACCAGGGTGAAATGGAATTAATCCAGGAAGTTATTGGGGGTTCATAATTTTTTTTTAACTGATTTGATTTCATAATGATTTTTTTTAAGTGAATGATAACATAATAATTTTAACTGGCCAGAAACCCCCTATATATCCCTGAAACATGGTTTATAACCTTAATAAATTACTAATCATTCCAATAGTGTTCAACACTAACAATATTAATCCAAGTGGTATAAAGAGGGGTGTATAATTATTCAAAAATGAAATAGAGTTCAAATGACATAGAAATACTTTAAAGCATGTTAACGGTTCTTATAGGCTTGTTAGTTGAAAAGGGATTAATCAACTCAAATACGAATCCATTTTCAAGAAGATTAGTAAATTTGAAGATATAACACAATTTTGAAGAATTAGAAGAATGGGATAATTTAATACCAATAAAATCAGTAATATTAATAATTAATCTTAGTTTATTATGTGGGAATTAATTGGGGTATTGATCATGACTGGAAAAAATGCAATCAAACTTTTTGAGGATAATAAAATTAGGACTTTTTGGGATGAAAACGAAGAAGAATGGTTCTTTTCGATTATTGATGTTATAGAAGTTTTAACAGGTAGTAAAAACCCCCGAAGATATTGGAGTGATTTGAAAAATAAAATGAAATCTGAAGAGGGTAGTGAACTGTACGAAAATATCGTACAGTTGAAAATGCCTGCTGCTGATGGAAAAATGCGATTAACTGACGTAGCCAGCACAAAACAATTATTAAGGTTAATTCAATCCATACCTTCACCTAAGGCTGAACCTTTTAAATTATGGTTAGCTGAAGTAGGTAAAGAAAGGCTGGATGAAATAGCTGACCCCGAACTAACAATAGAAAGGGCTATAAAGACTTATAAAGCTAAAGGTTATTCGGATGATTGGATTAATCAGCGGTTAAAATCAGTTGAGATACGAAAAGAATTAACTGATGAATGGCAGAGGTGTGATGTAAGCGAAGGCATTGAATATGCAATTTTAAATAACGAAATCACCAACGCATGGTCTGGTATGGATACTAAACAATATAAGAAATTTAAAGGATTGAAAAAGGAGAACCTCAGAGATAATATGAGTAATCTTGAATTAATTCTTACTATGCTGGGTGAGGCATCCACCACAGAGATATCTAAAAATGTTAATCCCCAAGGACTTGAAGAAAGTAAAGATATTGCTAAACGCGGGGGAAAAGTTGCAGGAGAAGCCAGAAAGAACATAGAAAAGGAATCTGGGCGGCCAGTTATAACCAGGCGTAATGCTAGAACTCCAGAGCTTTTAGATATCACAGTTAAAGAACCGGTATTTTCCCCTCCATATTTTACTGGCAGGGATGAAATGAACTTAAAGAATTATGTTTTACTATGAAACTTGAGAAAATTGACCATAGATGTGGACTAATTTCATTAGTTTCAATTCTTTTTAGAATGATATTTTCAATAAATAGGGCGATTTGAATAATGTAATACTTCATTTAATCCTGTTATGTTCACTTGAAGATTTAGTGTGCTCAAAGTAACTTGTGTACATAGGTACGCTTGAAGATTAGTGTACTCAAGGGTACTAGATACCATCCAGGATACTCAAGCCGGTATCATGGTTTTTTATATTCCATTACCAGCATGGTAATATCATCGAACTGTTCCTGGTCTTTCACGAAACTGTTGATTCCTTCCAGGATATGGGTACACAGTTCTTCAAGCCCCGGATATTGGTCCCGGTTTACTGCCTCCAGTAATCTACCCTCACCAAAGAGTTCCTCACCCTCATCAATGGCCTCGGTAACACCATCGGTGTAGAGGTAAACCCGGCTTCCAGGTTCCAGGTGAATCTCTTCCGGGTGGTACTGGGTGTTCTCCAGCCCTCCCAGTATGAATCCTGGTTTGGACTTCAGCCACTGGTAATCCCCACCACCTTGTTTCAGGAGGGGAGGGTTGTGGCCGGCGTTAACATAGGTGAACCTTCCGGTAGTGGTTTCCAGGATACCCATCCAGCTGGTTACAAACATGTTCTCATCATTACCCTCCACCAATTGGTTGTTAACTGTGGAGAAAACTTCCCCGGCATTTTTACCGAGCTGGGCCTGGTTTTTAATTAATGTCTTGGCAATCACCATGAACAAAGCTGCAGGCACACCCTTACCAGATACATCGGCGATCACCACTGCCAAGTGGTTATCATCCACCATGAAAAAGTCATAGAAATCCCCACCAACTTCCCGTGCTGGCAGGTTGGTGGCGTAGATGTCAAATTCATCCCTAACCCCTAAAGTACTGATCTTGGGTAACATATCCGCCTGGATTTTCCGGGCAACATTCAATTCGGTGTTAATTTTTTCCTTCTCCGAGGTGACTTTCTTCAAATTTTCCAGGTAGATCTCCAGGTCCTGGATCATGTTCTGGAAGGAATGGGCCAGGATCCCCACTTCAGTCTCATCAGCAGCATACTCCTGACACTTGGCAGTGATTAGGGCGCTGCTGGCAATACCCTCAGAATCACTGACATAATTATTGACAATATCAGATATGGACTCAATAGGGGTGGTTATGGTCCTTTCAATGTACCTTAAAAGTAGAATTGTGGATATATAAAAAATGGATAGGATTAATGTAACATGGAGGTAAACTGACTCCCAGAATTGTATTTCACCACCTTCTGGAAAGGGGATGGTGTAATAGTATATGATCCCGGTTACCATGGCGATGATAGCCCCGATGATGATGAAAACCAGGATTAACCTTTCGGTTAATGAAACCCTTATCTGGCTAGTTTTTTCCCCAATTTCCTTGGTCACTGGTTTTAGAACGTAGATTAACGCCAGGGAATAGGTTATGGTCCCGGCAGCCATGGACCATAAATCTGGGCTGGCAAACAGGGAGTAAATAATATTCCCAATTCCCACCAGGAGTGCCACCACTGCCATTGCATCATATAAACCCCGGGGTAGGAAGGTTTTAGTGACAGTTTGGGGTTTGATCATGAGGATACCGTAATAGTTAGCTCCAATAATAACCAGAGTCCCGAACATTATGGAGAAATCAAAGTTATTCAGGGCAAATATGGCAGTGGTTAAGGAAGCCAGTTCGTAGAGTCCCAGACCATCCAGGAGGAAACCAAGGAAGCCGGCCATTACCACAGCATTTACAAACATTATCACCACGAATTTGGTTAAATTCTTCACAGTGTCCAGGCGGGGTGGGCTGATGGTCTTATCCTTATCCAGCAGGTACCATAGTTTGTAGGGAATGTAACCGTAGAGAAATTGCACAAAGAAGTACATGAGATAAATTTCAGGAGGATCACCGGAGCTTATATCTGCTACCAGGTACCCCAGGGCTGATCCCAATGCACCCCATGGGCCAAAGAGTAAACCAAAAACAGGGGGTAATGCACTGGCCGGTCCCAGCTCGGAAATAGGTAAAACCGGGAATAAATAACTGAATAATAAGTTAGTGAGGAAGATCAGGACACCGCAGATGGCCATTCTGCTGATTTTGTGCTTCAGGGTGGTGGTATTCATTTTAATCCTAAATTTAACTGTCTATATGGGTTTCCCAATGTGGGCTGTTTAATTGGGTTTCCTTTTTAATCCATTCTCTTGTGGAGGGTTAGAATATTCTTCCCCTCCTGGTACTCGTAGTGAACCTGGTCCACGTTTTTCTTAATAAGGAATATTCCCAATCCACCGGGTTCTTTTTCTTCAATTCCCTTAGAAATATCAGGGTCCTCTTTTCCCAAGGGATTAAACCGGTTTCCAGAGTCTATTAACTGTACCATGATCTGTAAGGGGTCCTCATATATAATCAGGCGCACGGTTATTTCTTCATCTGCTGTTTCTTCAGGTGCGGTTATTTCTTCCTCCACAGTAATTTCTTCCTGCCGAGTTATTTCTTCCTGTACGGTTATCTTTTCATGATTGGTTATTCCTTCCTGCGGGATTATCTCTTCCTGCGGGATTATCTCTTCCTGCGGGATTATCTCTTCCTGCGGGATTATCTCTTCCTGCGGGATTATCTCTTCCTGTTGGGTTATTTTTTCCTTGTTGAGTTGGTAAGCATAGCTGGCAATGTTTACGAATGCTTCTTCCACAGAAAGTTCCAAGCGGAGCAATGCAGTGGCATTGTACGGGAATGGCTCCAACTTCCGTCCTATAAATTCCAGTACACGACTAAGGTTTTCTTTGCGTGCCGGTACTGTTATCTGGTCCATCTGATATCTCCCTTTCATTTACCTTGACGTTGATCCCCGGATTTTAGGCCCTCTTCTAAACTCTTATCCTTTATTTTTACCCTTATTCTTTCTATTTTATTTTATTCATTTTTTTTAATCGGGTGGTACGGCTTTTGTTTAGTTTAAGGGTTCTGTTTCTTTAATGGTTAAAACATCGGAAAATCCAGTGGTTTCAAAGATCTCCATTACCATGTCGTTTACGTTTTTTATCACCAGTGTGCCCTGCTGGTTCATGGTCTTCTGGGTGGAGAGGATCAGGCGCAGCCCTGCACTGGAAATATATTTCAGATCACTAAAATCAAATACCAGATCCCCCACACCGGGAAGAGCTTCCTTTAATTCTTTCTCCAGCTCCGGGGCGGTGTTGGTATCAAGCCTGCCATCTAATTTTATGGTTAATTTGTTCCCTTCTCTAGTCTTCTCAATGTTCATCCTTTCACCATGGAAACGGTAATTTATTGATTTTTAAAGTAATTCACAAATCTTGCTCAGGTTAATGTTTTATCTTTTAATGCTAATCACTGTACTGTTTAAACCTATCAACCGGGCGTAACTTATTTCATGGGCTATCTTCTGCAGTACTTCAATGCTCTCAAATGATCCTTCATCCTCTGGTTTATAGATGGAGGGGTCGAATTCTGTTCCAGAGTCCTTGAAGGCAATGGTAATATGTTCATCCCCTATTTTAGTCAGGATATCCATGTACTCTATTTTATCCAGGTTGTAGTTGATTATATTCACCGCCATCTCCTCCACTGCCATACCAATGAGCACAGCAGTCCTGGGGTCCACCCCGTTTTCCTGGGCAAAGTCAATGAGCTTCTGGGATATGCCCACTGCATCACTCAGGGAATTTTTTATGGTCACATCCAGAACCGGAGCATCATGGTAACTACCCATGAGGAAGAACCCGGAAAGCTCACCCCGGGACCGCTGGGCTATTAACCGGGTGGACAGGTAGATCAGTATTATGGTACCCACCTCTGCCAGGAGGAATGACACCCACACTCCATCAATACCCATAACCCCGGAGAGGAGGTAGGCCAGACTCACCGGCAGGATCAGACCCTCGGTTATGGATATCAGGAAGGATAATTTCCCCTGCTTTATGGCCTGGGTGTAGAACATCATCAGGAAGGTCACCGCAGTGCCCATGATGCTCAGGGAAAGTATACGCAGGGCATTCACCCCCACAACTAAGTCCACCGGGTCGCTCACCCCAAAAAGGTGGAGTAGGGTGCTGGGGAAGGCCAGTAACAGGGCAGTGAACACCACCCCGGTGACTAACACTATCTTCAGTGAGGTGTTGAGGGTGTACCAAACCCCGTAGTAATCCTTCTCCTGGAAGTAAATGGAGACAATGGGGGACATGGATTGTGAGGTTCCAATGAGGAACATGTAGATAATGTAGAGGCTGTTGTAGAAAACCGAGAACGCGGTTAAACCAGGTTTACCAGCATAGAGTAGGATGAAGGTGTTGATGAAGAAGAGTTTCACTGTTAAGAATAGTTGCATGGAGGCCGGGGGAAATCCCAGCTTCACAATATCCCCCACCAGGTAGAGTTTGCACTTGGCCAGGGAGATGAAGTGCATGGTCCTCTCCTTGTGGAAGAAGTACTGCATGATGAATATGGTCCCCACGGTGTACCCGGTGATGGTGGCCAGGGCTGCTCCCTGAATATCCATCCCCAATACTAGGATGTAAAAGAGGTCCAATGCCAGGTTAACGATGTTGGATATTAGGAGGGCGTAGAAGGATAATCTGGGCATTCCATCAGCACGTATGAAGTAAGCTATGCCCATAAGGAAGAAGAGCAGGGGGGATCCCATGAAGTAAACCCCCAGGAATCTTTCCACCAGCACGGCCAGCTGGGGGTTGCTGGTGAGGGCAGCCACCAGTTGGTCCATGAACACCAGGCCCAGGCTTGAAAAGCACACCCCCACCAGGATCAAAAGTACTATGGAGATGGTGAAGTACATGTCACTCTTCTCCTGGTTACGCTCTGCCTTGGAAACCGCGCTGAGCAGGGAACCACCCAGGCCGATCATCCAGTACACCAGGTTAATGAAGGTGATGATCGGCGCGATAAGGGCCATGGCTGAGATATTAATGGGTCCCAGGGTGTTACCCACGATAATGGTGTCCATGAAGGTGCTGAGGTTCATGGCCATGGACATCAGCAGGGTGGGCAGGAAAAATTCCCTGAACTTGGCCCTAACCAGATTGTAGCTTCTTTCGTACATGTAGTAATTCCTCTTATTCTAGATTAATTATCGTATTTTGGTTGATATTCTTTTATTCTGGATTAAATTCTTCTTCTTTTTATCCATCAAAGTAGTTTTTATCCGTCAAAGTAGTTTTTATCAGTCAAAGAAGTTCATCTCCTTCAGGTACTGGATAAACATTACCAGGTATTCATCATTTATGAGGGGCCATTTATATCCTAAACGGTAGAGTATCTGGGTGGTGTAATCGTTATCCACCTCCACCAGACCCCGGCCCTCACCTTTACCCATCCCCATGGCGGTTACCAGTCCACTGATGGCATCCTGTTTCGTCTCATCTTCCCTGGACCGGGCGAAGCTTTCTCTAAATTCATCTTCCTCTGACCCGGAGATTGCCAGTCCCACCTCCCTCATCATATCCACAATATCCCCGATGTAGATCTGGTGACTGTTGTAAACATGGAAAACACAACACTCCCGGGGTGCCTGTGAAAGTAGCAGGATAGCCCGTGCTGCCATATCTATGGGTGTGAGCTCCACCTTACCACCTAAAACCTGGTATGGTATTTCCCCTATTGCAGCGTAGGCCCTCAGGCGCTTGATGAAGGCATTGGTTTCGAAGTTTATCTGGAATTCACTGTCAGACTGCCGGGCCATGAGGTTACCCATCCGCATTATCTTGGCATTTAATCCCTCACTAACTGCTTCCAACACCACCCTCTCCGCCAGGAACTTGCTGCTGAGGTACTTGTTATCCAGGAGCTGGCCCACATATAAGGTTCTCTCATCAAATACCGTGTCCAGTGGTGGTACATTATCCACACTCTCCCCAGCCACACTGGTGGTGGAGACCTGTATATATTTACAGTCCTTTTTCCGGGCAAAATCCACCCCGTTAACCACTCCCCCAATATTTATATCCTCGATCTGGGTCCCGGGAGCGAAATGCTTCACATTGGCGGCACAGTTGATCACCGTGTCTATATCCAGGCCCCGGGATTTTTCAAAGTCTGCTTTACTCGTAACATCCCCCTCAATAACATGGATCCTGGTACCGAAAAGTTCCTCATAGTTCTCACTGAAGTAGTAAAAGAGGAGGGTTTTAAGCCGGTCCTCAGGATTGGTACGCCTACCCCTCCGGAGCATGCAGTAAATAGTGCCCTTTTCGTTTTCTAAAAACTCCCGTAGGACGTGTATCCCTAAAAATCCAGTGGCCCCAGTTAATAAAACATTTCCCAAACCCTCTTTATCCAGTTTCACAAAGTTTTCTATGGTGTTATTTTCCAGGATCTTATTAAGAGCATCATAGGAGTATTCTTCATGTTCCTGAACAGATTTTTCTGCTTCATTTATGAACTGGGCCAGTTTCCGGGCTGTGGGATGGGCGAAAACATCCCCATATTTTATTTCGTATCCCTGGTTCAGGGCTTCAATGGTGATCTTGGTCACCAGGAGTGAGGTTCCACCCAGTTCAAAGAAGTCATCAGTAGCCCCCACATCAGGCACGTCCAGAATCTCACTGAAGGACTGGGTGAAGAATTTTTCAATACTATTCTCCGGTGCTACGTATATACGTTCTTTTAAAACCGGTTCCGGTAGGTTTTTAACATCAGTTTTACCATTGGGTGTCTGAGGCATCTGTTCCAGGTGCATGAATACCGTGGGCACCATGTACTTGGTCAACCTCTTTTTAAGTTCCTTCTTTAGATCCTCCACATCAATGTCCATGGTGCTGGTGAAGTAGGCGCAGAGATGGTCCTGTCCCTGCACTGGTTTAACCAGGACGGTCACTGACTTTATACCATGATAGTCGGAGATTGCACTTTCAATCTCCCCAATTTCGATTCGCAGACCCCTCAACTTGATCTGGTTATCCAGACGTCCGAATATATGGTACTCGCCGTTTTTATCCCTGCTGGCAAAGTCCCCACTCCTGTAGTAGGGGATGCCGTGGCGAGTGATGAACTGTTTCTGGTTGAGTTCCTCCCGGTTCCAGTATCCCCGGGCCACCCCCATTCCACCCACGTACAACTCCCCGATTACTCCACTGGGGAGGGGGTTACCATCCAGGTCCATCACTTCCTCGTAAACATTCAGGAGGGGTTTACCCACATTTATATTATCCGGATCACTGATGCGGGTGGTGTTGCAGGAAATGGTGGTCTCAGTGGGTCCGTAAACATTGTATATCTCCCCGGCACTGCAGCTTTCCAGTTTTTTATGTAGCTGTGGGGGATAGGGTTCTCCACCGATACTGATGATCTTACACTTGGACACTGCTTCACACATACCATCCACTTCCAGGTACTGTAACATCCTGGATGGTGTGGCAAAGAAGGAATCCACTTCGGCTCGGTTAAACAGTTTAACCAGTTCCAGGGGGTTCCTGGTTTCCTCGTCACTGGCCAGTACCAGGGTGTGGCTGTTCAGGAGGCTGATCATGACCTCGTGCAGGAAGGCATCAAAGGCTACGGTGGTGATGGAGAGCATATTCCGGCCCTTATTTACAAAGGCATGGGCAAAACAGTTCTCCGGATCCGGGGAGGCGTAATTGGTGATATTGGCATGGGTTAACATCACCCCCTTCGGGAGGCCAGTGGAGCCAGAAGTATAGATAAGGTAACAGAGGTTCTCTGGGGATAGATTTGGTTCCAGGTTTTTTATTGATTGATTTGGTTCCAGGTTCTCAGCTGGTTGATCAGGATTTAGTTGATCAGGATTTAGATTTTCTTCACTTCCCTCTTTTAGTGGGTTCTCTTCAATCCCTTCTCTTAGTAATTCATCCACACTGATGGCCTGGGGTAAATCAATGGTGTTGAAGTTGTAATCGGTGATAATGTACCGGGCATCACTGTCTTTAAGGACGTGTTTCACCCTATCCTCTGGATACTCGGGGTCCACGGGTATGAAGGCACAGCCGGCCTTAACAATACCGAACATGGTGGCGATCAGTCGACTGTCACGTTTCAGGATGAACATTACCCGGTCCTCCACCTCCACACCCCTTATAACCAGGCCGTGGGCAATGTGGTTGGCCATCTGGTTGATTTCATGGTAGGTGAACTCCCCATCCTCGGCTATCAGGGCCACTTTATCCCTGCTTTTGGTGACCTGTTTTTCAAATAATTTATTCACCAGTGGCTCGCTCACTGGTTTCATCTGTAACATTCCCTGTTCACCAGCCGCCATGCCAGGTTCACCAGCCACCAGGGAAACATCACTTAAAAGGGCATTAGGATCCCGTATCAACTTGTTCACCATTAATTCCAGGCTTTTTATAAAGGTCTCCATAAGTTCCTGTGAATAGAGGGCATCGTTGTACTGGCTGAAGAGGTAGAACCGGGAACCAGTGTCGGTTACATTAACACTGGCCTTGAACTTCAGTGCCTCGTATTCCAGGCTTTCCCTCTCCAGGGTCTGTCCATTCATGGTTATTTCCTCAATGATCTTCCCGTGATAGGCGTATAAAAACTCGGGGAACAGGTCGTACTTATCGGAAATCTTGGTGAAGGGGTACACATCATATTTCAGGACATCCAGCCAGGTTTCCTCCACCTGGCTGAAGAACTGGGTGACAGTGGAGGTACTGTCAATGTTCACTGCTATGGGGAGTGTTTTAACCATCATGGCCACTGTCTTCTGGAACAAGGGATTGCTCCGGCCATTGGATATGGTAGAAATTAGAATATCACGGTTGTAAACAAATTTACTTAAAGTGAAAAGGGTTGCCGCTAAAAACAGGTTATTGGGGGTGATGGAATTATCTTTACAGAAGTTTTCCACCTGGTTTTTATCTAAAGAAACACCCACCTCACCTAACTCACCTTCCTCTTCTTTCCCCTTGAGATTCGGGGAGATGACCGTGGCACTGTCAAACTCCTCCACTTTTCCCTCAAAGTATTCCCGGGCCTGGCTATAGATCTGGCTTTTTTCAATGTCCTGTTCCTCTAGGCTGAGGTCATACCCGTCATACCCCTCAGCATCCACCACCCGGTCATCGTAGATCGCCCCCAGGTCATTGAAAAGGAGGTTCAAGGATGTTCCATCCACCATCAGGTGGTGGAAGTCAGATAAGAGTATGGTTTCATCCTGGTGGGTGTAAATTTTAAACCGGAACAACGGACCCTCGAATAGGGAGAATGGTTGTATAAACTCATTTATCACATCATCATCCACCCGACCTTTTATAACTTCAATGGTGACCTGGAAGATATCCCTTCGTTCCTGGTAGATTTCACCATCATGCATAACCAGGCGCATTTTAAGGTATGGGTGTTTTTCAACCAGTTCCTCCAATGATTTTTTCAACCTATCCACCGAGATTTCTTTAAAGCGTATCATTTTGGGCAGGTTGTAGGTCAGTTTTTCCGGGTTTTTAACACAGTCAAAGTACACTCCCAGCTGGTTCTGGGTCAGGGGATAATAGTCCATTACTGGGTATTCCTTACGGATAACTGCCGCTGATGTTTCCACCTCCCTGGCTATTTCCCTTATGTTCCGGGCGCGCATGATACTGGTTACATTGACATTAAACCCCAGTTTTTGGGAGATCATGGTCACCAGTTTGAGCACCGATAGGGAGGTGAGGCCTAACTGGAAGAGATCAGTGGTCACCCCGAAACTGGTGGTGTCCAGTATATTTGAACACATCCCTAGGAGATCCTTCTCTAACTCTGTTTCTGGTGCTATAACCTCATCCACCAGGTAATCATCAGGGTCTGGGAAGTTCCTAAGATCGGCCTTTCCATTGAAGGTCATGGGGAACTGGTCCATCCTCACCAGGTAGGAGGGAACCATGTATTGGGGTAATCTATCCAGTAGATATTTCCTTAAAAGGGCGGTGTCCACTGGCTTCTTCTCGGTGAAGTAGGCGCAGAGGTGTTCAGTGCCGTGCACCTCCCTTACCAGTACAAAGACGGATTTAACACCATCATAACCGGTGATTGTATTTTCAATCTCCCCGAGTTCGATTCGCAGTCCCCGGAGTTTGATCTGGGTGTCCATCCTGCCCAGGACATATAACTCCCCGTTACTGTCGCGCTTGGCCAGGTCTCCGGTGTTGTAGTAGCGGAGGCCGTTGTAGTTTATGAAGCGTTCCTGGGTGAGTTCATCATTATTCCAGTAGCCCCGGGCCACTCCCGCCCCGGCCACGTAGAGCTCACCCACCACATTGTAGGGTAGGGGGTTGGTGTCTATGTCCATGATCCGGTCGGTGACATTTAAAAGGGGTGCCCCGGCGGATATATCATCGCTGGTGAGGAGTTTACCATGGGAGGCAATGGTGATCTCGGTGGGGCCGTAGGAATTGTAGATCTCGGCGAAGGTGTACCTGGAGAGGGTGTTGTAAAGCTGGGGAGGGAAGGTCTCACCACCTACGATGATCACCTTGCAGCGGGGCATGGTTTTCTGTACTTCCTCCATTTCCAGGTACTGCAGGAGCCGGGTGGGTGTGGCACCAAATGCATCGGCCCCAGTTTCCTCGAAGAGTTTCACCAGTTCCAGGGGATTCACAGCCTGTTCCTCACTGGCAAAAACCACTGGCATTCCATTGGTGAGGGTGGCCAGCATTTCCCTTAAAAATACAATGAAGGACACCGTGGATATGGATATCATCTTACGGGCCCGAGTAACCAGGGCATGGATGGGAATGTTTTCCGGATGGGGGGACACGTAGTTGGTGATACCCCGATGGTTCAGCATAACACCCTTGGGTTTGCCAGTGGAACCAGAGGTGTAAATAAGGTAACACAGGTTCTCCGGCGAGAGATCCGGTTCCGGGTTGTTCTCATCTTCTTCGGTGAGCAGTTCATCCACACTAACTGCCTGGGGCAGGTTAATGGTAACGTTATCGTGATTGGTGATGATGTAACGGGCATCACTATCCCTGATGATCTCCTTTATCCTTTCTTCAGGGTAATCCGGGTCCACGGGTATAAATGCACAGCCGGCCTTGACAATACCCAGCATGGTGGCCACCAGGCGGCTGTCACGCTTTAATATGAACATAACCCGGTCTTCCAAATCCACCCCGCGTTTGATAAGTGCATTGGCTATGCGGTTGGCCTTCCGATTCAGCTCATCATAGGTGAACTGTCCATCCTGGGCAATTAAAGCAACTTCCTCCCTGCTCTTTTCCACCTGTTTTTCAAAGAGCCGGTTTAGGAGGGGTTCTTTCACCGGGTTCAGGTGGAAGTTTTCCTCCTGACCATCGTCATCTTGTAGGGCAATATCCTCCAGCATTACCGGTGGTTCCATCAGTTTATTCACCAGGGTGGCCATGCTCTCGGTGAAGGTAAGGCTTAGATCATCTGAGTAAAGGGCATCATTATAAAAAAGTGTTATTTTAAATTCATCCTCCTTTTCGGAAACATTAACCACCATTCTGGGTGTTTTTAAATCATCATGTCGGTATGGGTCTGGACTGTATAGGGGGTCTTCTCTGTACGGTGAGTCTTTACAGTACGGGGAACCGTAATTGTATAAAAATTCGGGTAAAATGTAATGTTCACTCTTAACCCTGGTGAAGGGATAATAATCATAGCTGGTGACCTGGGTGAAGGAATCATTTACAGTATTTAAAAATTCCAGTACTGATTTACCGGTGTCAATCTTAAGGTAAAGGGGTAATTCCTGTAGTTTATCATGGTTAATAGATTCTGGTAATTCCTGTAGCTGGTGTTTCCTTTTTTGTGAGTTATTCCCTTTATGTTGTTCATTCCTTTGTGAGTTATTTATTGAACCTATGGGGGAATTATCTGAAATAATGGAGATTAAAATATCCTTACTGAAGACGAATTTAACCAGGGCAAAGAGGGTGGCTGCTAAGAATAGGTCACTGGGGTTTATTCCATTTTCATGGCAAAATTCGTTTATTACTCCTTTTCCCATGGAAACTGTACTTTCCGGGTAGTTTCCCTCTTCTTCCTTACCACTTAAATCAGGGCTGATGGTGGTGGCACCGTCACTTCCCTGCAGCATATCTTTGAAATATTCACCAGCCCGGTGGTAGGGGCTGGTCTCTACCTCCAGTTCACCCCCGGTGATATGGGGGTTATTGGCAATTTGGTGGATGAGTTTTTCCAAACCCTCCACCAAACTTTTGATTTCTTCCCGGGAAAAGCAGTCCCTATTGTATTCAATGGTTAAAAGCTGCAGGCCATCCTTATCATCCAGTGAGGGGTTCACCCGTATGTGGAAGGGAAATTCACTCTTGGAACTATTGAACAGGTACTCCAGGGGTGCATCGGTTGAATTGGATACTATGGAGTACATGGACAGCATAGCCGGGTCAATACCTTTCTTCTGTAGTTTAGGCCCGTAAATGTTGAAGGAAAGCTTCCCATGGGTCAATCCATCCTTCACCACCGACTTGGTGTAGAGCAGGGTTTCTTTAAAGGACCGGTTTTCATCATAACCAAGCCGGAGGGGCATCATATTCACGAACATGCCCAGCATTTCCCGGGTGTCCTCTCCAAAGTCCCGGCCGTGGTACACACTGTTCCAGACCAGGTCATCAGTGTGGGTGCTCTGGGCAAAGTAGAGGGAAACCAGAGACAAGGCCAGTATGAAGGGAGAAATCCGTTCCCCATCAACAGAGTACAGGTCTTTTAACCGGTCCCTTAAATCCCCATCCAAGTGGAAATATTCCCGGCTGATACCCAGATCAGAGGAGGAGTACCAGTCATGGTGATATCCATCCAGGTTAGATAGCCAGAACTCTTCATCCTGCTGGGCTTCTCCACTGGATAGGTATTCTTTTTCCTTCTCCACATATTCCCTGTAGGAAACTGGTTTGAACTGGTATTCTTTTCCCTTTTTCAGGGTCTCTATGCAGTCTTCCAGTCCCCGGGCCAGGATAGATAGGGAAGTACCGTCCATTATGAGGTGGTGAACCCGCCCCAGCACAATCAACTCTTCCCTGGTTTTAAGGAGCTGGAACTCATAAAGAGGGGAATCGAAAATTTCCTTAAAGGTTTTAAGGGAAAATTCATGGATATACTGGTTTATTTCATCTTCAACCTCACCAGTCAGGTCAATAATTGAAAATACAGTATTTTCATCCTCCTTATTTTTATCCCCAGTATTTCCATCCTCTCTATTTTTATCCCCAGTATTTCCATCCTCTCTATTTTTATCCCCAGTATTTTCATCCCTTTCATCAGAGGAATGTGGATTGTTTTCTCCCTTTTCAGCAGTGGTAATTGAACCTTCTTCATCAGCATAATACTGTGAAAAGTTCATATTTTCATCTTTCCTCATGCGAAGTTGAAGATTTCCACTTATAAGGATGGATAAAGCTTTTTTAACATGTTCTTCGTCTTCAAGTGGAAATCTGGATTTGAATGAGATGATGTAAGCTTCGTTTCCATGGTTGCTGATCTCGGTTATTATGGTCCTTTTCTGGGCATTGGATAGATCGAAACAATCCACAGTTAAATCCCCCTCTGGTGTTGGCTCTTTATTTCCATGGTTTCCCTCTAGGTTTCCCTCAATAAATCGTCTAAACTGATTAAATTTGGCTTTGAATTTGGCTTTGAATTTGGCTTTGAATTTGGCTTTGAATTTGCTTCCTGGTTAATTTTACCTTCTGAACACACCGCCAGCATGTACTCATCCCCAGCCACGCTCCACACTCCAAATTCCGGTTGTTTGTCAGCTAATTCCAATCCACCGGTGTTTTCATTCCGTGTTTTAACTCTTATCCTAGCACCCTTATCCCGAGAGCTATTGTTGATATCTATGGAGAATTCGTCAAGGGCCATGCGGAATCCCAGGCCAGTCATTTTCATGTAACTCTCCTTTAAAACCCAAAACTGGAAAAAAGCTCTCTCTTGACGGGGGCTGTTCTGGATATGCTTGTATTCACTGCCGAAAAAATAGTGCCTGGCTATGTCTAGCTCTGCATCTTGGATGTGTTCAATATCCACTCCTACTGGAGAATCAGTAACTGCACAGGCCACGTAGTCCTCGGAGTGAGAGAGGTTAAAATGAACATGGGGATGGTTCCCTAAAAAAGGTTTACCATACTTATCATGGTCGAATACCGGATTAGAAATGCCAATTTGATTTAAAGAATATTTTAAAAGAAGTTCTGCACCTATGGATAATTTTTTATCCTTCTGATGGATGTATCTGGCTGTTTTTTCAAGCCTCTCCAAAGATACAGCATGATGGGCCTGATTTATGTCCAGCTTTGAAACATCAGTGTAATATAACAGCATGGCACTACCCTAAATTTATTAACACATACTTTATGGGCTTTAATCTAATTACCAGCACTATAACATATATATTTGGCGGACCTCCTATGAATCTTATAAAAAGGGGATTACCACCGGATCTAGCGGTGTACTTGGGAATTTAGAACTAATACTTAGAAATTTAGAACTATACATTGAAAAAAATCTGCGATATACTTAAAAAAATTGATGAAAAAATCAAAAAAATCATCACTTTTTTATTATAGGGTAAAAATCATTTTTTATTAGTAGGGGTAATCATTTTTTTATTAGTAGGTGGTAATCACTTGAATTATCAAGTGGTATCTTCTTAGAAAAAAATTATGTACTCTGAATGAAGGATATTCTAGATGGTGTTCATATTTAAATAATTTATATTGGAATCAAAAATAAATAAAAAATTAACTCTTTTTAAAGAATTACAATACTTCCCCACATTTAACCACTAAAAACCTTTATATAATACTTAATAGTTAAAAAAATAGGTTTATAATAAATATTATCAGAAACTACGGAGTGGTGAACATTTCTAAACAGAAATCACATGTTAAATCCAGGGTATCCTATTACACTAAAATAACTTTACTGGGTGTAATTATTCTATTAATGGGGATCATGGGATTTGTACTATTAATCAGGATCTCAGGATTTATTCTATTAACAGGGATATTGGGATTGCTACAGTTATCCCTACTCGCCTTACTGGTCATCACCGGGCTAATCATATCTAGGTATGGGTGGTCTAAACGCCGGATCTGGAGTAGGGGTGCTAAGGGTGAGAAGATAGTGGCTAAAAAACTCAAGAAATTACCTAAAAAATACACTGCTATCCGGGATGTTAAAATACCAAACTTGGGTGGGGATATTGACCATGTGGTGGTGGGGCCCACCGGGGTCTACGTTATTGAAACCAAAAATTACAAACCAACCTACATCCCGGATGAGGACTGCTGGTACCATACCTCCGGTAGAAAGTCACCACAAAACCCCGCCAAACAGGTGAAATTACAGGCGTCAAAGTTGAATGATTTTCTAAAAAATAAACTGGGTAAAAAATTAAATAAAACAGCCATAAACCCAGTAATATCCCCGATAAACCATAATTTAATCTTAAAAAAAGATATAAAATCGTATGAAATCGTTTACCCTGAAGATATAGTTTCTTACCTATCCCACGGGCGGAAAATTCTGAGTTCTAAGGAAGTTAAGGAGATAATTAATATCTTAGCTAAGTATGGTAGAATAAAATAGATGCTTAATATAAATTAGATCTGGTGGTATAAAACTAGATAGATTAGCCCTGTAAGATCTCTAGGTAATCTTTTTATGTATAAAATGACATAATATTATTCATGAAATACACTATAATCCTTGAAAAAGAAGAAGAAGGGGGGTACTCTGCTCAATGCTTGGAACTTCCAGGGGCAATAAGTCAGGGAGAGTCTAAGGAAGAAGCCATTGAAAATATAAAAGTGGCTATTGAACTTGTGTTAGAAACACTTGATCTGGAAACCAAAAGGTTAAGTAAAGTCAACGAGATTTCCAGGGTGGAATTGAGTGTCTAAGAAGCTGCCCACAGTTTCTGGGAGGCAAACGGTTAAAGCATTGGTAAAATCAGGATTTACAGTTAGAACAGGTAAAGGTGACCATGTAGTTTTGCAAAAGGATCATCGTGTTTTCTCGGTTCCTTTACACAAAACTCTTAAGAAGGGAACCTTGCGGAAAATACTTAAAATAGCTGATGTAACTGTTGAAGATTTTAATGAAATTTTGTGATTTTATTTATTTCATAATTTGCTAAAATATTATTTTTATCTTGAGAATATTATTTTTACTTTTCAACGACTGAAATTGGATGTTACATTATAAATCGTTTAAAAGAAGAAGGTAATGAAACCTTTACAAATTGTAACAAGTTGAAAATGCCTGCTGATGGTAAAATGCGTTTAACCGACGCAGCCAGCACAAAACAATTATTGAGGTTAATTCAATCCATACCTTCGCCTAAGGCTGAACTTTTTAAATTATAGAAAAGGAATCTGGGCGGCCGGTTATAACAAGACGTAATGCTAGAACTCCAGAGCTTTTAGATGAGTAACAGTTAAACACCAAGGTTTTTACATGAACAAGTAGAGAATCAGGTTAGCTTAAAATCTAGTGAAGCTCATTTTGAAAGAGCAATATCCAGCCAATGTGTTCATTAGTCACTATTTTCAAGTAAAATTCTAAAATAAGACATGGACTTAATCTGAATACGATTTTCTTTTTGGTTGAATTAGTACAACTAATCCTGAATAATTTTTGAATAATAAAATATTAGTATAATCAGGAGCATATATACGATTATGTCTACAAAATCTGTATACAGTATTCGTATACCGGCCCAGTTTCGGAAGATGATGGATGAAATGGATGATGTTAACTGGCAAGAAGAAATACGGCAGTTAACCATTCGATTAATCCAGGAAGAAAGTAAAAAAAGGCTCCTCAGGGATGCTGAAAGTATCCGAAAGAAGATGAAGGATGTTGAAGCCTCAGAACTCATTAGAGAGGATAGGGATGCCCACTAAATATGTTTTAGACTCATCAGTCATAGCGGCCATATTTTTCCAGGAACCCTCCTCAGAAAAAGCTGCCCGGGCAGTTGAAAACCGTGAACTGGTTACTGTTGACCTGGCACGGGCAGAAGTAGCCAACGTGGCCTGGAAAAGGGTAACACTCTTTAATGAAGACCGGGAAATAACTACTAAGGCACTCCAGATGAGCATGGAATTCATAGGAACCAGCTGTGAGGTCATTCCCACCCGAGAACTGGTGGGAGAATCCTTTCAGATAGCTTTAAAAAATAAAATTAGTTTCTACGATGCACTTTTTGTGAGCGCATCACTCAGGGAAGGGGTACCACTACTTACCTTGGATAAAAAACTGGAAAAAACTTCAGACCTGGTTAAACTACTGTAATTTAAGTTCATATTGTGGTCCAAGGAATAACAGGTTGAAAAGATCCAGGGCCGGGAAATGGTTTAAAAAGTTCCCAAACTCAATAATCACTAAAATTTTTACCTCATTAAATTTCAGTTACCTTCATTTATTCTCAGTTTTCATTTTTTCCAACTGAGTTTGCAATTAATATAGTTAAGGTGGCTAAACCGGAAATATGGGGGAGTAACGGATTTAGGAGAAGGAAAACTTAGGGGAAACTTAACCATAGAAAACATAGCAATCATAGAAAATTTCTATGTTTACTATAGTTTTGGGGTCATGATTTTATTCATAGATCCAGGAATGATCCAGAATTACCCGTTAATAGTTTAAATTAAAAAAATAAGTGATTTTAGATTAGTAGTTAAAAAAAATGATTTAAATAATGGGTTAAAGAAATTTTTAAATCTTCGTACAGGTATTAAACTAATCCCTTAAACCCGGTTCTCTTTCTGGCCAAAATAGTCCAACTGGTCCTGGATCACGTCACTGAGACTGTATTCAATCCGGGCACCAATCTTCTGGATTTTCTGGTTATCACAGAGGAGTAGTGGTATCTCTGATGGCCGGAACCGGTCGGGGTTGAACTCAATGGTCAGGGGTCCCTGGTCCGTGCTGACCATGATTCCCTTATCCTGGATGGTGTACTCCAGCTGGTTTTCCAGGATCATCTGGTCCACCCGGGTCTTGTCGAACTTAACCCCGAAGATAGGGTCATCTACCAGTTCGGTGGGGTTGCTGATGGTCTTGTTCTGGTCATCTCCTTTAAGGGTTTCAATCTGGTTTATATCCCACCCTGCCCTTTCCAGTCCCAGTAGTATGTAGCTCAGGACGGAGTTGGTTCTCATGGATCCCTGGTTGTACACTTCACCGGCACGCCCCTTACTGGCCAGTACCTGGTATCCCTGGATTATGTCGGTTACATGGGACCAGTCCCGGCAGGCATTGAGGTTGCCGATGGTGATGCGGTCAGTTTCCTGGTGTTTCAGTTTCATGATCTGGTTGGTGATGATGGAGGTCACGAACATCATACCCCTACCCGCTCCTTCGTGGTTGAAGGCCCGGGACACCACGGTATCCAGTCCGTAGGAATGGTGGTAGTTCTGCATCAGGAAATCACCGGAAACCTTGGACACCGCGTAGGGGGACATTGGCCGTAGTGGGTTGGATTCACTGATGGGTAACTCGGGGATCTGCTCCGGTTCCGGGAAGATGGTCTTACCATTATCCAGGGCCCGCTGGTACTGTTCCTGGGAGGATATAACCATGCCGTAAACTTCACTGGATCCGGCAAACACTATCTTGGCGTCAACATCCTTGATACGCACTGCTTCCAGGAGATTGGCAGTGCCGATGGTGTTTATATCCTGGGTGTCCAGGGGGCGGCGGAAGGAAAACTCCACACTGGACTGGGCAGCCAGGTGAAAAATCACATCAGGCTGGGACTCATCCAGGGCACTGGCCAGTGAGGATATATCTCCCAGGTCTCCTTCCAGCATCTTCAGCTTGTCCTTAATACCCTTATCAATCAAGTTTTTTTCCATGGCCACCATGTCTTCTGGCCTTATAAAACCATAAACATCTGAACCCTTGTCTAATAGTTCTTTAGCGAGATACGAGCCTACAAATCCATTAGCCCCAGTTATGAGGACGTTCTTTCCACTCCAGTTCATATTTTTATACTTCCTTCCATTTTTTTACACGCTGTAAATTTTTCTTGACTTATAAATTACTATATTCCTTTTTCTTGTCAAGGTAATTTTTCTTACTCTACTGTAAAACATTTTCTTCATGTAAAACAAGTTCCAGGTTAGATTACTTAGATTATAGTAAATCTCTAAAATCTTATAAAACTATTTGAATCCTTTTAAAAGGCAGGAGTTACTAGTGTAATTTCACATGAAAAGAAAGGGTTTACATGGATTAACCGGTGGAGGATGGTACAATTTAAAATGGATGTACTCGGAGTAATAGTTTAAATTGTTGATCAGCGTGTTGGGTTGGTTTAGGTTGGTTGATCTGTGTGTTGGGTTGGTTTAGGTTGCTTGGTGTGTAGAGTAGGTTGATTGATTGGATTGGTGTAGCAGTGTACATTCAAGAAGAATGTGTTGTGTTTTCCGGGTAACTTGTGTATCTGGGTAAACTTGCAGATTTAGTGTACTCAAAGTAACTAGTGTAAATAGGTACACTTAAATAATTAGTGTACTCAAAGTAACTAGTGTAAATAAGTACACCAAAAAGTGTACACAAACTATCCAAAAACTCCAAAATATGTAAAAAATTCAAGGTGTTTTCATGCCCAATATGCCATTAGGAATCCCTTCAAATCTTGATAAATATTTTTTTAACCGCAAGAAAGAATTAGCACAATTAAACATATTTTTAAGCGGATTTAAAGATGATATAGCTAACCAGTTGCTAGTTACTGGTCGTAGGGGGGTTGGAAAATCATTCCTCCTACTGAAACTAAAGAGGGAGCTTCCGGACAATGTGCTCTCAGCCTACCTTGATCTATCTAAGATTCATGGCATACAGAAGGGTAACCTGACTGAAGAAAAGGTCATGCACAGCCTTTTTGAAGCCATTTTAAATTCTCTGGAAGATAAAAGTTCATTGAGGAAGATTTACAATCTTAAAGACTCTCTGTTGAAGAAAATATCCCCTAAAACTTATGATTTTAAGGGGGCAGGTAATCTGTTAGGTATACCCCTACCCCGGGTGGGTAATGATTATGAAAAGTTGAGTTCCCTGGTCATGGAATTTCCCCAGAATGTTGTGGATAACCATAAAACTATAGATGGATTTGTCATTATACTGGATGAATTTCAACTTATTGGAGAATTTGAAAATCCAGAAGCCTTTTTCTGGCTGATAAGGAGTTATACTCAGCATCAGGATAATGTTACCTATATTTTCACTGGTTCTACTTCCGCTGCCAGTGAGATAGTGGATCAGATAAACGGTGCGCAGGGTGCCTTTGGGGGCAGGATGATCCAGTTCCCAGTGGAACCCTTCAGTGAAGAAGATACCTATGATTACCTGAAGGAAATGATCCCGGAGATTAAATTTACACCGGAAGGTCTAAAAAGATTTTACAGGTGCACCGGAGGATACCCTTCATATATAAACAGTTTCTGTAACACCATGTCCGGAGGGAGGGTCTACGATAACCAGATGGTTATTGAAACATTTTACAGTAAATTAGATCAAATAGCCATAATGTGGGTGACTATATGGTCTTCTCTTTCTGATTATGAAAAGGAGATCATCAAAATACTGGTAGAAAATGGAGCACTAAGCTGGAGTGAACTGTTATCCCGAGTGGATTATTCCAATAAGACCCTGCTTAAATATACCAACCGGTTAAAGAACAAGGGAATCCTGTCCCATATAGATCGAAATTACACCATTGATGATATGATGCTACGTTCCTGGTTAAAATATCGCCAGGAAAATGACGGATATTACCCTCCTTGAACTATTTTCAACCTTCAAATGGATTTTTTTAAAGTAAAGCACAACTATTTAAAAAAATCTTGAATATTAAAAAATAGGAGAACTTATTTTCCTTTCCTGCCCTGATTAAGCAGGTTTTCCAGGTTTATGTTAAGTGCCTCGGCCAGGTTGAATATAGATGTCACCACGGATTCCTTGGCTGCGTTGGCATCTTTCTTGGCTTCTTTTACTCCTTCCTTGAAACCGTTAACTGGCCCGTCCACTGTCCAGTCCGATGGTTCCTTCAGAACCTGTAGGAAGGCTGATAATCGGAAGAAAAAGGTCATCAACCGGTAGACTGGTAGGAGGAGTATGAAGGGGAAGTACTTCTCGATCTGGTGCTGGGTGTTGGGAGGTGAGTTCTGGTAGACGAAGATGATCACCACCAGGTCGATGGCGATGTAGAATGCGTAGAGGAGCAGGGCCACCACTGGTATGATGTAGAGGTAAAGTCCCAGTACTGGGAATAAGGCCAGTACAAACACCCAGATGAGCCGGGGGAAGGCAATGGTGTGGTCCACCAGAAGTATCCTCTGCAATCCCATGAAGTTGAAGGAACTGTAGGTGCACTGCCGGAGCCTTTGTATCTTAATTGACACCCGGTTCTGGAGGTAATGCCCAATCATCCTCGGGCTCTTTTCAGCCCAGGCAATGTCCAATATGTCCCGGAAGGGGATGTCTTCCTTGGGAACCGGGCATTGCTTCTCCTGCATGGAGGCCACCTCGATCTGGCCCCTTGCCCAGCGCACCCGCTGGCTGTAAAGGGTGTCGTAGTCAGTTATGGCCTCCACGTAGGCCACTGCCTCCGGTACGTGTATAATGCTCACCTTTCGGTTGTGGAGCATCATGGTCATGTGCATGTCCTCAGCCACGGTGAGGGGCCAGTAACCACCCACCTTGCCGATAACCTCCCGTCGGAAGGCGCTGAAGGCCCCGGACATGGAATATATGGATTGCACGTAGGACTGGTAGCTCCGTTCGAAATTAAAGGCGGTGATATACTCCAGAAATTCACAGCGACTGAAGAAGGTTTCCAGTATACCATCCCGAACACCCTCGTGTTTTCGCACCTGGATACTGGCATCCCCGGTAGCCGAACCTGCTGGTGTAATCACAACATCACCCTTTACCACATCGTCCCTGCCTGGATCTTCATGGTAGCTGGTTACAACTTCCATAGCAGTGGCTTCATCCAGATGCAGGATGTTTACAATGGCTCCAGATGTTAAACTGGTGTTTTTATCCAGGTGAATGCCAGGTTCAGGGACTGTGATTTCGATGTAACCGGTGGCTGCTCCCACCTCTGGTTCATTTACAAAGGGAACCACTATGTTGTGGATGGCATCCCTGGCCATCCGGGCATCGGCATCAATGGTGATGATGATGCTGCCCCTGGTGCTTTTAAGTCCTGTGTTCAGGGCCTGAACCTTGCCAGTGTGGGGTTTTGCAATGATCTTTAATTTCTTACCCATCTCCCGGGCCGGGGTTTCAAAGGATTTGGCCTTTTCAATGGTTTTATCCTGGGAACCATCGTCCACCAGGATGATCTCCATCTTACCCTCCGGGTAACGAGATGCTATTAATGATTCCAGGCAGAATCCAATGTTAAACTCCTCGTTGTGGGCGGGTACCACCACGCTAACCTCCGGTAACCGGTCATCTCCAATACTTGCATCCACCTTTCTCCGGGTCTTCTGGGAGAAATAGAGCTTGTAAGGTATGGGTAAACCATCAATGATTATGGTTAAGAGTAACCAGGTCCCCCACACTAAGATAACTACCCAACTTGGATCCTGCATATTATTATCGGCCTACCATTTTTTTCCTTAATTGTCAATGTCTCAAGTCTTAATTTGTTATTTCCAGGTTTAAGTTTTAAATTAATTGTTATTTCCAGGTTTAAGTTTCTAATTAATTGTTATTTCCAGGTTTAAGTTTCTAATTAATTGTTATTTCCAGGTTTAAGTTTCTAATTAATTGTTATTTCCAGGTTTAAGTTTCTAATTAATTGTTATTTCCAGGTTTAAGTTTCTAATTAATTGTTATTTGCAGTTTTAATCATGTTTATATCTTTTTACCTGTACTGGGGCTCTTAGAACTTCCCGGATTTAATGTTCTTCCGGACGGTGTTCATGGTGGGCTTGGTGAGTAAGTACCAGTAGAGGATCACGATGAGAGCGAAGAAGATCAGTTTCCCGATGATGGCGTGGGCCAGGTACACCGAGGTTTTTCCAAAAACGGCCACAATGAACACTATGGACAGAATCCGGATGATATTAGCTGCGAAGGTGGCCACAGTTCCGATGGTTGCATATTTCAGTTTGGTTTTCCAATTGTAACTGGGATAAAATAACAGGAGCGCCACGAAGACACTTATCTCGATTATGGCCGAGCATTCCAACCCTATTCCGAAGATGCTCCAGCCGGTGGGGTCAGGGAATAGGAAGGCATTGGGTGATAAGTACTGGGAGGGCATGCCCAGCAAGCTGGCCACGTAGGCCATGGACTGAGCTTCCAGGCTCATAACGTAATTATCATAACCAGTTAACACGAAGAAGCTCATTATGAAGGCCACCACCGAAACACTACCCACCAGGTAGTAGGACAGCCACCACCTCTTCTTCCGGGCAAAGGCAGCAATGGTCATGGCCAGCCCGGCTATGAACACCAAGAGCCAGGGTGAAGGAATACTGGTGAAAGTAGTGCTGGCAGTGTCCATAAGGTGACCGGGATTGTGATTGGTGCTGTCGTACCATCTTGCGGTGATGGTGTAGCTACCCTCACTGGGGAAGTTGGTATTACTGGTTACCCAGGTATTGGTGAAGCTATCACCCTCCTCCAGATTACCTAGAGTGGCGGTGTGGCTGGATATCACTGTACTGCCATCGGTGATCTCGTAAACCACCTGGGAACCGCTGAGAGTTTTCCCATGGCCCTTGGCATCGGTGAATATCCCCTGACAGGTTATGGTGATGGTCTCACCGGGATTGGGATAACTAGCTTTATCTGGAGATAGGCTGGTGATCTCTCCACTGAATTCCGCGGCAAAGGCAGGTGTAAACATTAAAAACGAAATAGCCACAGCCATTAAGCAAACCATTGATAACCGTTTGTACATGATAAAACCAATATTGTTTATGGTAAACAATTTATTATTTCGGTTATAAATATCTTGGTAATTTAATTAACGAATTGAATTTCAAGCCATAAATAATATTCCCAAAGGCAAGAAAGAGACCTCGAACCTTGTTAGTAAAAATTTAAATCACTTGATTTCATTATTTTGACAGTAGATTAAATTCCAGAATCCATCACCGTGATTTAGAGGGGTTATATGGAATTTTTATCATTACACAAATTAAACTGACATCGCGGGGTTTAATCATGACTGGATGTAATGTTATTTCGTTATCTAATCCTCGCAGGTGTTTTTCGTGGTTACTTAATCTTTCCTGTCCCTCAGGTGTTTTTCTGGGTTACTTGATATTCCCGATCCTCAGGTGTTTTTCTGGGTTACTTGATATTCCCGATCCTCAGGTGTTTTTCTGGGTTACTTGATATTCCCGATCCTCAGGTGTTTTTCTGGGTTACTTGATATTCCCGATCCTCAGGTGTTTTTCTGGGTTACTTGATATTCCCGATCCTCAGGTTTTTCGGGTTAACTTAATCTTTCTCGGTGATAATTATCTGGTTGTCCTGGATATCGTAATTGAATTTCTTACGGGAGAACCCATTGAACACTATTTCCCCTCCGGCCATGGTAACCAGTCCCTGGGCCAGCCTTTGGAGGGAGCTAATTTCGATCTTATCGTGGACTCCTTCCTCCATGGTCATGAGTAGCACGGCATCCCTGGCTTTTACAGTGTTGGTTAGAACGTGCAAAAACTTGTAAAGAGTCTTCAAATTGGAGTACATTAAGAGGGTGGACACCGAGTCGAAAACGATCCTTATCTTGGTAACTTCATTATTCTGAAAAATATCCAGGAATTCGTTGATGAAGGCCATTATGGTGGCAAGTTCGGTGGGGCTGGCCACGAAACGTATCTGTTTTATGTAGGGGTAGTCCAGGTCCAGGTCACTACGGGAGGAGATGCAGTTGACCATTCCCAGGTGCTCCAAATCGTAATCTTTAAACTCTTCCACAGTGTCCTGGATGGGGTCGTTGGTGGAGACAAAAATACAGGCTTCACCATCTTTTAATCCTTCCCTGATGAATTCTTTGGATAGAATATCCTTCCCAGAGAAAAGATCACCTAAAAGCATTAAATTGGCACCAGGGGGAACTTCAATTCCCATGTCAGGGTATCCGAATTTATAATTCATAAACTACAATTCCACCTTTAAACAATGTATTCCAAAGAAACATTATTCTATCTTGATATCTCTAACACCATAATAAATAATTTAGGATATAATTCTTATATACGTTTCTAATATGAATATTGATTGGCTCCAACAACAATATTTAAATGTGTAACTCATAATTTATGGATAACTATCATAAGGGATACATCAATACAGGACCATATAAAATTCACCGAAAGATTAATTCACCAATTTATTGGGGGTGATCTGTATTCATGACTACCCCTACAATTAAATGGGCGATACTTTGACCAGAAATATCTTCAATAGATCGAACTACTTGAACTGGATTTGTCTTTTATTCCTTATCTTAACAGTTAGTACGGTGGTTTACTACCGTGTCCAGATGCAAATCATTATCGGACCTTTCTGGGATACATACTCATTCCTGGCTAATGCCCTGGAATACGCGGGGATGGGTACTGGTTACATCGAACTGGATCGATCACCATTCCTCCCCTTCCTGACCTCCCTAATATTCAGGATGGGATTTGTCTCGGAAATGGCCATCTATATTTTGGAGGGATTGATATTCATCTTCGGGATCATTGGCCTCTACCTCCTCCTCAAGCTACGATTTAACCCCCTGGAAAGTTTAGCCGGATCAACCATTTACATTTCCTTCCCGGTGATCCTGGCCTGGCTAGGGATCGGGTACCTGGACATAGCCGCGGTAGCCTTTTCCATATGGGCAGTTTACCTCACAGTTCTAGCAGTTAAGAAGAACCCTAAATATTTTTACCTGGCATTCCCACTGGCCATGATGGCATTTTTAACCCGTTTTACCGCAGGATTCCTGTTATTCCCAATTATACTGTACATTTTAATGTGCGGTAATTACCTCCGGAACTTGAAAGAGATGATCCTGGGGCTGGTCCTGAGTATTCTGATTATAATCCCCTACCTGGGCTTCATGTACCAGAGAGCCGGGGACCCTTTCATCACCCTCACCAGCCTACTGAGCATACAATCTGAGTCACTCTCCGGGCACTCTGCCTTCTCCGCAGATCCACTTTACTATCTGAAAACACTTGATCTGTTCATATCCATCCCTGGATCTCTCCATCACTGGATTTTTTATCTGTTTGTAATGATCCTGATCTTGGGAGTGATCATCTACTTTTACAACTTGGTTAAGGACCATCAGCTAGACTGGAAGTCTTCCCTTAACCGATTGAAAATCCTCTTAATGGTGTTTTTTGTTATTGCCTTCCTGTTCACCTTCAGTAAAATCAGTAGCATGGCCAGCATTGGACTGGTGGTCTTATCCTGTTACCTGGCCTATGATTTGTGGAGGGGCAGGGTAAATCTGGACCTGGATCTACTCATGTTTTCATGGTTCCTGACCCAGTTCATAGTCCACGCCCAGTACGGTTTGAAGGTGGACCGTTACTTCATCACCATGGCTCCGGCCCTGGTTTACTTCCTGATCCTGGGAATCCATAAGATATCAGGGCAAATAAGATTTAAATACCGAAGATTTAACCTCACTAGCTATATTCTGCCCTTAATACTCATCATGGTGGCATTATCCTCTACTGCAACCTACCTAACTGATATTGACCATATACTGATGGATGAAGACCAGCATATGGCTCTAATCTCCGAGGAGGATTTTACGCCCTTTAATGTGAATGCATCGGATCTGGTGCGGAATAAATACACGGTGGAGAGCCTGAACCAGGCCACCCAATGGCTGATGCAGTATGACCCTGACTACAGTAACCGGAAGATACGGTCCAACTTATGGCCTGGGGCTGTGTGGAATCTGCTCATGTTCATGGATATGCAGCCCACTGTCAACACCACCCGGTTAACAGCCCATGAACTGGCCAAAAATGATATTGACTACTACATATCCTCGGAATCCCTGAACATAGATTCCTATCCTCCACTGGAACAGTTTGGAATGGTAACCATCTACCAGAAAGACCCCTCTAAATTAGAAAATAAAACCAGGATGCTCTACATTGGGCAGAACTGGCAGAACTACATCGATGAGGTCTTGGGCCTTAAGACCTACGTTATATACGAGAATAAGGGTCATGCTATCCGGGGAAAATCCACAGAGATAGACTCCCATTCCCTGGAAGAACTCCAGCAATATCCTTACATCCTCCTCTACAACTTCAAATGGCGTGACCAGGAAACGGCCGAAGAATTGTTAATGGAATACGTGGAATCTGGTGGGACACTGGTTATTGACGCATCGGGTAACTTGGAGGGTACATTCTACAACCTGGATAATTCTGAATTCCTGCACACCATCATAACCCGGAAGAGCCTCCCTGGAAACCCCAAGGTAGAACCAGAATCAGTAAAACTATCCCCATTCCTGGCCGATGGTCAGCCCTGGTACGGGGCCAACTATGAATCAACTAACCAGAATAAGATCGAACCACTGGTCACTGTCAATAACCAAACTCTAATTGGTGTTCAAAAAGTTGGTAAGGGTAAGATCATCTGGATCGGCTACAATTTCGTCTGGCATGCATTCCACACGGACAACAATGATGAAATGGGATTAATCCAGGAAACTATTGGGATTTAAGGTCAGAAACTAATTGTTCTGGGTTCCAGATATCATTAATAGATTTACCGAGAACGGGAATTCTCATCTGGGTAGTGTTAGGGTTATCATTTCAATGGGATTCACTTTAATAAAAATATTGACAAAAAAACGGGAAAGTGATTATTCAATGAAAAAGGGTTTAAAAGGGGTTATGTTCTTATTTTCTGCACTTTTAATCTGTGGAACTGTATCGGCAGCAGCCAATATTGATTTGTATTACACTGATACCCATAACCATCCTGTGGACGAAGTCCAGGTTGGTGAAACCATTGCTTCCAACATTGTGGTTCAAAATGATGGAAATTCAGTTACCAACGTGGTGGTTGAACAGTCTTACCACAATAATAACCAGTGGATCAATGATGATAAGTATTACACTTCCCTGGACGGGGGTAACACTTGGGCCCAGAATCCCAGCTCGGTAACCACCCGTAGTGATGGTTTCACCTGGCAGGTTGGATCACTCCTGGCCCAGCAGAAAGCTATCCTCCGCTGGCCAGGCACACCAGTGACCCCGGGTTATGAGGTGATGAATGTGCAACTATACCTTGACCAGTTAATGGTGGATTCAGACACTGCAAACATCACCATTACCAGTGCCCCCATTACAGTTGGAACTGCTGCAAAAACCGTTGGTATGCAAGAAACCGGAAGCCCACTAAACTACCTATTTCTGGCCCTAGCCTTGATATTTGGGGGATTAATATTCTCAAAAGATATGGATTAATATTTTCTAAAAGCCGGTATTGATATTTTCCAAAATGCTAGGGTTAAATCATTCAAAAAGGTAATAAAAAAAAGAATTGGACAAAAAAAAGAAATTGATTAGATAAAATCCAGCTTCAGATCTAATTAATCTGGCCAATGAAAATATCTTATTCTATTTTTAACTAAAACTCACCCTTAACCAGTTCCACCAGGTACTCCCCATACTCAGTTTTTTTAAGGGTTTCAGCCAGTTCCAGGACAGTTTCCTCATCAATCCATTCGTTGTTATAGGCAATCTCCTCTAAACAGGCCACGAAGAATCCCTGTCTTTTCTGGAGGGCTTCAATGTAGTTACTGGCTTCCAGGAGTCCTATGTGGGTTCCGGTATCCAGCCAGGCCATACCTCGCCCCAGTAATTCCACTTTTAACTGTTTCCTTTTAAGGTACTCCTCGTTGACTGAGGTTATTTCCAACTCACCACGTTGGGATGGTTTCACCTTTTTGGCTATCTCAACCACGTCATTATCGTAGAAGTAGAGTCCTGGTATGGCATAGTTGGATTTGGGGTGTTCTGGTTTTTCTTCCAGTGATAGGACGTTCCATCCTTCATCAAATTCAACAACTCCAAATGCTTTAGGGTCCCGAACGTAGTAACCAAAGATTATGGCCCCTTCATCTAAGGAGGCGGCTCTTTTGAGTATTTCACTGAACCGGTGTCCGTGGAAGATGTTATCACCCAGTACCAGGGCCACGTTATCATCTGCAATGAATTCCTCCCCTACTATGAATGCTTCGGCCAGTCCCCTTGGTTCTTCCTGTACTGCGTAGGAGAAGCTCACCCCCAGCTTGCTACCATCACCCAGTAAATCCTCATAGAATGGTAAATCCCGTGGTGTGGATATTATGAGTATCTCCCTTATCCCAGCCAGCATCAGCACTGACAGGGGATAGTAGATCATGGGTTTGTCGTAGATTGGCAGTAACTGTTTGGAAACTGCTTTTGTTATGGGATAAAGGCGGGTGCCGGAACCTCCAGCTAGTATGATTCCTTTCATAATAATTAACCTCTTAAATTCTATTTTTTTTAATGTTTAATGTATTCAATATATAACTGAACATTTTATATTCCTTGGGGTATATTTAAAGACTTTCCAGGGAGTATTTTTATATTCTTAAATAACCCTTAAGTAATTCCCATGCACAGTACCAATTTTTAATGTTAATCTAGTTTCAGTTCTGGTTCCAATATTTATTTAATATTTTCCCCTAAATGCAAGTACTACTGTTCCCATGGGAAGAAACTCCGGTTCCCATGAGAAAGTATATATTCGCCGGAGATGAAGGGCTTTTTTTTAAGTATTATTTATTCGCTACTCAGCCCAGGTCCCAGTGTTAAATATTAAATGGGATAGTAAAAATCTGAGGTTTTTAATAATGATCTACATTTTAACAATGATCTACTTTGATCTCATGCTAGGGGATAATAATTATTTGAACCTTTTTTAAGTGTTAATTAATACCTGACTGCACCAAAACCACAAAAGAGGTTAAAGATGAAACTTAACCTTAAAAGTAGCAAAACTCAAGAAGAATACTGGATTTATACCGAGTTATTATCATGAAGGAGCAAGAGTTAAACCAGGAAAAAATTCACTGGGAACTAGTTGAAATGGGAAAAGAGTTAGCCCATACTAAAGAAAGGTTAACTGAAACCCAGTCTGAGTTAAATTACCTTAAATCCATAGTGGGTCACACCGAAGATGCCATTGTGGGTTTAGACCTGGACGGGACCATACTAACCTGGAACCCTGCTGCAAAGGTTATATATGGTTACACGGAAAGTGAGGTGGTGGGTAGCAGTGTGTCCATCCTCATACCACCCTACAATGCCGATGAAATATCCCTGATCCTGGCCTGGATCAAAAGTGGGGAAAGGGTGACCCATTATGAGACTCTGCGCCGTAGGAAGGACGGATCCATAGTGAATGTATCCCTCAGTGTTTCCCCCATCAAAGATTCAGCTGGGAAAGTCATTGGAGCATCCAGCATAGCCCGGGACATCACCACCAGTAAAAAGATGGAACTGGAACTCCAGGAAAGTGAGGAGAAATTCCGGGAGGTCTTTAACAATGCCAACGATGCCATAGTCCTCCACCCCATTAAACCCGATGGCAGCCCAGATAACTTTATTGAAGTGAATGATGTGGCCTGCAAGCGTCTTGGATACAACCGTGAAGAATTACTGGGAATGAATCCTCGGGATATTAATAATGAGGAAACCATAAGGCAAATACCCAGGCGTATGGAAAAGATCATCAGGAATGGGAATAACACCTTCGAGGCAGTGAACCTCACCCGTGATGGTGTGGAAATACCAGTGGAAGTCAGCGCCCATATTTTCAACCTCCGTGGTGAGAAGATGGTCCTTTCCATATTAAGGGATATAACCCGGAGAAAGGAATCTGAGGCTCAACTCCTCCAATCACTTAACGAAAAAGAATTATTGCTGAAGGAAATCCACCACCGGGTTAAAAACAACCTCATGGTCATTAGCAGTCTTCTTAACCTGCAATCGAAGTACATCAAGGATAAGGCTGCCCTGGAGGTTTTCCGGGAAAGTCAGAACCGGGCTCGTTCCATGGCCCTTATTCATACCATGTTATACCAGTCCACTGATCTCAAGTGCATTAACTTCGGGGATTACATAGCCAAGCTCACCAGTGAACTATTCCGCACCTACATCACCCAGGATAACATCGACCTTAACCTGGATGTGGGAGAAGTGCTCCTGGACATAAACACCAGCATACCTCTGGGACTTATTGTTAACGAACTGGTCTCTAACAGTCTTAAACACGCCTTCCCTCATGGAGAGAAGGGAGAGGTAACTGTCCGATTCCATAAGGTCAATGATCATTTCACTTTCCAGGTTTCAGATACTGGTATTGGATTTCCATCGGACCTGGACTATCAAAGAACCAACTCCCTGGGGATGCGCCTGGTGAACACCCTCACCGACCAACTAGACGGGGAAATAGAGTTGGACACCACCAGGGGAACATCTTTCACCATTAACTTCAGCGAAGAAGAATATGGGGAATAAACACGGTAAAAGTCTATAAATTAATGTTTACCATGAACATCCTTACCCAGAACACCCGCCCAATTAGTGTTCAATGGCAGAGGTTATCATACTGGTTATAATTGGAGTCTTTTTAGTTTACAATTCAAGTTCTTATTTATTTTAATTTATAATCCAGTTTCTAGGGTAGTCTTTTTAGTTTTCAATCTAAGCTTCTTCAATTATTTAGATGATCTCAAGGTTAAGATACACAATGAAAGGAAAAATTTGTTAATTTACCCCTTAAAATGGTTTTATCTATCTTCCTGGTTTATCATTTTTGGATATTTCTGGATTCAATCCAGTTTGTAACCAGGTAAATCACCAGTGCCACTACCAGGGCTACGATGGTAATATAATAATCGTCATTGGGGACCAGGTTCAAGGTGAATCCCATCCAGTTCAGGGGATAGAAAAGGGACATTCCATAACCCACCTGTATAAGCAGTAGATCCATCAGGTAGTGGGTAACTATTCCCAGTAATAAAAAGAGGAAAGCCTTCTTTTTCTCCTGGAAAAGGAGGGATGTAATCCCTGCCAGGAGGAATGAACCTACTGGTAGGTGGAAGACATAGATATAATTCCACAGATCAAAACCAAGAAGTTCCCCTATAATGGAGACCTTTATGGCATCTGGGAAGATGGATCCCACCATAACCAGGACGGTGTTAGCCGGGTTAAACTCCCCATAGTGGAGGCGGAGTATGCGGCATAGACTCCAGGCCACTGCCACGTGAACCATCCAGTCAGGCATACCTACCGCCTCCTGAAATGGAAAGCTTCCCAGTCAAAGGACCAGTACCGCTGGAAGAGGTATCCCAGGAAGATTAAAACTAGAAGTGAACGCAGTAACAGGAAAAGGTACTTCCAGTTCTCATTCACTTCCACCCTTTCCACATTTATTATGGTGTTATTTGCCCCTAAAACTCCCACCACCGACACCTGATCCTTTAATTCCACCGGGGTGTTGCTTTCCACCTTCATGGTAACCAGTTGGCCCTGCTGGTTTTCCTGGATAACCAGCATTCCATTATCCCTGCCGAGCACTGTTCCATCCACATTAACCACTTCGCCCTCAGGGTAATCAGCGAGTATAACCTCGTATGAAGGATATTTAAGGTGTTCCTGGTATTCAGTGGTGTAGTGGATGCAAAGTCCAGCCAGGACTACTACCAGGATGAGCCCGGTTAAAATTCGCTTGCTGGGTGTTTCCAGTTTCACTTTTATTACTCCGTAACTCCGTAACCAGAGTAGTTATTATCAAATACATTTCATATTTGTAATCAACTACTGGGTGTTAATAATCATCTACAATGGGTGTTTTATCACTAATCAGCTTTCATTTCTTTATCAGATTTCCCTTTATTTTAAAATATATACTTTAATCTCAAAATTCTTTGTTATATCAATACACCATAACGAGATATTATAATAAATTCTAGAAAAACGTAATTCTATTTGATTTTACCAACAAGAAGGGCTAAATGATTTCATGAATAGATCATTTCAAAAAATTTAGGATTAATTAATATTAAAAGTTAATTTTTAAGTCTAAAAAAGGGGTTTTTAATTTAACGGGTTAGTTATCATCAGAGGAAGGTTTAACCCGCTCTTTGTACTTCTGTTCATGGATTATTATGTTGAAGGTGGTCCCACCATTGGTAATCATTTCAATCTCCCCATCAAGTTGATTAACCAGGGTGTTAACCAGCTGCAGTCCCAGGCTGTGGGATTCAGCGAAGTCCAGTTCATGAGGGAAACCAGTACCATCATCCCTAATCAATAAAAGATACTTGCCTGGTTCAGCTGTTTCCAGGAGGGATATTCGGATTTCACCTTCATCCCGATCCTTAAAGGCGTACTTTAAACTGTTAGATACTAGTTCATTGATTATAAGTCCCAGGGGAACGGCAGTGTCAATATTGAAGTACAGATCACTAACATCCATGCTGAGCTTTATACCTGGATTTACAGTGTAACTGTGGAACAGGTTCATGGTTAAACTCTGAATGTATTCTTCCACATTTATCCTGGCCAGATCCGAGGTCTGGTACAGTTTCTCATGGATCAGTGCCATGCTCTTCACCCTTCCCTGGCTCTCCTGGAGAATGTTGGCTGCTTCTTCATCATGGATGTAACTGCGCTGTAAATTCAGGAGACTGCTGATTATCTGCATGTTGTTTTTCACGCGGTGGTGGATCTCCCTTAGTAAGAGTTCTTTCTCATTCAGGGATCTTTTAACCTCATTCTCCGCAGTTTTACGTTGGGTTATATCCAGCAGGGAAACCACACTATCGGTGGTGCTTGGTATAATGGACGCATATAGCATGATCTGCCGTTCTTCACCATCTTTATCCAATAGTCGGAATTCATATTCATCTGGAATATTAACATCACCGCTTCTACGCATCTTATGATACTCTAAAATTCGTTGTTGATCTTCAGGATGCACAAAATCCATAAAACTCAATTTATTTTCAATTTCCTCCACAGGGTAACCACTGAGGGCCTCGCAACGTTTATTGGCCATGGAGATAATGGTGTCCACACCCACGATAATGGTGGCAGTACCGGTATTCTCAAAAATAGCCCGGTAAAATGTTTCAGATTTTAATAGTGCCTCTTCAGCCTTTTTACGTTCAGTCTGATCAATCACGGTACATATGGCACCGTTAAAATGACCATTATTTAAGCGGGGAATGATCCAGCCACTCTGGTATGATCTTTTACCCTCTGGGTTTCTGACACATAGTGAATCATAATAAACCGGTTGCATGGTTTTTTTGGCCTTCCGATAATAATCCTTCAAACCATCTACATATTCATCAGGAAGATCCAGCACATTCAAACCCTCCAGATTCCTGGTTTTACCCCCTGCAATCTCTTCCATACCCCGGTTCATGAAGTAAAGATGATCATCACGGTCAGTAACCCATATGCCTTCATTTATACCTTCAACTAGATTCTCGTAGAATTCTTTAAGTTCAAGACGTTTAAGATTGGATTTCTGCCGCTCCCGATCCATCCCATTAAGAATATTGGCAGTCCAAATAATTGTTGCGGTTAAAAAGGCCAGGGTGACCATAATTCCGAAAACATTCCCGAAATGTTCACTGTACATTTTAAGCTGGTGACCACGGGTTATCAGCAGATCCAGGATGAACACTGCCACCAGAGCCGCAGGTAGAAGACGCCGTGCCATGTACCCCCCACTGTTCTGGGCAGTTATCCGTCCCATGTAACTTTGGTCAGGGTAAAGGCAGAGGATGCCCACTGAAAGAAAGATATGAATCAATGATGAGAGAAAAGCCATCTGCACCATTAAATCCAGAAGGAAACTGGAACTCACTCCATAGAAATAGGAAGATAATCCCAGTAATCCTAAAAAACCAACTATAAAAGTCAGAAACTGCATTAAGTGGGGTTTATATTTGTAACTGGCCATCAACAGGGCAATACCCACTAAGACGAAGTTAAGAGCACCCAAGGATCTACTTTTACCCAACACACCAGCCGAACCAGGCAGAATACTTGAAAATAACTGGTTCATACCGATATTAACACCAGTAGCATATTCCAGCAGGGTTAAAGCACCTAGAATAGTGACCAGGGCGGCCAGGATCCGGGTTACGGAGAGTAAATTGGAAGTAAACCTACGGTTTAAAAGATACAGGCAGACTCCGGCCATGATGAAGATTAATGTAGTGTTGAATTTGGTCCCGGGGAAGCCCATGAATTCTCCCCTGAGCACTGGTATGTTTAAAAACCACCCCATGGCAGATATGATCCCTAAAATTATCACCAGCAGGGCACAACTCCTGGAATAAATTTTAAAATGAGAAAGACGATTGAGATAAATGGAATGTTGTTCTTTATCGTCTTCCAGGGGCACCTGGTCAGGTTTTAAGGGTTCGAATTCGCCCCTTATCGGGTTTGACATGGGAAATAGTTCCTCCAACTATACCTAGATAAAGATTTATTACTCCTAAATATTTTTAAAAACATCTATTCCTTAAATGCAGATATTAAATGAGATAAATATTAATCTAAGGACTTTAGATGAGCTTTACACTTCCCAAAATAAGGGAATGGTATGTGTTAGTATTCAGTAATATTATCTATCAATTATTATGTTACTGGTAGATAATAAGTGGTTAGGTTGTTTTTTGTATGAGGGTAGAGTGAATAAACTAGGTGGTATGGTGCACAGCGACGCTGAGTATAATATTTCCATTGAAAAGTGGAAATAAATACTTACTCCGGTAATATATTTTCGGATAGAATGCTGGAGGATTTTAATGGAATATTTAAGGATAATAATCCATTTAAACCATTAAAATAAGTATTTAAGACTTAAACTGCCCTCCAGTTTAGATAATAAAAATTTATAAACTTTGAATTACAATATTATATTGGTGTTAATATGCAGAAAACTTTAGAAAACCTTACAAAGGCGTTTATTGGTGAAAGTCAGGCTAGAAACAGGTACACTTTCTATGCTAAACAGGCTAAAAAGGATGGTTACCCTCAGATACAGGATATTTTCCTGGAAACTGCTGAAAACGAACAGCAACATGCCAAATGGTTGTTCAGAATGATTCAGGACCTTAAAGGAGATGCTAACCTTGGAAATGATGAGATCCACGTGGAAGCAGAAGCTCCCCTAACCATAGGGGACACTACTGAAAACCTGAAAGCAGCCATAGCCGGAGAACACTATGAAAATAGTGAAATGTACCCGGAATTTGCTAAAGTGGCTAGAGAAGAAGGACTGGATGATGTAGCTCAGCGTTTAAATGCCATTGGTAAAGCAGAGGTCCACCACGAGGAAAAATACACCCAGCTATTGGAGCAGGTGGAAGCCGGCACCATGTTTAACAAGGATGAAGAAGTCACCTGGGCCTGTGTAAAGTGCGGATACTCAGTCACTGGAAAACAGCCACCGGAAAAATGCCCAGCCTGTGACCACCCTACCAAATACTTCTACATTCGCTGCGAAAAATTTTAAGATAGCCAGGTAGTTCCGTAAGGGGAACTCCCCACCCATCATTTTTTTTAGGGAATATTTTTCATTTACTGAATATCAAATCATTACTGAATTATCAAATCCAGTAAAAAGATTTCTTATACCAACCATTAAACAAAAGTTTTCAAAATAAAAGACCAGACTTTTCAAAAATTACTATATAATTACCATTAAAAAAAATTATTTAGAGGGTGCAAATGACTGAAAAAGGACAAGTTTATCGGTGTGATGTTTGTGGGAATATTGTGAATATTCTCTGTGAGGGCCAGGGGAACCTGGTTTGCTGCGAAGTGCCAATGGAACTTTTAAAAGAAAGGCAGGATAAGGATGGGTCCCTGAAGCACCGGCCAGTAATTGAGAAAACAACAGAGGGAGTCAGGGTAAAAGTGGGAGAAGCAGCCCATCCCATGGAAGAAAACCACCACATTGAACTGGTGGAGTTAACCACTGGTAAACATGTTTTCATACAGTTTTTAAACCCCGGTGACCAGCCAGAAGCAGAATTCCCGGTAGAATCTGATGAAGGGCTACAGGCAAGATGCTACTGTAACATACACGGATTATGGAAATCATAAAATGAATATTCCATTTTTTTTTAACTTTTTTTTCAATGGTATTCCCGAAGAAATATTCCTTCATAAAAATATATCACTTAAATAGTTCCAATTCAAAACTAATATTAAGGAAATAGTACTATTCAAATTATATTTTAATGAGATTATTTCAATCTTTACAGGTAAATATTTCTAGTAATAACCCATACATATTAGATTTATAGATGAATACTATGGTTTCCAAATATTTTCAAGGTTTAAAAAGAAATTCAAAGTGTGCAGGTGTGTTATGCGTAAAATAATCCCCATCATATTCTTCGTGATGATTATAACTGTTTCTTTATCTGGATGTTTAGGCAACCAGATAGCTCAGATAGATCAGTTAACCGACAGCATCAATGGTCATATTAAAGCAGGGGACAACTATTTCAACCAGGCTGCCACCAGCACCAACAAATACCAGTACACTGCTGCCCAATCACAGGCAGAAAACGCATCATCTGAATTCAACCAGGCAAGAACAACCTCCCAGGAGGCATTGATATACTCTAAAAACCTTCAGGACCAGGTTTACATCACCTACTTTCAAATCACCCTCTATGAACTGGATGCCAAGATCAACGCCACCAACCAACTGAAAGTGGCCATACCATTATTTGCCCGGAATGACACCAGAACCGGCAACACCCACGTGGACAGTGCCAACCAGTTCATGCAACAATCACTGAAATACCAGAAACAGAGAGAGGAAATAGTACAGCAGAATCCCACTAAATTCAAGTTCTAAATCATATTTAGAGTAAAAAACATAGCACAACTGGAACCACAATTATTATATCCGGACACACCCGAACCATTATTACAGGGAATAAACATAACAACTAGTTACAAAGGAATAAAGAGAATATTTATTTGCAAGGAATAAACATCAGATTATTATTTCTAAATTCACCATAAACAATTTAAGAATAAATTATTATTAGAATATAATCCATATTATTTAAGAATACCCCATCAAATTAAATACAATCCAGTATTTAACAATACCAATCAAAAAGAAAGTTCTAAATTAACGTAAACCCGTTTATACCATAAATCTATTTTTATGAGGTTAATTCAATGAAGAAGACATGCTCACAATGTAAAGGAAAAGGAAGGAAGGTAGTAAGCTACAAAATATGCGAAACCTGCCATGGAACCGGAGTATCCGGTGAAGTAGATATAAAAGGCCATCTCAAGGGCTTATCTGGAGGGGCCAGGGAACGCTTCCAGCTTGACGAAGAACAGGAAGTACCTTGTAGTGTATGCAGTGGTAAAGGGGAAGTGGAAGTCACCGAAGAATGCCCAGAATGCCAGGGAGAAGGAGAAATAAACCTGTGCATCAATTGCGGTAAACCCCTAGAAAAGGGAGACTACTGTGATGACTGCCAGAACAAAACACAGGTATACATATTACACCCTGCTTCGGAAATGAGTGACCTGGAAGTGGGAGAACACTACAAAGGGAAAATCACCAGAGTGGAAGACTATGGTGTGTTCGTAAGCCTCTCCAAGAAACTTTACGGACTCTTAAGGCTCAGAAACCCACCCTACAGTGTGGGTGATGAGTTATTTGTCCAAATCATCGAGATCAAACCCCGTCGGGGAGAGGTGGACCTGGCACCTGCTGCTATCAAGGGATCCTACGACCTGGTGAAGGTCAAAAAAGAGATTCCCCGCACCCGAATCGAAGAACTCACCCCTAAAATTAAGGGAAGAAATGTATGCATAGTGGGTGAAGTGGTGCAGATCCAGCAAACCAGTGGCCCCACCATATTCACCATCTCTGATGAAACCGGGATCACCTGGGCCGCAGCCTTTGACGAACCTGGAGTACGGGTCTACCCCAACATCAACGTTGATAACATGGTGGAAGTCCTGGGAGAAGTATCACTCCACGGGGGCAAAATCCAGATAGAATCCGAGAACATCGAACGCCTGCACGGATCAGAAGCCACTGACGCAAGAAAACGTATCGATGAAGCACTGGATGAACTTGCTGTACCTGAAAACCAGGAACTCATACAGGACGCACCCATACTCCAGAAACTCCAGCCCAGACTGGTCAAAGCCGCTAAATCCATACGTAGGGCTGTTTTAGATGGTAGGAGCATCCTGGTACGCCACCACGCTGACGCCGATGGGATCTGTGCAGGTGTGGCTGTGGAAAAGGCAGTGATACCACTACTACAGGAGATCAACCCATCCAACGATGCTGAATGGCATTACTTCCGCCGGTCTCCCAGTAAAGCACCCTTCTATGAAATAGAGGATGTGGTGAAGGATTTAAGTTTTGCCCTGGAAGACCAGGAACGACACGGACAGAAACTACCCCTCCTAGTACTCTTAGATAACGGATCCACAGAAGAAGACATCTTAGCCTTATTGAAGGTTAAAATTTACGATATAGAAGTTGTGGTGGTGGACCACCACTACCCTGGAGAGGTCACTGATGGCCGGGTGGCAGTGGATGACTACGTGGATGTTCATGTGAACCCATATCTAGAAGGAGGGGACAGTCAGGTCACTGCCGGTGCACTGGCAGTGGAACTTGCCCAGATGATCAACCCGGAGGTGAAGGACAGACTCTTACACCTGCCGGGTATTGCTGCAGTGGGAGACCATGCCCGATCACCCGAAGCACAGTGGTACATCGATCTTGCCGGGGAAAAAGGCTATGATCTTGAAGATTTGGATAGGATCGCCACTGCCATTGACTTCGAAGCTTTCTTCCTGCGCTTTATGAACGGCAGGGGAATCATGGATACTATACTTGGTCTGGGTAATCGTGAAAAACACACTAAACTGGTGGATGCATTATACACTGAGTCCCAGAGAAGGGTGCAGTGGCAACTGGCAGCTGCCTTACCCAACCTGAAAACCCAGAGTTTCCCCAATGGTATCATCTTCAATGTCCTGGATGTGGAGAAATTCGCCCATAAATTCACCTACCCTGCCCCGGGTAAGACCTGTGGTTTCGTCCATGACAGTATGGTACAAAAGCATGGGGAGGAAACACCAATCATCACACTAGCCTACGGGCCGGACTTTGGAGTTATCAGAGCCACCGATGCTGTTAACGAGATATTCGGGTTCAACCTTAACACCATAATCCAGGAATTATTGGGTGAAATCCCTGAGGCTGGAATTGATGGTGGTGGCCATGAATGTGCCGGTAGTCTGAAATATGTGGAAGGACTATCCAAGAAGGTGCTTGAGAGCTTTGCGGCTAAGGTTGCTGGCTTAAAAGCATCATAATAATTTTTTTCGATTTTCTACCTTCTCTCCATTATTTTCCCTCGTACATCTGTTCCCTCATTATATTTTGATTTTTTCTAATTTTCCCCATATTCCTGATTTATTATCCTGATTTAAATGAATATCTCAGAAATGGTTTTTTTATTATAATTCTTCAAGTAATATTCAGTTTTTTGTGAATATTTGAACCCTTATAATTGGATTTATATCCTAATTAACTCTTTTTCAATGGGGATTCTTTTTTCCCTCTGTAATTTGTGATAATCCTCACAAAATAACTTTTAAAGTTTATGGATATGTGAAGGGTTATTCTTCAATGGAAACAATATTCCAGGACCATATCAATATTCTGGAAAAAATACCTCATTTCTCAATTTGGGGAGTTTTAACATTGGAACTTGGGTTAATGCTGATTAAGTGTTTTAAAAAGGAAAATAGAAGTGTAATGAAAATGAAACCAGTATATAGTTACGAAAAAATGGAATATTCAGGGGTGAACATTTAATGTCCAGCAAGAAAATGGAAAGATTATCAAGTGGAATTCCTGGTTTTGACGAAATATTAATGGGGGGATTCGTACCCCGACGCTCATACCTATTAAGGGGGTTACCAGGAACTGGAAAAACAGCCCTGGGGATGCACTTTTTAACCGAGGGTGTTAAAAATAATGAAAAAGTCCTGTTCATCAATATGGGGGAGCCTACCGCCCAGGTAATAAGCAATGCCAGGAATATGGGCTTTGAAACTGAAGGTATTAACTTCCTGGATCTTAGTCCTGATGAAGATTTCTTCGCCAAACAGGAGGCTTATGACATATTTTCCCCAGCAGAAGTTGAAAGGGAAACAACCACCTCTCAAATAACTGAAAAAGTACAATCCCTGAAACCAGTCCGTGTTTTCCTGGACCCTATCACCCAGTTCCGGTATTTATCCACCGATGAATTCCAGTTCCGAAAACAGGCCCTTTCATTCCTCCGCTTTTTAACAGATAATGGAGCCACAGTCCTATTCACCTCTGAATTCAGTGACCATGACCCTGATGACGATCTCCAGTTCATGTGTGATGGTATCATAAACCTGGATTTCTTCAAGGATGGCCGTAGTTTAGCGGTGAGTAAATTCAGAGGTTCTGGGTTCAGGTTTGGTTTTCATTCCATGCGCATCACTCGTCAGGGTGTTAAAATTTATCCTCGATTGCGACCAGTGGTTACTGAAAGGGAATTCATCCAGGAAACCATATCTTCTGGTGTTCCTGAGATAGATGAACTACTTCATGGTGGTATTGAACGGGGTACCACCACTATAATCAGCGGACCCAGTGGGGTGGGTAAAACCACAGTGGGAATACAGTTCATGAAGGAAGCTGCCGGCCGGGGGGAACGTTCCGTGGTTTACACCTTTGAAGAAAGTAAGGAAAACCTGATCAACCGGTGTGAATCCATTAACATACCAATCAAAAGCATGATAAAGACGGGTATGCTCGCGGTGGTTCCAGTGGAACCCTTACGTTACTCTCCTGAGGAATTCGCCCAGCTGGTGCGTAAGGAAGTTGATGGGAATGACTCCAAGATCGTGATGATCGACAGCACCTCCGGTTACACTCTCTCCCTCCGTGGGAAGGATCCAGTGAGTAATCTCCATGCCATGGCCAAGTACCTCACCCGCTCTGGTGTCACGGTTATACTCATAAACGAAGTGGAAAACATCAGTGGAGAAATAAAAGTAACTGAAATTGGTATCAGCTACCTGGCTGATAATATAATGTTCCTCAGATATTTTGAAACCAGCGGAGAACTACGCAAATCTATTGGTGTGCTTAAAAAACGTTTAAGCGACTTTGAGAAAAGCCTCCGGGAAGTACGCATCACCCAGTACGGTATCCGGGTGGGACCTCCACTCAAGGATATTCGTGGAATACTAAGCGGCACCCCGGAAAACATCAAAAACTAGGAATGCTAGGTTACCTTGGGGGTATGATTTAAATGTCTAAAACAGTAATACTGGCTTTAAATCGCAATCAGCGGAACCTGGACATTTTAATTAAAATTTTAGGGGAAGAAGGATACCAAGTTATAGGGGTTTTAAGTCCTGAAGAACTGGACAAAGAGGTTGAAAATCAGGGAACCATAAACCTGGTACTGATGGACATATCCGGATTCAACCGGAGTATCTGGGACTCCTGTGAACGTCTCAGAGTATTGGAAATCCCATTTCTTGTACTAAGCCCCCAGCACCAGCAGGCTGTGGAGAAACAGAGTAAAATACATGGAGCTCATGGGGTACTGGTAAAGCCACTGGTGGTTAAAGAACTCTTACTCCTGATAAAAAGTTTCATTGAGGAATAGGAGATATATGGGTTTAACAACCGGGGTTTAGCACTCTTTTGGGGTTGGGGTTTAATGGGGGTGGTGAATTGATATTTATCAAGTTTAAGTATCGGTTTTATTGGGAAAATTGCTTTTATTATAATGAGGGATTACTATGGAAACATCAGAAACCATCTTAATATCCATGGTTAACCATAAAAACAGTGAAATGGTTGGACAGCTTCTTGGTAAGGATTACAATATAATATATGATGAATCAGACATTTCAGAGGATTCTCCTGATAGTCTGAGCATGGTTATCATGGACTTACCTTCATGGGCCCCTATCAAAGACCAGGTTAAAACCAGGAAAGAGAAAGATAAACCTCTTTTCCTCCCTTATCTCCTGTTCACTTCTCCTAATGATCTTTTAAAGGTTAAAAATGATGTTTGGAGTAGTTTTGATGAAGTTATCACGGTCCCCATTACAAAAATGGTACTGCAATCCAGGGTAAGGGTTCTTCTACAGACCCGCCGACTTTCGGTGCAGGTTAACCAGCTCCTGCAGGATAAGGAGATGCTGATGAAGGAAATTCACCACCGGGTTAAAAACAATCTGATGATCATTTCCAGTCTCCTGAGTCTACAGTCCAGGTACATTAAGGATGAAGAAACCCGGGAGATATTCAGAGAAAGTCAGAGTAGGGCTAAATCCATGGCACTTATCCACGAGCGATTGTACAGATCAGGGGATGTTAAGAACATTGATTTTCCGGATTACCTTCGATCACTTACCCGGGATATTTTTGATACCTACCGTACCAGCAGGGGGCGGGTCCAGCTCCTGATGGATGTTTCGGATGTCAAGATGGATGTGGATAGTGCAGTGCCCCTGGGACTAATAATCAATGAACTGGTGACTAACAGCCTTAAATATGCATTTCCTGATGATCAGGAGGGAACAATAAAGATAAACTTCCACCTTGAAGGTGATGAGTACGTGCTGGAGGTCATTGATGATGGAATTGGAATACCAGATGATTTCGATGTGGGAAAAAGTGACAGTCTGGGAATGTTACTGGTGAGCAGTCTCACCTCCCAGATCCAGGGAGAACTGGAACTGATAAGCAAGCAGGGAACCACCTTCCGGATAAAATTTAAGGAATAAATTCCAATAACCCATTTTTTAAAGAAGCAAACTTCTCACTTTTTAATTAGGGACTCTCACTTATTACCTAAACTCATTTCTTACTAAACTCATTTCTTACCTAAATGTCATTACTTAAATTCCCATGCTCAGTAAACTAATGAATACTACCAGTATCCATTCACCATCCACCAGGATATCCATTTGTAACCTGTTTTTGGTGCCTGAAAAATATAGAATATAGGCGTAACCATAGATTACACAGAATATCAAGGGGATGATTAATACCGAAAACAAATCAAAGGCCATAACAAGGTAAATGAAAAATAATAGTGTTGTGTTCAGTAGGAGTAGTAATTTTATGGTGCAGGATGCCCCTATAACCACTGGTATGGTCATGGCCCCGGTGAGCTTATCCCCATCTACATCCATTAGATCAAAAAGAACGGTGTTAATGAAGCTTTTTATGAAGAAAAAATAAAATATCAAACTCATAACCAGTAGATTACTGTTATAATTCACCAGGGGCAGGAAGGTGTTACCAACAGTCCAGCTCAGGGCCACTACGAGACTCTTCACTGCAAATATATCCTTTAACCGGGGGATACGGGGATGGACCTGTATACTGTATATCACCCCAGCCAGTAATGGGAAGAGGAGCACCAAAATCACCTGCCATCCATGCAGGATTCCAATAATCACCGCCAGGATGTAGGCAATAAATGAACTGTAGGTGAATAGTTTCTGGTGACTGGAGATGAGATTTGATCTTTCCGGTGCATTCAACTGGTCTTCTTCAGTGTCTGTAATCTTGTTTAGACCGTAAACTGAGTATATAACCAGGAAGGTGGCCATTATAAGTTGGTAAGAAACAGGGACCCCGTATAAATAAAAAGAGAAAAATGTTTTTAAACAACCATTAATGGCAATGAAAATGGAACTGGAAGTTAATATAACCAGTAAACTTCGCCAAAATTTATAGTTCGAGTTTCTCAGCCTGGTTTCTATAGTGGTAAAATAGCTGGTTACCCCAGGTAACAGCGTCATGATCATCACTTATCAGATCTTTGGTATTATCGTATTCTCCATTTTCATGGAATAAGCCCAATGATAAATATTTATCAGTGACGGTAAACGCAATATTCACATCATCTGGAATAACCCAAAATTTGACTTTATCCCTGGACATGAAATCCTGAAGGTACTTCAAATTATCTCCATCAATACCCTCCATGGTCTGGTTAACTATCTCCTGGGTCAGTATGAGTTCTACATCTATATCGTGTTCAACCACCAATTTCTGGTATAAACCAATGTAATCGAAACGGAAAATAGGTGAAACCCCTTTAATATATTTGGATCCTGATATTATCTTTTGATATGTTTCATGGGGTTTGTAAATTTCCCCTGATTCTGATTCAACCAGTACTGAGTTGTGAAGATCTCCGATCCTCTTTATTAAGTGGAGGGGTATACAGCTTAGATCATGACCCATCCACAATCTCTGGAATTTACTCACTGCAGCATTGGTTTTTATATATTCAATAAGATTAATGGTGATTATTTTACCAAGGGGTGTTAAAGAATATTTTTCACCTTTCTTGGTGCTTATCTTCCTTTTTTCCAGATCACTGAGGTTATGGGATATGGTGGAACTGGTGATTCCTGTTTCTTTTTTCAGTGCGCTCATGGTTCCATGCCCTTCACTGAGGCAGATAAGGATTTTAACTCTAACTGCAGAACTGGAAGTGTATTTTAATAGGTCCTTTGTTTCAGTATAAACATCAAGATAGTTAACAGTAATATAAATCGCCCCCACGAATCTTGGTAATAACTGTTTTCGAGTTTTAACTAATTTTACATTTGATTCTTAATATAACATTTACTTCCCTAACTATTTTTAGTAGTAATTACTTAATAACCATTGTTCTTAGTATACTAATTAGAACAGTTAAAATTAGTACTATGGGCAAATATTGTATTATTATTGCAGGATGTATTTTCTATAATCAGGAATTGATTATAATCATTCTATTAAATGGAGTCATTTTTTTAGACTAAAAAAAAGGAATTAGGAACTAGTTAAAAACAAAGGATTATTTAAATAAAGTTTTTATCCAATCCAATTATGTATATCCATCCCCACCACAGGCAGGACAGCTTATTTTCCCATCCCCACCACACTTGGTGCATGTGGTTTTAATTCCACCGGTTCCTCCACAGGCAGAACAGGTTTCTTCATGACATGCTAGAACCGCAACAACATGTATTACATTGGGGTTAGAAACACCTTTCCCATCTATGTAAACTTTCCCATCCCCACCACAGGTGACGCATGATCCTTTAAGCTTGCCACTTCCACCGCAACTGGTGCATTTGAGCACACCACTTCCACCGCACTTGGTGCAGGTGACTTTCTGAGCCTGCACAGTTTTCTGGTTATTGGCCGGTTTTTGTGTTTGTTCCTGTGTTCCAGAGTCATTTCCAGCCACAGGGCTACTTACCGATGTGGCAGCATTATTCTGCACGGGATTACTTGATGGTAACAAAAAACTACAGGCAGTGGCGCCACTAATAGCCACAATCAATACTAAAACTCCCACTAAATATTTGGTTTCCATAGGTTCACTTCCACAAATAAAATTTTATTATTAATTTTATCATGTACTAACCTATTTTCAAGTATTATGTAAATAAGTTTTCTTTTGAAAGTAACATAAAAACTTCAGTGTACTAAATGGACGTAAATGTAAGCAACACTCACAAAACAGGATAATCTCCCAAAGAATGCCAAATATATATTATGTGGGGACATAGTATAATTAAAGTTATAGGGGAGGTTTATTAACTGGAAGTATGTTATACTTCGTTATATTTTAAATGATGGGTATCTATGATATCTAAAAGACCTAACTATTATCGAAATACTCTATTTTTAATTCAACTTCAGATATATCTTTAAAAAATAATATAATCACTTTAATATTGTAATAGTGCATATTTTGGGTTTATAATATTCGTTTAAAATCTCTGGCTTGAAGTTTGATTATTACATTCATAGGTAAAGTGTGAGTTAAATTTTCATATATATAACATTCTATTTGGTGGTTGGGTTATTAACTATCCCAGTGAAACTTTGATATTTTACATTAAAATATTGCGGTGTTCATTGTTTTGTTACAATTGATTATTGTCCTTTTATAGTGTTTGTTCTCTTTTTAAAGTTTTTATTCTCTGTGCTGGTTTTTGAGGGAATATTCTGTTAAAGGTTTTTACTCGAGGTTCTGGTAGTAATCGCAGATTTCATGTAGGGGGCATTCCTGGTGTCTTGGTGACTGGGGGCGGCAGATATTCTGTCCGAACTGCACCATGAGATCGTTAAGTTCTATCCAGTACTCCCTGGGAACTATTTTTTCAAGTTCCAATTCAGTTTCTTCCGGGTTTTTGGTGTCTACCAGTCCCAGTCGGTTACTTATCCGGTGGACATGCACATCAACGGGAATGGCAGGTTTTTGGAAACCGTAAACCAGCACGCAATTGGCGGTTTTTCTTCCCACTCCAGGTAGTTCCAGGAGGCCCTTCATATCCTCAGGTACCTGACCCTTAAATTCATCCAGAAGTTTACGGGAGACTTCCACTATCCTCTTGGCCTTAACATGGTAAAAACCAGCCGGACGGATGAGGGGCTCCAGTTCAGCCGGGTCTGCCTGGGCAATCTCAGTCATGGTATGATATTTTGAGAAAAGTTGTGCTGAGGCCCGGTCAGTATTATCGTCCCGCGTTCTCTGGGACAAAATGGTCCTTATAAGCACCCGGTATGGGTCTCTATCTTCAAATACCCTTAGATCGTACTGCTGCTGCAGACTTTCCATAATCAGGTCAATACGTTCTCTAAGATCCATTTTGTTTATCCTTTTCAAGTTTTTAATAATTTATATGCAAATTTACTATCCTAAATTTACTATCCTAAATTTACTATCCTAAATTTACTATCCTAAATTTACTATCCTAGATTTACTATCCAAATTTAGCTTGATGAACATTTAAGTGATATGAACGTTTTCCAAAGAAAAATTTGAGGGATATATTGCTTCAAACATTTTTCCCAAACTTTCATTTGCAAATTAGAAAATCATTGCAAATTAGAAAAACTGGGCTGAGAAATTTACTAATAAAGACTTCACACACCAAGTTGAATTACTTTTACATTGAAGTTGAATAATTTCACTCATAAAGTTTGATTATTCCATGTAAATAATCCCTCTTTAATAATTGACTAAATAGAATCATAAGTGGTAAAAATGTTTCCTTATTAAGTGTGGTTGATAAATCTTAGAATTAATCAGGTTAAAAAGATAGATAAGGAGAGGTAAAAATATATATAATTGATAAATCTTAGGTATGATGTGATTTATCTTCTTATTTATGATTTAATTATTTCCAGAAGTGTTTCCACCCCATCCAGGATCCCCTCTCCATCCTGGGCTATGGTTGGAATTACAGGGGCATCAGAATCTATTTCCAGGTTGTTGGAGTTCAGATCCTGTTTATTAGAGAAAACAACATAGGGGACCTTGAATTCTTTTAAACGTCCTAGAATTTCCTGATCAGTAGAGGTGATTCCCTTACTGTTATCCACCACCAGTATAGCTCCATCCAGGCCCTCTGAGAGTATCCTGCGCATGAAGCGGAAGCGTTCCTGACCGGGGGTTCCGAAAAAGTGCACCTTTTCCCCATTGATCATGGTGCTACCGTAATCCAGGGCTGTGGTGGTTCCATTGTACTCAACTTTGGCCCTGTTATAACATATCTGTTCTAAGGTGGTGGTTTTCCCTGAGTTATAAGCTCCTAGAACCACAATTTTGGTTTCATTGCTAAGTTTCATTTTAACCGCCTGCTAATATTCCGATGTTACATAAATATTCAAATCTTCTATTAACCTCAGTGCATATTACCTATCCCTTACAAGTATTAAGTTATTATCTTATTTAATAAATATCTTTCATTAAACTATTCCCGTATACCTTACTTTTTTCTATTTTTTTAAATGGAAAACATTGACTGGTTCTAAATGATTTCCACAGGGCATCCCAAACCCATCATCACCTGGGGGAAATTGGGAAAAGACACTTGGTGTGAAGCTGCATTTTTGATACGCATATCTCCAGTGAGGAGTCCCACCAGGGTTAGGGCCATAACCAGACGATGATCACTGTGACTTTCCACTTCACCACCATGAGCTCCTCCCCGGATAATGAGGCCGTCTGGTTCTTCTTTTAACTGAACACCAAGTTTAGTCAGTTCCAGGGCCATGGTATGCACCCGATCCGTCTCTTTGTAACGGGCGTGTTCAACTCCCATTATATGGCTGGTTCCCTGGGACACTGCTGCCAGGGCAGCAACTGTAGGTAGAAGATCAGGTGAATTTTCCAGGTTCACCTCTATTCCCTGGAGGTTGCTTGTGAACAGAAGATCACCGGTAACATTACTGGATTTTGTAGAATCATCAATTCCAGATCTAGATGACTTATAATTAATGGATTTGGTATTCTTATCCGGTTCCAGAGTTCCCTTCACTGTAACCTGGTCTTCCTTTACAATAAGATTAGCACCCATATCTTCCAGGATATCCACTATTATCTTATCACCCTGTTTAGAACCTTTGAAAAGATTATGAACTGTTATATCACCTTCTAGAAGGGCAGCAGCACCTAATAAGTAGGATGCTGAAGAGTAATCTCCTTCTATGGTGTAATCCCTGGCTTGATATGTTTGTTTTTCTAGATGGAACTGATTTCCAGGTCTTTGCTGGCAGGGTACCCCGAATTTATCCATTATGTCCAGGGTCATCTCTACGTATGGTCTGCTTTTGAAATCTCCAATCACCTGAAGATCAACCGGATTCTGGGCGTAGGGAGCTGAAAGAAGGATGGAAGAGATGTACTGTGAACTAACATCTCCCTTAATCTCACTTCTACCCCCAGGAAAACCACTGGTTATAACCATTGGTGGCAGGCCATTGTTACGGGTGGAGTAGGCCTTAACTCCAAGCATACTGAGGGAATCTAACAGGTCCTGCATGGGTCTTCCCCGCAGGGAATCATCTCCAGTGAGCACGGTGCAACCTGGGGTTAGGCAGGTTATGGTGGTAAGAAAACGGAGGGTGGTTCCGCTGTTTTTAAGGTCCAAAACATCCCCGGGAGTTTCAAGATCTCCACCAGTGCCCTGGACAATGCAATGGTCATCCTCTACTTCAACTTCACACCCCAGGGCCTGACAAGCTTCGAGAGTGGCCATGGTGTCGGCTGAGTAGAGGGGATCCTGCAGGCGGGACTCACCCTCTGCCAAGCAGGCCACCATAAGAGCCCGGTGGGTGTAACTTTTTGATGGAGGTGCCTTAACCACTCCTTTTATTTCACTGGCCTGTTCTACCTTTAATTCCACATTAATCACCAATTAAACATCATCAATCAACTTTTCTTTGTGATTTATTTGTAATGGGTCATGTAAAGGTGTTAGATCACCAGTTCCATTACCAGGTCCATTTCCTCAAGGAGTAAAAGTTCCACTTTTTCCCCGGTACGACCTACCAGTTCTTTACTGGTTGAAATGTAGTCAGCAGTGATTATGGATCCTTCAATATCAATGGAACCCTCTTCTTCCAGGGAATCAGCTATTTCCTGTGGATCATGGGACTGCAGATATTTAACTATAACTGGGGCCTGTCCCTTGAACTCTGGTCCGATCTTATCCATACGGGGAGTGATTTCCACCACGATCTCCCGTACATCTGGTTTCCCTTCACTGACCATCAACTCTTCAATACGCATGGTGCCCTTGATATCATCTTCTAGAGTTAAAAGTTGGTTATACTTTTCCGGAGAATTGGAATAGATGGTGGCAGCCTTGAGGGGTGTGTTGAGTGGCATTTTCCTGCTGGCTTTGAATCTTCTTAACTCACCAATGACTTCGGCACCCAGCTGTCCAATACCATCGGCTACTGGATCCACCAGGTCTTCCACCACTTCAGGCCAGGTTTCCTGATGAATGCTCCTGAAAACATCTTCATCCCTAGTTTTATCCAATTCTACCACATTATCATTTTCTGCGCTACTTTCAGCATTATCGTATCCTTCCAGGTAGTAATGGATCTCCTCGGTGAAGTGGGGAGTGAATGGGGCCATCAGTCTTAAACATGTTTGGATAACTGTGTTCAGGGTGTAAAGTCCGGCCTGTTTGGATTCTCCTTCTTCATCAGTGTATAATCTATATTTAACTGCTTCAATGTAGTCGTCGCAGAAATCATGCCAGATGTAGGCCTGGATACGGTTACGTGCATGGGCAAAGTTGTAATCATTCATGGCATGGGTGACCTCTCCTACCAGCTGGTTTAAACCAGATAGTATCCATTTATCCAACGGTTTTAAGATGGTTTTAATGGATTCAACATCATTATCTGCACTGTAAGCAGCCAGGTGCATGTTAACGAATCGGAAGGCATTCCAGAACTTCCGGAGGAATTTATAGCCGTGCTGCACATCCTTCCAGGCGAAGGGCACATCTGATCCTGGTACGCTGTTGGCTGCCCATAACCGGAGGGCATCGGCACCATATTCTGCCACCACATCCTCAGGGGCAATGACGTTCCCCCGGGATTTACTCATCTTATGTCCATCTTCACCGAACACCATCCCATTAACCACCACATTCTGGAAGGGTGCGTCCCCAGTGAGGGCCAGGGTGCGTAAAATGGTATAGAATGCCCAGGTACGTATGATGTCATGTCCCTGCTGGCGGATGGTGGCTGGGAAGAGATCCTGGTACTCTTCACCAGGCCAGCCAGCGATTACCAGGGGGGTGATGGAGCTGTCCATCCAGGTGTCCAGCACATCTTCTTCTGCTATGAATTCTGTGCTTCCACACTGACATGGTTTTGTGGGTTGTGTTTGGGTTGGGTCCAGGGGTACTTCCTCTTCAGAGGGGACCATAACCTCTCCGCACTCTTTACAGTACCATACTGGTATGGGTGTGGCGAATATCCTCTGCCTGCTTATACACCAATCCCAGTCCATGCTACCAGTCCAGTTCAATAGACGGGTTTTCATGTGTTCTGGTATCCAGTCCATGCCTTCGGCGGCATCTATGATCTGGGGGTTCATTTGTTTAACTGCCACGAACCACTGTTTTTTCACCAGTATCTCGATGGGTGTTTTGCATCTCCAGCACTGGCCCACGTTCTGGTCTACCTTCTCCTTACGGGTGAGGAATCCTTCCTTATCCAGGTCTTCCACTATTACATCTTTACATTCTGTGAGGGTGAGTCCACTGTATTTCCCGCAGACATCCTGCATTATTCCCTGTTCATTGATGGCCTCAATGATGTCCAGATCATAGCGGTTCACCCAGGTTACGTCAGTTTTGTCCCCGAAGGTACAGATCATAACTGCTCCAGTACCGAACTCGGGGTCCACCTCTTCATCGGTGATAATCTCCACTTCCCGGTTAAATAAGGGTACCTGTACCTTTTTACCAGTGAGGTGCTGGTAGCGTTCATCCTCTGGATGTACCACCACTGCTACACATGCTGCCAGTAATTCTGGTCGGGTGGTGGCAATGGGAACACCTGTTTCACCAGCAGGGTCAGGAAATTCAAGGTAGTTGAGGAAAGTTTCATTTTCCTGGTACTCAACTTCAGCAAAAGCAATGGCAGTTTCACAGCGGGGGCACCAGTTCACCGGGTGCACTGCGCGGTAGATCAGACCCTCATGGTACATCTGCAGGAAGCTGCGCTGGGTTTTTTCCTTGTACTCAGGGGTCATGGTTACGTATTCTCGGTTCCAGTCCTGTGAGTATCCCATACGTTGCATCTGGGTCTTCATACCCTGAATATTCTCTTTGGTGAGTTCGATGCACATCTGCCGGAATTCCTCCCGGGGCACATCGTTCTTCTTGATACCGTGGATCTCCTCCACCTTAACCTCGGTGGGCAGGCCGTGACAATCCCATCCCTGGGGGAACAATACTGAGTGCCCCTGCATACGCTTCCATCGGGCTAATAAATCCATGTAAAGCCAGTTAAGAACATGACCTATGTGGATTGAGCCAGTGGGGTATGGTGGTGGGGTGTCAATAATATAGCGTGGTCGTTTTTCATCAGGGTTGAACTGGTAGAGTTTCATTCGCTGCCAGGTTGCTTGCCAGTTTATTTCATTTTCGTGATTGTAGTCCTTGGGAACCTCAACTTCCTTCATCTTAGGTCTCCTCTTAATAAATCATTAGTAAACTCTAAAATCAGCCAAATTATTAGCTAAATTAATACAAATTAATATATATGCTTTCAAGTTAAGTATTTTCTATAGTTTATTAATGAATGGATATAATTATAGCTATATTATAGCTACATGATATAAAATTACGTTGATAATAAAAACCTTGATATTAGGATAGATCAGTACTTGTAGATTGATCAGTAATTAAGATAGATCAGTACGGGTGAGATAAGCTAATACTTGAGTAAATATTATTGATTCCTCAATCTGAAAAGGTTTCTAAATACCCTAAGAGTTTCTAAATAGCTTAAAAGTGATAAATAATCCTTAAAAGTAGTAAATACCGGTGGATATAATATGGAAATACTGTGGTTTTACATTGCGGTTATTCTGGCAGTGAGTGATGAGGCCCATAGTCAGATATTCTGGAAGGTGTTCTTTGATTTTTATGTCCTCCTGGCCGGAATGATCCAGAGAATAATGGGTTCTAATATCCGGATGTGGGTGGTTCATGAGGTCCTGGAAGCCGTTTTTCACTTTATATTATTATCCCTGGTATTTTTATCCCTGGAGATAGGGTTTTTAGCAGCTGTAATTCACCTGGTTGTGGACCTCTACCACGAAGTGGCGGGGTTAAAAATGAACTACCTTCAACACCGTGCCCTTCACTTTACAGTAGAATCACTGTTCTTTATAATGATACTGGGTATATAATATGTGGATGTAGTTTTAGATAATTAATCTCAATTATAAGTTGATCTAACTGGATCATCTAGAAAAAATAAATAAATGAGGAAAAAGTCATGCCAGTTATAAAATTCACCTACACTGATTTGGAAGAACTATTGGAAATGGAAATAGACAAGGATGAACTCATTGATCTTCTCCCCATGATTGGGAGTGATATTGAGGAGTATGATGATGAAGGGGTAAAAGTGGAGTTTTTCCCCAACCGGCCAGACTATTTGAGTGTGGAGGGAGTTGCCCGGGCACTTAAAGGTTTCCTGAAAATAGAGGAAGGAATACCAAAGTACCCTTTAGAGCCATCTGGAACCAGCATAACCATTGATCCGGGACTTAAAAATATCCGACCTTACACCGCCTGTTGTCTGGTCCTTAACGTGGAATTTGATGATGATAAACTTCCCCAGATCATGGACTTCCAGGAAGACCTGCACTGGGTTATTGGACGGGACCGTAAGAAAGTAGCCATTGGAATCCACAACCTGGACGTGATAAAGGGTCCTTTCCGATATTTTGCTGCAGATCCTGATGAAGTATCCTTCGTACCCCTGGAATCAGATGAGGAAATGACCCTCCGGGAAATACTCACCCAACATAAAAAAGGACAGGCCTATGCCCATTTAATAGACCAGTACGACCGTTACCCATTGATTATGGATTCTGAAGATAAAATACTTTCCATGCCCCCTATTATCAATGGGGAGCTCACCAAGCTTACCCCTGATACCAGGAACCTATTTGTGGATGTCACCGGTACTGACCAGCAGGCAGTGGAGCGAACCCTGAACATCATCGCCACCAGCTTCGCTGAATCTGGGGCTACCATTCAGACCATGGAAAACATTTATCCAGATGAAACATTCATAAGACCGGACTTAACACCGAAAGAAAGAACAGTAAGCTTGAAAAATGTAATAAAACTTATTGGAATACCATTAACCCTGGATAGGGTGGTAGAATCCCTAAGAAAAGTCCGTTTTGATGCAGAAGTCGCTGATGAGGATACTGTCTTGGTTAAAATACCCCCTTACCGGGCTGATATCCTCCATGAGGTGGATATAATAGAGAATGTGGCTATTGGCTATTGTTTCCGTAAGATAGAACCGGAACTACCTCAGGTAGCCACAGTGGCCCGGGAAGACCCTTACCTGGAGTTTGATCAGAATGTCAGGGAGATCATGAATGGACTCAGCTTCACCGAGGTTATGAGTCTCATGTTAACCAACGAGGAGAACCACTTCCAGAAGATGAAACTCCTGGAAACGGAACGGGTGGAAGTAGCCCAACCCATAAGCCAGGACCGGACCATGATCAGACAGAGTCTTCTAAATGGATTATTGGAGTTTCTGGAGGATAACAAACACGAAGAACTACCCCAGAGGATCTTCGAAGTAGGGGAAACAGTCTTCTTGGATGGGGAGAATGAAACCCGGACAACGGGTGTTAAAAAAATGGCAGCCATGATCACCCATTCACAGGCCAACTTCACCGAGATCAAATCAACCAGCGATGCCTTTATAAACAATCTGGGGCTGGAAATGGTTATTGACGATCTGGATCACCCCAGCTTTATCCGGGGGCGTTGCGCATTACTAAAAGGAGTGAAAAAAGAAACAGGTGAGATATGTGTTGAAGGATTCTTCGGTGAAATGAATCCAGAGGTTATACGGAACTTTGAACTGGAGTATCCGGTGGTGGCAATGGAAGTGGAGTTTAAAACCCTTAAATAAACTCCACTACATTCAGGTATTAATAAAAAGTTTATACCTTCACTCTACATCAAATTGCTTTTTTTCGCTTCTTTTGGATAACTTTTCAAAAGTTATCCATGCAATTATTATAATAACGAATGCTTCAGCTGTTAAAATGGATATGCTGAACATTGTTATTTCATTGAATTGTCCATTTTGATACCTGAACATATTTGTTAGTCCCACTAAAATACCAAAAAGGATGGAGATTAAAGCAAAAGATGTAATGAGGTATATTTTGCTTTCTTTGACTGTGTGGAATAAACCTGCATTTGTAATTTTAAGGGTATAATATACCATTCCTATTAAAAATATCACGAGTTCAGTTAGATACTCCTTAAATGGTAAATTCATTACAACTGATTTGAATAATATGGATGAAAATAACAATGCAGATACTATTATGAAAGTATGTGTCCCATATCTGTTCTGTATTTTTTCAATTCGTTCATCTTTATTTTTTTTAATATTCATTCCTCCCAGAATAAATCGTTTAATGTTTTTCCCAAAGCTTTACAAATAGCAATACATAAATTTAAGGACGGATTGTATTTTCCTAATTCAATAAGTCCTATTGTTTGTCTGGTTATTCCAACAAGTTCTGCAAGTTGTTCCTGTGATAAATCCATTTCAATCCTTGCAATTTTCATTCTTTTATTTTTCACTATTTTTACCTCCACCACCCGTATGCAATATATATGTTGCATAATTCTAATTATATATTGCACCTTATAAATGTTATCTATTTTTATCTTCAAGTTTGAACTTTAAAGATGCATACAATCAATAGATTTGAGATATTGATGAAAAATAAGAATATTATACCAGAAACTTACAACTTCCGAGATAAAATAATAAAAAAATGAAATGAAGGTAATTTATGTGATAAGATGGAATAAACAACCCTATTTTAATTTAAAATCTTTTTTTTTTAATTGAAAGTCCCTTCAATTGATTTTATATTCTAATTTAATTTTTTATACTCTTTAATGAAGGTTCTTAATCCTTTCCAACAGTTTTTAGATATCCATTTTAAACGAATTTTAAGCATTCCCTTAAATTATTCCCTTATTTTAAGCATCCCATCAAAAAATACAAGTTTTATTATTGATTTTTATAACAATTAATCTATAACTATTAATCTCCCATAACAGTCACGGTAAGTTTCCTTTGCCGTGGGCCGTCCAGTTCCACAAAGAAGATACTCTGCCAGGTACCCAGCATCATCCTACCATTCTCGAAAGGTATGGTTTGGCTGCCCCCTAGTAAGAACCCACGGATATGGCTGTCAGCATTGTTATCAATACGATCGTGCTGGTAACCCGCACCCTCTGGAACCAGTTTCTGAAGGGCTAACTGGAAATCATTAACCAGACCAGTTTCATTCTCATTGATTACCACGGCTGAAGTGGAGTGACGGTTGTAAATATTCAACAGCCCATCTTTAACACCACTAGTTTTAAGCACTGCATCCACCTCAGGGGTGATATCCTGAATCTCCACCCTCTGGGAGGTGTTAACTCCCACAGTTCCACGTTTTAAAACCATCAAAATCCCCCTTATTTATCCTATAAATCCTATATTTGTCTTTAAAATAGATAATAAAAATTCTATGAATCTAGAAAACTCTGAACTGAGTTTGTACTTCAGTTTGATCCATAATCCGTTCACAGTAATGGCAGCGCAGTATTAATGGTTCCTTCTGCAGGACAGTGAAACGGGTGGTAACTGGTTCATCAGTGTTGGTGATGCAGTTGGGATTGGAACAGTTCAAAATACTGTTAATCTCATTTAAGAGATTCACCTTACCCTTTCCCACAATTTCATAATTCCTTATAATGTTGATGGTGGCGTATGGTGCTATGAGTGCAATTTCATCCACTTCCCGGGATGCCAGTTCCCGGCCTTCGATCTTAACAATATCCTTACTTCCCATTTGGCTGGACTGTACATTCATGGCCAGGGTCACTGCAGTTTCCTTACTGGGAAGTCCCAGTATCTTAAGGACTCTCAGGGCCTTGTTAGCACTGATATGGTCAATTACGGTTCCATTCCTAATGGGTTTTACCTTCAGTTCCCAGGGAGTTTTCATGTTTCACCATTTTCTTATTTCTAGAAGAAATATATTCTGATAATATTTTATAAGATTATCCCCCCTGGTGATTACCAGCCTATCCTGAACCGGCTAATTATAATAGAATTTCCGCTTAATTTTGGAGAATAAGGATGGATCCTTCAAATAAGCATGGATCCTTCAAATAAGGATGAATCCTTCAAATAAGGATGAATCCTTCAAATATGTAGTCCTATTGCAGTAATATTAAAATTAGTTTTATTTTCAGGTTTTTTTAAGAAATAATGGTATGGAAAATAGTGGTTGAATAGTTTAGAATATCCTCATTTTGAAAAAAATGGATTAAAAAAAAGATGTGGTGAAAATAGGATTTAGGGATTGTATCCTATTTATCCAGAATCATTTCAATGAATTTGGCGTACACTGGCCTGGTGATGAAAATTCCAATGAGCACTCCCAGAACCGTGGTGAAGGCAAATCCAGAAAGCACACCTATTCCTGTTGCTCCCCTGCTGAACCCAATATAGGCCAGTGGTAACATGGCCGCGATCAGGGTTCCGGCTGCAGCGAATATTATGAAGAATGCGCCTTTAATCTGTGACCGTACACCTGCCAGTCTTCTTCTTTTACCCTTCTTCTCACTGAATCCCTTGAGCACCTCATCGGTGATGATGATCTGGTCATCAACCCCGGTACCAATGGCTGCTATTATACCGGCAATAGCTGCCAGGTCAATGTTCCAGTGGATCACTGCAGCGGCTCCCAA
>Ga0334894_1000243_pt1 | contig 76828 bp, 75 predicted proteins | sample GraSluR3_MG_6_FD_207225 | JGI IMG/M metagenome (GOLD analysis project Ga0334894, IMG submission 207225) | Sludge microbial communities from methane-producing bioreactor in Wageningen University, Netherlands - Granular Sludge_12_05 R3 | ecosystem: Engineered > Bioreactor > Anaerobic >...
TCACTTCGACCCACCGGCAACAAATGAAGAGTGTCGAAACAAAGATATTCGGAAGATTCTCTTCATCCTGGGAGATCGATGACATTAGGGCCAAAATCTCGGTGCGAATGGCCGAAGTTCCATTTCCCGCACGTTTTATGAACACGGAGGCGTTTGTCTCTGCTATGGACCTCACGCTACACCATGCAAAAATGGGCGATTCAAACCAGGTTTCGGTCTATACGGAACAGATTCGAGTCGACCATGAACGGAGAATCAAGGTTCAGGAGGCGATAGAACGGGCAATCGAGCGAGATACCCTGAAAGTTGTGTATCAACCGATCTATGAGACACACTCACTCAATATCTACTCTGCAGAAGCGCTCTCTCGAATCGATGATCCGTATATCGGCATGCTGTCTCCTGCCGAGTTCATCCCGATAGCAGAAGAGACAGGACTCATCGTCGAGCTCACCTATGCAGTACTGCGGCAGGTCTGTAAGCTGTGGCTCGACATCGGAGATCGAGCAGAGAATCTGAAGAGAATAGCAGTAAACCTATCCGCAGTCAATTTTCTAGAACCATCCATGGAAGAACATATACTCGACATGCTTCACTCCTACGGCATACCACCATCTAAAGTGAAATTCGAGATAACAGAGACCACGATCATCCACTCATTTGATCAGGTGAAACGCGTCATGGATGTCTGCACAGCAGCAGGCATGAGTTTCTCTCTCGACGATTATGGCAAGGGGTACTCGAACCTCGAATATCTGGTCAATCTCCCTTTTTCGACGGTAAAGATCGATAAAAGCATCGTACAAGCTTGTCAAAAGAACTATACTCTAATAGAGTCAATAATCCTGATGCTTACGCGAATGGGGAAGAAAGTCGTAGCCGAGGGGATCGAGACCGAACAACAACTCGACCTACTTTCTCGTGCAGGAGCTACCCGCCTTCAGGGCTTCCTATTCAGTCGCCCCATGACAGCAGAAGCATTGGAACAACTTGTAGTATAAGAAGGATGTTTCATGGGTTCCCGGCCTCATCGATCTCTTGTAGACTCTCCTCACTCTCCCGCACGCACTATATGGATGTTGGCGTGGCCTGTTATCCTCGACCAGAGCTTTCATACCATGGTGCAGTATGTCGATTCAGCCATGGTCGGTTCCCTCGGAGCTGTCGCGACCGCGGCGGTTGCAGCGAACAGTTCCACCATCTGGCTCGTCAATGGCATGATGTATGCATTCGGTGCTGCTTTTGCCGTCCTTGCAGCCAGACAGATTGGAGCAAAGGACTCTGAAGCAGTACATCACACCGTCCGTCAGTCACTTTTAGCTATCATAGGCCTCTCGCTCCTTGTTGCCACGGTCATGTTGCAGGTTGCTCCACGGCTCCCCTATTGGATTGGCGTGGCTCCAGATGTAGCTCCTGAAGCTGCCACCTATATGTGGTACATCGCCTTGGCCTACCCATTCATGATCCTCTTCATGTTCATGGGAAACCTTATCAGGAGCAGTGGCGATACAAGAACTCCCCTTATCAGTAATATCTTAACGAATATAGTGAACATAGCTGGGAACTTCTTTCTCATATTTCCTACCCGGACCATGTCACTATTTGGCTTCGAGTTCATCATGCCTGGAGCTGGACTAGGAGTGAAGGGGGCAGCAATTGGAACTGCCGGGGCTACAGTTCTCAGTGCATTGATACTTCTCGGAGTGCTGATATTCAAGGATTCTCCCCTCAGAACACCCTTCAGAGGCGTCTCTTGGCGCATCGACTGGAAGGTCATGAGACAAGTGTTCAGACTCGGAACACCACTTGCAATGGAACGTGCTACGCTCTCGATCGGACAGATAGTCCTGACCATACTGGTTACGAGAATTGGCACTGTCTCTTTAGCAGCTCACCACTTGGCTATAACCGCTGAATCGATCACCTACATGCCGGTCAGTGGATTCTCCATGGCTGCGACAACTCTTGTAGCGCAATCGCTCGGTGCACAAAAACGGGAGATGGCACTCGATTTCGCGCTCCGGTGTCTCAGGTGGGGTATTATGCTTATGAGTGGAACCGGAATACTCATGTATATCTTCTCCATGCAACTCATGGGTTTCTTCACGAACGACATCGCGGTGATCGTCTTGGGCTCTCGCGTGCTCCGCATTGAAGCGTTCGCTCAACCGTTTTTTGCCATGAGCATTGTCATTGGAGGAATTCTTCGTGGAGCAGGAGACACCAAATGGCCATTCATCAATTCGCTGATCGGCATGTGGCTTGTCCGTCTGCTTCCTGCATCTATTCTGATTCTTGGTTTCGGTTTCGGCCTGGAAGCAGCTTGGGGTTGTATGGTAGCAGATCTAGTGGTTCGTGGATCGCTCAATTACTACCGATATAGACGCGGTCAGTGGATCGATGCCTGGAAGGACTGAGCTGTGTCCAGAGTCTCGGCAAGCTGCACGAGCTGTGGAATCGATAGCCGCTCCGCCCGTTCACTCTCGGCAATCCCAGCCGATGCAAGAGAAGCAAGAAGCACATCCTTTCCCAGGCGACCGCCCAAGGTCCCCCGAAGTAGATTGTTTCGTACTGTCTTCCGTCGCTGAGCAAACAGATCTCTGATAAGAAGCAAAAACAGATCGCGCACATCTGGATTGACCAGCGAAGCAGCCCGCTTCTCCATACGTACAACGACCGAATCCACTTGGGGTGGCGGATAGAATGAGCCGGGACGGATAGTGAATTCGATATGCACATCGTAGTCGATCTGTGCAAGAATCGAGAGGGTTGCCCAGAGTTTACTTCCGGGACCGGCAGCGAGTCGCTCACCGACCTCCCTTTGCAAAGTAAACACCATCCGCTGTGGGTGGCATTTCGCCTCGAGAAATCTCGCAATGCAAATGGAACCAATGTTGTAGGGAAGATTTCCACAGATAGTATCGGGTGTCCCCTCCGCCTCGAACAGAGGATACCAAGTCTTCAGAACATCGCCCGCTATCAGGCGAAAATTCGGTACCTCTGGAAATGCCTGTTCTCTCAGGATCGAAACGAACCCTCGATCAATCTCAAATGCGGTAAGTTGTACATCATGGGTGAGAAGAAGGGCTGTCAGAGAACCGATTCCCGGTCCGATCTCCCACACATCTCTACCGCTTCCCAACATGACTGTATCGGCAATCCGTTTTCGTGCTGTGGGAGAGATGAGAAAATTCTGTCCGAACTTCTTCGACATGGCAAATCCGCTCTCGGTGAGCAGTTGCGTGATAGCTTGGGGAGAATCGTAGGGAAAGTCCCAAATCATAGGTTAGCCGACTCCTTTTCCGTTCAATTCGGCAAGCATACTGGAGAACTCCGAGCACAGTCAACAGGAGAAAGCTTGTCCAAAGCCAGACAGAAAATGCATTGAACCGATCATGTTCTAGTGACCAGGAACTCGCCCATTCCGTGATCACCGAAAACGACCTAGCAAGTACCAGTATCGTCCATTCGAGCGGTATCAGCGGTAGAGCAACATACAAGATCGTATTGAAAAGAAGAGCGATCGCAAGTGGCGCTAGTACAGGTGCGGTAACCATACCGATGATCCTCCATGAGCCAAACAGTGTGAGCGAAAGTGGCGCACCGATCAACGAGGCTCCGATCGATAACGCAACGATCATCGCTACGCGCCGTGGCAAGATGAGTGCCATTAATGTCGCAATTCGAGGGATCACTATCAGAATACCAGCAAGTACGCCATATGAGAGCATTGCACCTGACGAGATGAAGGTTTGTGGAGTAAGCCATAGGTGTACGATACAAACAGCAGAAAGGATCATACGAGAGGAGAACCTGGGAAACACGAGAGGGAGACAGATCATGATGCATGCTCGAACGAGGGAAGGCTTTGGTCCGATCAACATAAGATACCCTGCTGCGAAAATCGATACGAGGATCCTGCACACCGCCGTCCGTCTCTTCAACAGGAAACGAAGCATACATACGATGCAACCGGCGAAGACCTGCAAATGCATCCCAGATAAAGCCAGCACATGGGCAGAACCACTCAGTATCGCCTCCTCCCGCAGAGATTGATCATCGGTATAACGACCGAGCAATAGCGCAAGACACAAGGTGGAGGCAGGAGATTCGAGCATCGTAACGCGTTGTTCGAGTCCCTGTAAAAGTCGTACTCGAAGATCGAGATACCACGTAACCAGGTTGTTTCGTTCCTGAACCGTGCATGCGTCTACAGAGAACAGCATGCCGTCATCCACTAGGATGGGTTCCCCTTCAACGATCAGATCCGTCCCAGCTGGAATCAAAATCGATTCTCCGAACACGATTCCAATAAGTTCTCCCGAGGCATCTCCGATATCACCCCGATAGGTCGCAGCCGACTTGATCTGTATTCGAATCACTGTGTTGCCGTTTTTACTGATTGATGAATCGAACCGGGTCCTTCCGTGAAAACGACTGATTGTCTCTGGGGTGAACGGTAGCTGTAACTCAAGATCTCGTTGCAGAGCAGGTATACGAATCCACGAAACGCATAGCAGTGAAAGGATGCATACAATGACGACTTGCTCCCGATTTTGTAGCATCATAGGCCAGAGAAGCGGTAGAGCAGCAGCGGTTGCAAGACAAAGGGCAACGATGAGTGCACAGGAGACACGTGCAGTTGCCTCGGGAAGACACATAGCCAGAATGAGCAACCCTGCAGAGACGAGGAGTGGAACGAGTTCGATTGCACCATACACGAAGCGCATATGGAACTAACTACAGAGAGTTGAGTATTACTTCGACAGCGCGACCATCAATGAGAGGAGTGGCAAGTCAATTTGTCCCTGCATACTCAGTTTCACCAGTCGTGCAGCGAAAGCCTCGTCTGCACTACCCCCTTTTTGGATCTCCGCAGCTTGCTTGAATCGGGCGTACAAGGCCTTGTCAGTCAGTTCGAAATGATGGAAGAGGACCTGCTTGAAATCCTGTTCCCAATCTCCTTTGTGCTCTTCCGGAACGGAAAGGGGTGGAAGTTCACTACTCCCAGTCAGTGCCAAACGTTCCGCTAGATCGATCGTGTCTATGAATGAACAGGTATCGAGAAACTCCTCGTAGGACGAGAGTCCCTCCTCAATGGCGAAATCAGAGCGTGAAGCCTGTTGTTTCAGAACCAGTCTTCGCTTCATGGCAACTTCACCCTTCTTGTCCCTCCTGCCAAGTACAACGGCTGTGGTCACAGCTAGGGCACTGGAGATAATCAACTCATCGATCATGGGAATCGGGTCTCGCACAGCGAGGGAGAAGAAAAAATAGGTAATCAAAAACACGAGAGCCGAGATCAACAGCCTGGGAAGGTAACGAGCGTCCTGTATCCATCGATCGACTCCTCGATCAATCTGGGTATAGAGCGTGAACAGTGCGTCATCCTTCTCATGCGTATGGAGTCCGGTGGATGCATGCCACCGGATCTCCTCATCCTCGCTCCATGAATTGGAGAGCTTGGGATCGACAAAGGGGGTGAGATAGAGTGTGTTCCCCTTAGTTCTCCGTAGAATATAGCATAATCGCATAATTTGTCCCTTACAGTTCTGATTTGAACTTGGCTATCCTCTCCTGTAGTGAAGCCTGGAAAGCTTCTCGCTCCTTCTCTGGGGCGTGGAAGAACAGATAGTACTTGATTTTTGGCTCGGTACCCGAAGGTCGAACCACCAACTTATCACCCGAAGTGAATGTGAATATCACTACATCGGATGCAGGAAGCTCGCTTGTACCATCCAGAAGATCGGTTACTGTGGCAATGGTGTTCCCAGCGAACGTATCTCCCTGCTTGAGACCTCTGAATCGCTGCATGATACCCGCCATTTTCTGTTTCCCCGAACTCCCCTCATACGTGAATGAAAGGACATGTTCCGTGTAGTACCCATAGGTTCGGTAGATCTCCTCGAGTCTATCCTGGAGCGAGACTCCTTTGCTTGCGTAGTAGCTCATCATCTCAACAGCAAGCACTGCGGTCGAGACAGCATCCTTGTCTCGCACATGCGGAACAGAGAGATATCCAAAACTCTCCTCACAACCGAACAAGAAGAATTGTGACTCCGATTGCTCGAGTGAGGCAATCTGTTCGGCAATATATTTGAATCCTGTGAGGACATCGACACAAGATGTGCCGTTCTTCTCGGCGATAGATCGGACAAGATCGGTTGTGACAATCGACTTCACGATGAGTGGTTGTTTCCCCTTCCCCTGTGACTTCTCTTTCCAGGTCGCTATGAGATAATCGCATAAGAGCACTGCTATCTGATTCCCCGACAGAAGTACATAGCTCTGTTTCTCGGGTCCAGCTGGAATGGCTATTCCCAAACGATCACCATCGGGATCTGTCCCCAACACGATATCGGCTTGCTTCTCTATAGCGAGATCGGTGGCGAATCGCATGGCTTGAGGGTCCTCAGGATTGGGCATAGAGACCGTAGGGAAGTCTCCATCGGGCTTCTCCTGCTGCTCAACCACCTCGCAATGCACTCCCAAGGATCCAAGAATCGTTCGAACCGGAATATTGCCAGCACCATGCAGTGGCGTGTAGGCAACTGTGATACTGCTCGATGCAAGTAATTCCGGACGAGTCAGACTATCGGTGACCATCTTGTAATAGGCTTCATCTACTGAATCGGGAACCAATTGCAGTAGCCCGGCGGCCTTTGCCTCGGAGGAACTCATGGTACGGATAGCTCCCGGGTCGACCGACGCTACACGCTTCGCTATCCCGATATCATGGGGAGGAGTCACCTGTCCACCATCTGACCAGTAGACCTTATATCCATTGTACTTCGCTGGGTTATGACTAGCTGTTATGACGATTCCTGCTGTTGCTTTCAAGCTTCTGAGAGCGAAAGAGAGCATGGGAACCGGATGCAATTCATCGTAGAGATATACCTTCACCTTGTTTGCACACAGTGTGAGTGCAGCCTGTTTCGCAAATAATTCGGAATAGTTTCGTGAATCGAAGGCTATGACGACCGAAGGATTAGCCATCTGGGAGACCAAATAGTCTGCGAACCCTTGTGTCACCTTGCGGACCATGAATGGATTTATGCGATTCGTACCCCCACCGATAACCCCGCGCATGCCTGCTGTGCCAAAGGAGAGCGACGTGTAAAATCGGTCGTACAGATCGTCATCGGCATGTTCATCGAGTGCATCAACGACCTCTTTCTTGAACTGCAATTCAGTTTCAGCCTGAATATACTCTTCAGCTTTCCGATAGATCAGTTTCCGCTCCTGTTCGGTCATCGCCATGAAAACACCTCCCGCTCAATCTCTTCCATTGTATGATACAAAGGGTTGCACCCGTGCCGTTCAAGCTCTGAACGACTGCGAAAACCCCAAGTTCCGATCGCGACCTGCATGCCGGCAGCCTGTGCTGTCAGATAATCGACCTCGCTGTCTCCTATAAGGAGTACATGCTCCCGCTCAACCTGGGCATCCTGTGCGAAACCGATCGCCATCTCCGGAGACGGTTTCAATCGATTCGCTTCCGATGCTCCATGAACCGAGAGGAACGGTACATCGGGAAACAGTGCCGTGACAATCTGCTGAACAAGCTGATCCTCTTTGTTAGATAGTACCCCGAGCTTCATTCCACCTGCAACAGCTTTTTCGATAAACCGCTCAACTCCGGGATAGACTAAAGTGCGATCATGGGGATGCGCCCGGTAGGTCTCCATGAGTAGCTCCATAAAATCGTCTAAGGATTCACCATATGATTCGACGCCCCGTGCTTCCAAGGCCCGAATCAACGTTCGCCGCAACCCACTTCCCACAAATTGTTTGCAGGCATGTTCCGAGATTGGCTCCACTTTAACTTCGGAAAGGACCGTGTTGACCGCATAGGCGATGTCTCCAATGGTGTCTATGAGTGTTCCATCGAGATCGAACAATATGGCTTGTATGTCAGGCGATGAACTTTTCATTACACGTAGTATACTCATGTTTACCAACTACGTCACCTAGGCTATAATCGGCTTCATGTACAGATCCACTATCCGCGCTTGCTATTTGGGGAACCTCGTCGGGGCTCTGGTGACAAACCTATCACCACTGCTTTTCGTCACACTCATGGGAACCTTCGACCTCTCGTTCGAGCAAGTCGGACGTCTGGTTCTGATCAACTTCTTCACGCAGATCATTGCCGATCTATCGTTCAGTAAACCGGTCGACCGATGGGGAGTCAGACCCTTCATCGCTGCTGGGCACCTGCTTGTATCGATTGGGTTCATCCTCTTCGCATTCTCCTTCCGTTTGTTCCCTGAGAATCCCTATATGGGACTCATGCTCGCGACTGTCGTATTCAGTTGCGGAGGAGGACTGCTTGAACTCTTGCTCAGTGCTATCGTACAGGCAATTCCGAGCGATGCGAAGGCTGCCGCAATGAGCCTTCTTCACTCATTCTATGCATGGGGCTTTATTGCTGTGGTGGTGGGGACCACGATCATGATCGGACTGGTAGGTACAGACAATTGGCCATGGATATTCATGATCTGGTCGATCGTTCCGCTGTTGAACTTCTTCAATTTCCTTCGAGTTCCCCTTGCTCCACAGGTTCCCGAGCATCATCGCACAAGCACGAGAGTATTGGTGTCTAGCCCCTATTTCATCCTTGCCGTATTTGGCATTGCATTCGGCGGTGCCGCGGAAGTATCCATGTCTCAGTGGACCAGCGCGTATGCAGAGACTGCACTCGGACTCTCGAAACAGACAGGAGACCTGTTGGGACTCTGTCTATTTGCAGGTCTGCTGGGAATCGGACGAGTACTCTATGGTGCGTATGGAAAACATATCGATGTTTGGCACGTCATGTTCTGGGGAGCGGCAGGTGCGGCAATCTGCTATCTGGTTGCCGCTCTTTCACCAGTTCCCCTCGTCTCGCTCATCGCCTGTGCCGGGTGTGGACTCGGGGTCTCCCTTCTCTGGCCAGGATCCGTTTCTAACACTGCTCACCGGTTCCCTCTCGCTGGGGCATCGATGTTCGCAATCCTTGCTGCCGGTGGAGATACCGGTGCAGCAGTAGGACCGTGGTTACTCGGTCTGATTGCCGATCAGGTTCCTGCAGACTTCGCTTTGTCGCCTCTGCGCACCGGCATGCTGGTCGGAACAGTGTTTCCGATCCTCATGGTTGTGATTCTACTCTTCATAAGGAGAATTGAACGGAAAAAACGGTAATTCATGCCTCTTTCGGTGCACCTTTCTTCCGTTGTAGACGACGCCTCCGTTCCCGACGTTTCCGCTCAGATTCGATTTTTCGCTCTACCTTCTTTCTCGACCTCCGGTCACTGAGAATCAACGTACTCACGATTCCGGTCAAAAGACTGATAGCTATCACCCAATACATCATGTACGGATTCTCTGCAAATGGCAGCTTTACGTTCATTCCGTAGTACCCCACCAGGAATGTGGGGAACATGAATGCGATGGAGATCACGGTCAAGCGACGCATGATGATGCTCAGATTATTGCTGATAACCGATGCGAAGGCATCCATAGTGCCGGTCAGGATCGAAGAGTAGATATTCGCCATCTCGATAGCCTGCTTGTTATCGATTATGATGTCCTCGAGAAATTCCCGCTCCTCTTCGTTGTTCACCTTGAAATAGGGAGATTTCTGGAGCTTCTCCATAAGTATCTCATTCGTCGTGAGGCTGGTAGTAAAGTAGACGAGCGATTTCTGGATACTGAGCAGCTGTATCAGCTCATCGTTCTTCACCGATCGATGCAACTCCTCTTCGACAAGACTCTTCTGCCGATTCAAATATTTCAGTAGTCGAATGAACACCATGGTCGCTCGAGCCATGAGGCTTATGACAAAGCCCTCCTGAGTCTCCACTGGATACTTTCGAAACCGGTTCCGGGCAAAATCTTCAAGGACAACACTATCGCTCTGGCAGACAGTAACGATAGTGTTATCTTTGATGACTATACCCAGAGGTACGCAATATTGATTGATACCGTGGCTATCGTCGGCAAAAGCAGGCAGTCTCACTATGAGTGCAACGTAGTCATCATCCTTTTCGATACGGGACTGTTCGTCCATATCCATGATATCGGCAAGCAATTCGGAATCGATTGCGTACTCTTCCTGCAATTCTTCGATATCATCTCTGGTGATTTCTCGTGCATCGACCCACGTATATCCGGGTGCGATTGGCGTATCACCTGGAATTCGACTGGCGATATTGTTTCTGATTGTGATCATGGTTCCTCCTGATCTCCTCGGGAACCATCTCTGACTGCTACATCAGGAAAACTACCTTCACATGGTTCTGGAGGAGCGTTGTATTGGGTTTCTGATACGGGCGACAGCGTAAACTCCCGCCATCGTCTGAGGTAGACATAGCATCCTCCTTGGCATGTGAGATGCACTGCACTACGGCAGTGTCTGATCGACATCATCATATCATAACTGGTTTCCGTGTTAAAGAGGTACGTGAAATTATTTATCAGGTTATTGCGGTCATCGAGTCAAGATGGTACAAATATCCCTATGGAAGCAGACCAGAAAGGAGTGACATAATGACCAGAGACGAAGCTGTGGCAATCTACAAAACATATAATACGTCGGAGAACCTGTATCGGCACGCACTCGCAGTCGAAGCGGTTATGCGACGGTTCGCTGAGGAGCTCGGACACGACTCGGAATATTGGGGTATAGTCGGGCTGTTACACGATATCGATTATGAACAATACCCTGAACAGCATTGTCAGAAAGCACCAGAACTCCTTCTAGCGCATGGAGTATCAGATGATATGATTCACGCAATCGTCTCTCATGGGTGGACAATCTGCAGCGATGTAGAACCAGTTCATGAGATGGAGAAGGTGCTCTTCACCATTGATGAATTGACAGGACTCATCACTGCGACCGCGCTCATGAGGCCATCGAGAAGCCTTATGGATCTCGAAGTGAAATCGGTCAAGAAGAAATGGAAGACTAAGGGCTTCAGCGCCGGAGTCGATCGTGATCTCATAGAGAAAGGGGCCTCCATGCTTGGTATGGAGCTTGCCACGGTCATACAGCTCTCGATTGAGGGAATGCGGACCATAGCGGATCAACTTGAACTTGCCTAGTGCAGATCACTGGAGTATCTGGAGGTCCCCAGTGCCCACAGACTCCATGCGAAGGATCCCCTTCTTATTGAGTATAAGCCTATAGTGGTAGATATTTTCGATATCCTTGTTCTTTGCAGCCTCTGTGACCACCAAATGCAGGTGGTAGACACGGTCACTGTTTTGCTGTTCCAGATCGCCATCATTGGATGAGACATAGACGACATCGCTCGGATCGTCCATCTCCTTAAGCCAATCATCGATCCGAATACGGGTGATCACAGTGATCGCATTGATCCATGGCCCTATTGCTCGGTCTTTTTCTGTCTTGAATACTTTCACATAGCGGGTAAAATGGACAACATCCTCCTGAGGAAGCATCTCTTGGAATGGATTTCCACCCTCCAGTCTCTTCTTCTGGATGATTTCGGGGACATGTGAGGCTTTAACCAACCGCATGATCACCTTCATCCTGCTTAGCTTCCTTCCTGTTCTCGGGGAGACGAATGAGAAAATCTGATCAGCGAGCAGGCGGGGGACGACCCGGAAGAAGAAGGCTCTCAACCCCTCCTTGATCCTATCTTTAAAGACATAAGCCACAATGACGAGCAGAGCCCACTGCATGCTGTTCTTGAGAAAAAAAGTCTCTGCAAATATCGCAGCGAGTGTCGCGAATGTCATGGCGATCGCTGCTGCGGTTCCTGCGAGTATACCGGCGACCCGTTTCGGTGCTTTCGAGAGAACGGGCGTCAGATAGAGTACCGACTGCGTCCACTTCTTCAAAACCCCCGAACGATAAGCAACGGCTTCGGATGAGTAGCGGTTGTTCTTGCTCACCACCGACTCGTAGTGCTGTTGCCTTCTGTAGCTCAATTCTGCACGACTTCTTCGAAGAAGCGAGAATGCTGCATCCTGAAGGGTTCCGAAGAGAGATTCGAGGGAAAGGTACATCTCGAGACTCGCACCTTCTATCACGAGGCTTATGGCTTCATCTGCCCACTCACATGCAGTGACCATCCGATTCCCTGTTGGATAATGGGAACGCACAATCTGAAGCAGCTCCCTGAATCGGCCTATCGCCTCCTCCGTTTCACTGCACCAATCCCGTAGCAGTCCTCGTAACTCATCGAGCTGTTGCTCCTTTGCAAGTTCTCTACATTCTCGAAGGATCTGTTGCGATTCGTGACGAAACGAGTTTGCAAGGGTCTGAAGTTCATTGATGAATATGGTGTCGGGAACATCGTTTCTCCCGGAAATCCGGGCTTGTACATAGCTCTCCAGCAACACGAGTGGACTTGTCTTATTGTCACGATCCAACAGCTCATCGAGCGTGATCTCTGGTGACGAATACCGAGCATGCGCTTGAAATTTTCTCAACATTGCCTCATCGCTGATAAAATCGGAAGAGACATGCAACTGCGATGGAGTGAATATATAGTAGTTCACATCTCGCTCATAGGACTTATGCTCTGGGATGGGATAGGTGATTTTTGTCTCTATGTGTCTGCTTGAATGAATTCTTACATCAATCATGTGCGTGCTCCGTTCATAAACGTACATAATACGCTACATGAGCCCGAAAAGCAACAAAAGCATCGGAAGCGATTCTCTCTATGGGTAGGAATGTGAAATTGATATACTTCATGTTTGACAGCGGCTGAAATGTCCAGCATACTGACGCTAGGAGGCCTGATGGTACTGAAGAAGACCACCAAGACCAACGTTGCAGAAGGGTATATCGAACCCTCCGCACCCGATTCGTGGGTGGTAACCAGACGTGTGGAGGCTCTCCGCTTTCCTACAGAACCGTTAATGAGTATATTAGTCCCCACTACATCAACAGAATACACCAGGAGGTTGTATGAACAACTTGTACACGATTGAACGATTTGAAGAAGACTATGCCGTATGTAACTCGACCGATGGGAGAGTCGTCGATATACCATTCGAGGACATTCCGGAAGATTCCAAGGTAGGAGATGTTCTCCGTTATAACGAGGGCTCCTATATTAAAGCCAAATAGCACCCCTTAGACTCGCTTGATGATTTCAACGATTTCCCGCACCGCCCGTGTAGCTTCGGGTATCGGAAACAGTGGGAAATCGTGATTCATTTTCGGGTATTCGAAGTAGTCAAGACGTACTCCCTGACGCAGGCAAAGCATACGAAATTTTCTTGCGTCGGGGAGAAACAATTCATGGGTACCCACGAAGAGCGTAAGTGGGGGGAGACCGGTCAGTGGTCCGTTGATTGGACTTACCCTACGGTCAGTCAGGTCCATCGAACCCGCCCAAGATATACCCATACGTTGCAAATGGTGCCGATTCAGCATAGGATCCTTTGATTCTACCGTATCGATTGCAGCATTTCTGAGTGTGATATCGAGCCATGGAGAGATGAGAATCACCTCCTTGGGAAGCGCATTTCCTCGTACTAGCAACTCCTGGGCGACGGCAAGAGCATACCCGCCACCCGCTGAATCGCCCATGAACACCGTATTCTCTGATCCCCGATCACGCATGATCGAGATACACAGATCCACCATTCGATCGAAAGAATCCTGCACAGTATGCACCGGTGCTTTGGGATAGATGGGAATGGTGATAACCCCCTTCACCTGATTGTTGATCCTATCGAGGAAGAGCCAGTGTGGGAGAATAGGATGTTCCACATAGGCTCCTCCATGGAAGTAGATGATATGTCGGTTGTTCGTCTCTCGCCGTTCTCGCAGTTCAATGCAATACAAATCCTCATATGTCACAGTGGAGATAATAGCGAGCAGCTGCAGTGGTGTCGGCATCTGGTACGGATCTTCGTTCCGAATTGCCTGCTGCTCGAGAAACAGGTCACTGTCCTCCGATGCATGAAACCACCCTCTCTTGAGACGGAGGAGAAGCAATCGCTCACTTACCCAACTTCGGAAGCTCCGCTTCTCTTTTCTAGTTATATAGAGAGCAAAAAGCGAACCGACGACTGCTAGTGAGATCAACAACACATATGCCATATGAATACAGTACACGTGCATTCATACGACTGTCAAAACAAACTGGAGAAATCTTGCCTTTGCTTTAAAATACTACTACTGTAGAAACATGGAAAGGATACGGTTTGGTACCTGCTCATGGAAATATCCATCATGGAATACTCTTGTCTACACGTCGGAACATCCGGAGAACTATCTGGAGGAGTATGCGCAAAAGTATGATATGGTCGAAATCGACCAGTGGTTCTGGTCTCTCGGTAAAGAGAGTGCAGGACTACCGAACGCTCGGACAGTTGCCGAGTACGACCGAGCCACCGATGCCCAGTTCCGCTTCACGATCAAGTGCCCAAATGCACTCACCCGCCCTTTTCACGATAGAGTCCACGGAGAGAGGACTCGCAAGAACCCCTACTATCTGAACGAAAATTTCATGCGCTCCTTCCTTGATTCCATACAACCGCTCACTCCAAAAGTAGGGCTGCTCATGTTCCAGTTTGGCTATATGAACAAGCAGATGGTTGCTAACCGGTTGGAATTTCTCAAACAACTCGACTCCTTCTTCGCTATGCTCCCCTCTACCATTCCCTACGGCATAGAGTTGCGCAACCCAGCTTGGATAGATGGAACCTGGTTCAGCTGGCTATCCGAACACCAGGTTGCTCCCGTTCTCATTCAGGGGTATTGGATGGACGATATCAATCGCACCATTGCACGATACGAGAATCTGATCGGTGATACAGTGAGTATCAGGCTACACGGGGAAGACCGTGAGGAGATCGAGGCATCGACCGGAGGACAGTGGGACAGATTGGTGAATCCGCGAGAGAGGGAACTAGGTGAGGTTGCCCAATCGATTACGATGTTGGCTGAACGAGGTCGCATAGTATACGTACAGGTGAACAACCACTACGAAGGGAGCGCTCCGCTCACGATTGAACGGCTACGCGCGCTACTCTAATACATAATCGATGCAAGAGTCGATCTACTAGGGAAACATCCTTCTCGTAGGAACCGGTCTCCGAGACGAGGGGCGGAACCCCTCCGCAAAGCGACAGCCACTTTGTATCCCACGAAATTCGGCAAGCACCTTCATAGCATGCATGAGGTGAAGATGCCCCCGCTTCTCCAAGTAGTCGATTTGGCTTGCGTGACAGGCAAGGGCTTTCTCCTTCTTTTCATATGTATCAGAGATATCCACGAACTCTGTGGGAGTGAACACACCGCCTCCGACTTTATCCATGTGATACAGGTGCATGATCTTGTCGATTGCAGGACTTTCAGTCTTGCAGTGCGTCAACGTCGCCTGTACCAGACAGTACATGACCAGTTCACTCGTTGCATTATGATCAGGGTGGTAATCGTCCGGATCGTGGGTGATCACAAGATCGGGTTTCACCGAACGAATCAGTTCTGTCATCCGTAGTCTAACCGTTTTATCTGTTGCATCGAGTTCCATATCGTCGACATCGAGAGTACAATAGGAGGCTCCAATGACCGCTGCAGCCTTCGCCGATTCGGCCATTCGCACCATGCGCAACCGTTCAGGCTCAATCGTTGCATGTCCTTGGTTTCCGTTGGTCACCGAACAAACCACCACTGAATCTCCACGATCGACACATCGAGCCAATGTACCAAAGCAACAGAGTTCACTATCGTCCGGATGAGCGCCGACAACCAATACGTTCATGGGAAACCTCCTGCAAGTCAGACTATGTACTTAGATTGGGAAAATCATACCACAGAACACCACTCTCTGCTATGATGGATCCATGACATCCACGATCAGCCTGAGCCTCGCTCTCTTTCTTATCGCACTCGCAGGTGCATTTCTCCAGACGAACATCGGATTTGGGTTTCCAGTTCTCGCTATGATCTTTCTGCCAGCCCTCTTTCCCTTCAACACAGCTGTTGCACTGTGTCAGGTAATCGCCATGGCCAGCACAACGATTCTAACCGTAAAGTACTGGCGATATATCGATTGGAAGACCATGCTCCCTATGCTGATCGTTTCGCTCACTGCAGGTATTCTGGTCACACTCGGATCGATTTCTCTACCACACCGGAGCTTGCAGCTGATTCTGGGAAGCGCACTCATAGCGATCAGTATCTTCACCGTCAGATTCAGCGAGAGGATCCATATACGACCGACGGCAGGTGCAGGGGCCATGTTGGGGCTTATCGCGGGAACCGGAAATGGATTCTTCGGAATCGGAGGTCCCCCGGTTGCCATCTATCTCCTTGGAGCCAGGCTGGAGAAGCGATCGTATCTAGCCACCATTCAATGTTATTTCCTGATCTCGAATATCAGCACCATCATAGTACGGACAGGATACGGAGCGCTCTCAGCCTCCGACATCCCGCTCATAGTCGGAGGATGGCTCGGCATAGGAGCGGGAACGCTTCTCGGGCTTCGCGTATTCGAGCGAATTCCACAACGAATGCTCAGAAAACTCGTTTACGGATTCGTCGGAGTCTCAGGAGCAACCATCATAGTGCAGCAGCTCCTGTAGGCTTCCTAGTCCGCACTGTTCCAGCGGGAACGGAGAGATTCCAGATCCTCGACGAAGTGCATGACTGCATTCGCCAATCGTTGCGCATCGCGTGATGAGGGGTCGTGGAACACCTCCTCACTATGCTGCTGCATACGAGAGCGAACCTCCTGAACACTTTTGAATACCGAATCGAGCTGTCCCAAGGCAACCTTGAGATCGTTGAGTCCCGAGACCCAAAGCTTCTCAGCCTTCGCTACAGGAAGGTCTCCGGCCAGAAGGTCGAAACTCTCGAATGGTGCCGGAGCCCATGCTGAAAGATCCAATTCGCTCCCGAGCAGACCAGCGAAATACTGAGCGACCTGCTCATCTCCATGCACGACGAACACATGTTCCGGCTTCTTCTTGAAGCTACCTACCCACGCAACAAGCCCCTTCTGGTCTGCATGACCACTGACCCCTTCGAGCCTCCGCACAGACGCACGAATATCGATTTGTTCCCCGAAAATGGTAACCTTCTCTGCTCCATCGAGTATCGAACGACCGAGTGTTCCGTTCGCCTGATATCCACAGAACACGATAGTACTCTCGGCTCTCCACAGATTATGCTTCAGATGATGTTTGATTCTTCCAGCCTCGCACATACCACTCGAACTGATGATCACGGCACTCTCTTTCCTCCGGTTCAGTTCTCTCGATTCATCGGCAGTGACGGTTGTAGTCAATGAGTCAAACACAAGCGGATTCAACCCCTGCGCAACCAGCTCCATCGCCTCTTCGTCGAAATACCCTTCGATATTCCGAGAGAACACCTTCGTCGCCTCTATGGCAAGCGGACTATCGAGGAATACCGGAATCGTAGGAAAGTCGGGCAGCATGGAATGGGTGATGATATGTCTCAGCAGATAGAGCAACTCCTGTGTCCTACCCACGGCGAACGATGGGATGATCACATTCCCACCTTTTTCGAATGTATCTTGAATGATCTCTGCAAGCTGTCTTGAACGCTCTTGTGTCGAAATTCGCTGAGATTTATGTTCTGGCTCCTTATGGAGTCGATCGCCATAGGTGGACTCCATGATGACGAAATCGGCCTCCTGCATATACACCGGGTCATTGATTATTGGCTGATCAAGATTTCCAATATCTCCACTGAAGACCAAGTGCCGTTTCTCGTCACCCTCTTGAAGCCAGACTTGAATGGACGAAGAACCGAGCAGATGTCCCGCGTCGGTGAACTCGACTTCGATACCTGCATCGACCCAGAATCTGGAATCGTACGGATGGCCGGAGAAGAGATCCATAGCCTTGTGCGCATCTGCAACTGTATACAGCGGCTCGATCTCGGGCTTCCCTGCTCTCCTCCGTTTTCGATTCTGCCACTCGGTCTCCATCTCCTGGATATGTCCCGAATCTGCAAGCATGATCGAACAGAGATCTGCAGTCGCCTCGGTACTGTGTATAGTCCCACGAAACCCATCGCCTACAAGGAGGGGAATCCTTCCCGAATGGTCTATGTGAGCATGGGTCAGAAGCACATAATCGATTTCGGTAGCCTTGAACGGAAGGTCCATACCGATCTTCTTTTCATCGTTTCCCTGTGGTAGACCGCAGTCCACCAACAGCCGTTTTCCTGCGCACTCTATCAGGGTGCAACTACCGGTCACGGTTCTCGAACCGCCATAAAATGTAAGTTTCATGAGTCAAGGATACCGTGCGGATCACCTGTTGTCCATAAAAACCGTGTACAGGAAGACTCGTCCTTGAGCTGTTCCCGACGGTGGGGTATCATACAGATACAGGAGGCTCGTATGGATGCAAACAGGAACAGAGTACGGGAAATGTCGATTGCACGAGCTATGGAACGATTGAGAAAGAACAATATGGATGCAGCATATCTGCCTTCCATTCAGGATGTAGTTCCCATGCTCCGATCACTGCTCGATGAGGGGTGTACGATAGCACTCGGCGGATCTGTGACTCTTGCCGAGACAGGAGCACTCAAACTGGTGAGAAGTGACATATTCCACCTGATCGATCGGTATGAAGCTGGGCTCACACCGCAACAACTGCATCTGCGAATGGTCGAGACTTTTTCTGCCGATGTCTTTCTTACGAGTGTGAATGCCATTACCGAACATGGAGAACTCTACTGTGTCGATGGAAGAAGCAATCGGGTGGCTCCTATGCTCTTCGGGCCAAAGCAGGTCATCGTTATTGCAGGATGGCAGAAGATTGTGCCAACCCTTCGCGATGCGGTCGATCGAGTCAAACGAATCTCAGCACCTGCGAATGCCATGCGCCTAGAAAAGGATACGCCCTGTGTGAAAACCGGACACTGTGTCGCACCCTACTGTGACGATCGTCATCTCATGAGCATTCCTACCGGAGCGTGCGATTCCGGTATCTGCAGTAATATGGTCGTCATGGGACACCAGACTGTGAAGGATCGCGTCAAGGTTCTCATAATCGGAGAGGAGACCGGGTACTGATGAGCCTTTTGGCTACTCGCGGAACAACTCATAGACCTCTTCTGCAGAACGGGATGCTGCAAGCAGTCTACGAAATGCATTCGAAGCTGTAGCACGCGCTATCGATGCGAGCACTTCTATGTGAGCGCTGGCTTCGTGTTCGGGCGCAACCACCATGAAGAAGAACTGACACCCTTTCCCATCCTGAGAATCGAAATCTATTGGGCTCTCTGTAACACCTACGACTACCGCGATTGATTCGACTGCAGTGGTCTTTGCATGCGGTATAGCAATGCCATCGGCCAGGCCGGTGCTACCGAGTGCCTCTCTCGCGAAAATCGCTGCAAGAATCTCCTCCCGGTTCACAGACGGACGGTGAGTAACCAGCAGGTCCGTCAACTCTTCGATAACTCCATTTTTTGTGTTCGATTCCAACGGAATCTGTATAAGATCTTTGTCCAGAATATCGGCAAGTGTCATGGTCGGCCTCCTAATCTGCATCCGGCAACGATTCGAACATATCCCACACGGTATCGCTGTCTCGTACCACGAGTACGGGACAGGGGGCTGTACGCATCATTCTGTCGGTTTCGCTGAGCAACTCGTCTCGTCTGCTGTGAATCTCAGAGATGCCCCCGAGAACGAGGAGATCCATCTGGTGCTCCTGAATGTAGGAGCGAACCTCTGAGTGTACCGTTCCCGCTGTCTTCACCGGGACCACTGGAACCCCTTTTTGCAGCCCGAGACGCTCGACATGATTCAGGTATCGTTGGGCATCTCCCTCGATGTCTCGTCGGTACTCCTGCTCTTCGATATCGAGAAAGATCCGTGCTTTGACCAGATCCTGAAGTGCACGAGTATTCACCACATACACTGCGGTCAGGCTCGCTTCCAGCCGTCTGGCAAGCACAATTGCCGCCATTGCCGCTGTTACGGAATCCTCGGAACCGTCCAGATACACGAGTATCCGGGAAAAAGGCTCAGTCATGGTGCACCTCCCGAGCCCTCCTCCGTTGCCGGTCCATTCGCTCCTTCACTTGCTTCATCAACATAAAACTCTCCCGTTCTGCCTCTTCTATTCTACTTCTTGTATAAGCCAGAGTATCTTGTAGCTCTGGAATCACTATCTTTTCCAAGGCATTCACTTTCCGGATCGTCTTCTTCACCTCCCGGGCAAGACGCATGATGGAAACTTTCAATTCAGCCAATCGCCCCATCAATTTCAATGCATCTCGATACGCTGCTAGGGTATCCTCCACCGACAACGTAGTCCCTTCAGGACTAAAATAGGGGCCTCGTTCCACGAATGTCGTATCGACCCTCGGCAGGCGCACCCCCATGACCTTTCTGTCACTCAGTTCAATCGAGGACTCGATGGTCACAGCCCCGAAGAGGTTCGCTACACGAAGCCTACCCATCTCCATGACGGTATGTTGCATCGAATCGGCTGCGAATGCAAGCGCTTTATCGACCCGACTTTGATACTCCACTGCCTGGTCTACCAGTGTGAGGAGCTCTACCATGAGAATGGAACGCTTTTGATCGAGTAATTCGTGTCCCAACGATGCGAACTTCAATTCGTCGTTGAGCTTGAGCAAGTTACTCCTTGTCGGTGCTACTGATCGTGCCACACGTTATCTCCCATAGAATTCGGTGATCTCTTCATCGGTCACCCGCTGCATCTCCTCGGACGGGAGCTCTGACAACGCCTGCCAACCGAGATCCAAGGTCTGATCTATCGAACGGTTCTCGGTATATCCTTGATGGACAAAAGATCGCTCAAAACGTTTACCGAACTCAAGGTATTGGTGATCGAGAGCGGTAAGCTCCTCCTCTCCGATCACCGAGGCCAGGTTGCGTACATCTTTCACATGACTGTAGGAGGCAAAGAGTTGGTTCGCCAGATGTGGGTGGTCTTTCCGAGTCATGTCTTCGCCGATACCATCCTTCATAAGTCGACTGAGACTTGGCAAGCCATTGACTGGTGGATAGATACCTCTGCCGTGCATTTCTCGATCGAACACAATCTGCCCCTCAGTGATATATCCAGTGAGATCGGGAATAGGATGACCGATATCGTCATTCGGCATAGTGAGAATGGGAAGCTGCGTGATAGAACCACTTCTACCAGCGATCTTCCCGGATCGCTCGTAGAGCTCGGCCAAATTCGAATAGAGATACCCCGGGTACCCTTTTCGGCTCGGGATCTCCCCCCGAAGCGTCGATATCTCTCTCAACGATTCACAATAGTTCGTCATATCGGTCATGATAACCAGCACATGCTTACCCTTCGTGAAAGCGAGGTGCTCTGCAAGGGTGAGCGCAGTACGAGGAGTGATCGTCCGTTCGATCGAGGGGTCGTCTGCAAGCGAGAGGAAGAGCGCAACATTCTCCAGAACACCCGATTGCTCAAAGCTGTCTATGAAGAATCTTGCCACGTCATACTTGACTCCCATGGCAGCGAACACGATCGCGAAATCCTGCTCTCTTCCCAACACCTTAGCCTGCCTTGCAATCTGTGCGGCGAGCTGGTTATGTGGGAGCCCGTTTCCACTGAAGATGGGGAGTTTCTGCCCCTGAATGAGGGTGGTGAGCCCATCGATCACTGAGATTCCGGTCTGTATGAAATCACGCGGGTACTCGCGTGCTGTTGGATTGATCGGAAGTCCATTCACATCAAGTTCATCTTCACCAACCGAGAGGGAACCTCCATCACGAGGTTTCCCAAGGCCGTTGAGGACCCGCCCCAACATCTGCTCTGAAACTGGGAGTGTCAATGGTTCACCCATGAAACGCATGCGAGTTCCCGGCAACGTGAGCCCACTGGTTCCTTCGAACAGTTGCACAACCACACTCTCGTCACTGGTATCGAGCACCTGTCCAGTTCTCCGTCTGCCGAGCGCATCTCTGCACTCCACCAGCTCTCCGAAGCCGACTGGGTGGGTGTTTCGCATATACACGAGCGGCCCATCGATACGGGAGGCTCCAACATATTCCCTTCCGCTCAGAAGGGTTTTATCCAGGCCATCGATGCTTCTATCGCTCATCGTAGATACCCCCTAGCTGACTCATCGATCGCTCAAGACGAACTGCGATTCTGTCGAGATCTCCAGCAGATTCATTTGCAATCGAAAAACGCATGCGTGCGATCTCCTGAACCACCTTCATCCTTCTGAGCTTTACCATGGTGACCCCTTTTGCGATTGCCTCCGAACCGAGATGCCAGTAGGAGAGGATCAACTGGAGCATCCTCACCTGCTTCTCCACCGTCGAGTATCGATCGATCTCATCGAACGCATTCTGTTGGAGAAATGCCGTCTTGAACAGCGAACACACCTCGAGGATAAAGTTCTGACTATCTGGAAGCGCATCGGGACCTACCAGTTTCACGATCTGCTGCAACCGAACCTCACGCTGGAGCAGTTCCATGATCTCAGCCCTGCTTGTCTTCCAAGAGCCTTCCCCCTGCCCTTCCCACCATGGAGCGACATCGTCCACATATTCTGAGTACGAATCGAGCCAACTGATGGCTGGATAGTGTCGAGCACTGGCCAGGGACCGATCAAGACCCCAGAAACAACGTACGAATCGTTTCGTGTGTTGGGTTACAGGCTCGGAAAAATCGCCCCCAGGAGGTGAGACAGCTCCGATGACAGATACCGAACCATCGGTACCGTCGAGGGTTTGCATATACCCTGCCCGCTCATAGAATTCGGCTATTCTCGTAGGAAGATATGCCGGGAAGCCCTCTTCGGCCGGCATCTCCTCCATCCGGCCAGAGAGTTCTCGAAGTGCCTCTGCCCAACGACTTGTCGAGTCGGCCATGATCGCTACATGATACCCTTGGTCCCGATAGTATTCTGCTAGGGTAATCCCGGTATAGATACTCGCTTCTCTTGCACTTACAGGCATGTTAGAAGTGTTTGCTATGAGGATGGTCCGCTCCATGAGAGACCGTCCGGTTCCCGGATCGATCAAATGGGGGAATTCTCGCAGGACATCGGTCATCTCATTTCCCCGTTCACCACAACCGATATAGACAATGATGTCTGCATCGCACCAACGAGCGATTGCGTGTTGCGTCATAGTCTTTCCGGTACCGAATCCGCCGGGTATCGCCACTGTCCCCCCTTTCGCCAAGGGAAAGAGCATATCTATGACTCGCTGCCCGGTAATAAGGGGGATAGAGAGTGGTTTTCGCTCAGATACCGGTCTGGGTACGCGAATAGGCCAGTTCTGATAGAGTCCGACATCCACCTTCTGACCATCGGCCGACGTTATGGTGCATACCACCTGGTCTACCGTATAGCTTCCTGCCTCTTTGATCTCCGTTATGGTATAGGGCGCTGGTGCATCGATTCGCGGTGGTAGCAGAATCCTATGCTCAACCCGTTCAGTCTCCTGTACGAAACCGATGGTCTGCCCCGGCCTGACGGTATCTCCAGTGCGAGCGACAGGAACGAATTCCCACGTCCGACTCCTATCCAAAGGAGGACTCTCGATGCCTCGTTCGATTGAGTCTCCGCTGAGCTGTCTGAGTCTCTCCAGAGGACGCTGGATGCCATCGTAGATAGTTCCAATCAACCCCGGACCGAGCTCGACCGAGAGGGGCATACCAGTTCCATACACGTTATCCATGGGGGCAATACCGGTCGCCTCTTCGTATACCTGAACGATAGCTTCATTTCCATCGAGTTTCACCACCTCGCCGACGAGACGCTGCTCGCCCACATGGACAAGCTCCATCATCATGACATCGCTGATTCCCTTTATCGTGATGACCGGGCCATTCACCCGTTTTACCTGTCCTACTATTCTTTCCGGCATGGTTGTCCTTCCATCAGTTCCTTGAGCTCCCGTTCGTGACGAATGAGACGTGTCGCCACTTGATTGTTGAATGCCACAGACCCGTCGGTACTCGAAACCTCCACACCCTGTCCGGTGAGCGGAGTTTCACCCACTTTGAGCTTCACCACCTTTCCCGTAGTCTGTTTCACCAGCTTCTCAGCCTCCCTGAGCATACTCTCATCCACTCGTTCACGAAAGGAGCAGGAGACCACCGCTTCACCTCTATCGAGTCCTACAGCAGCTTCGGCTATCCACCCGATGAGAGTACTCCGATAGGTTTCGGTCTCAACTAGAGCGGCCATCTTGCGGGAGATCGCCTCAAGAATCAGCTTCCGCAGTCGTTCTGAACTGGCAACCTCGTGTCGTCGTTCGAGATTCCGAATCGTGGATTCTTCGAGTTTGTGAATCTGTTCGATCCGTTTCTCACCTGCTTTCCGCTCCTGTTCTATGGCAACTTCGATCCGCTTTTCCGTCGATGCTCGAATAGATTGAGCATCCTGGTCGGCACGTTCGAGAATCGTCGCTGCCTGAGTATGTGCACTCTGCAGAATGCCAGCGAACAACTGGTCAGTGTGGCCCGTACTCATAACGATACCCCTATTGCTTCATTGACCAACGACCGTAGATCTCGAGAGACGCCACCGCTTGCCTTGTTCGGTATTTCCACAATGAGTGGAAAGCTTTCACTGAACATGTACCGGTCCACCTCGGATCTGATCGTATCTGCTACATCCTGTGTGATGATGATAATGCCGTAGTCGTGATTCTCTAGTGCCGTACGTAGCGCAGCTATGGCCTCATGCTCATTCGAAGCGACCATGCCCCGAGTACCCACCAGAGAGAATCCGAGAACGGTATCTTCATCGCCAATCACAAAATAGCGCATAGACTATCACACTTTCCCTAGAATCATGAGTGCCGTGATGAATCCGAACACCACAAGTCCTTCGGCGAGTGCTATGAAAATGAGCGCCTGTGAGCCGATTTCGGGTTTTTCACTCATGGCTCCCATCGCAGCGGCTCCGACATGTGAAATGGCAAAACCTGCAGCCACTGCACCGAAACTAAATGCGATGGCGGCAGAGATGACCACCCACATAAGGTCGTTACTCGATGTGCTGGAACTCTCTGCAGCCGTCTCTGCGGCAAACAGAGGTGGGGCAAAGATGACCCCCGACAGAACGAGTAAGAGGAATGTGATTCCAATCGAGAGAAAAAGTCTTTTTTTAAACATATGCATGGTCACGATGAACCCTCCTGGCTAAGAATGCGAAACGATCTGTCTCCCGGCATCTCTGCGTAGGGACACAGGATTATAGGACAGGCCACGGCCTGTGAAATACTTGGTGAAGAACTCGTAATAGTTGAGACGGAGTGCCTGAATACCTGCTGATAGACCTTCTAGAGCAATGACAAGGACGTTCCCGACCAAAAGAACGAGTAGCCCTCCGAGCGCTCCACCAGCAAGATCGGCCATCTGAGCGAAGGCACTCATAAGGCTGACGTGTGCGATACCGAGTCCAGCAACACGCATGAAACTCAGTGTGTTTGCAAGAAAACCTGAGAAGATCTCGAGCAGATCGACGATCCATTCAAGTAAAGAATCAAGGATAATAGCGAATGGACTCTTCTGCTCGAGGGTCTCTCCCCGACGGTGAAGGAGATATCGGTGCAATGGCACTTTGATCAAGAGAATGAGCAGAGGAATACCGAAGGCCAAGGGGAGAAAGATCCCTTCAGGGAGTTGGGTGTACCCACTTTCCACAAATGCGAACGCTGCCCAGATACCACAAGCGAACAACCATCCTCCGAGTATGCCATTCTTGTCCATCACCAGGTGGAACCAATCTCGTTTTCTCATGAGGTTCACCCAGTTCAGTACGAGCCCACTTGCTATCACTACAATGCCGAAACGGATCGTGATTCCGAGAATCGTATAGACATCTCTGCCGGTCGATTCATGTCCTACGACAGCAGCATGGTAATCGAACCAGAGCGGTGGAAAGAGCGCGTAGCCGAAATAGGATCCGAATATGATACCTCCAATGATGGAGGCTCCTCCGAGATAGACGAAAAGTCGAACGAGGTTCTCGCTTATCATTCGCTGCGAGACCTGCGGATGCAAACGGTAATACCGTATTCCGAAGAGACCAAGGAGGAGTATCACCAAACCTTGTCCGGCATCGGCAAACATGAGACCGAACATACAGAGATAGGAAATCGCGACAAATGGGGTTGGATTCACCGTCCCGTATTCCGGTACACTGTAGTTCTCCACCAAGCGTTGGAAGGGTCGGAGAACGGGAATATCTTGTACCGCCACAGGGATCTCCTCTCGAGGTACCTCTCGAGCATCGGTCCACTCCACGACACAGGCCTGGTTAGCTGCATTGCGAATAGCTCGTTCTAACTGCTCAGACTGACTTTCAGGGACCCATCCGGAAAAGAGCGTGGTATTGCGGGTATGGCTGAAGTGTTCCGAGATTTCTCCGAGTAGCTCGTGCAACCGCAGAAGAGACCAGAGCTGTTCCAAAGGCTTTCGCTCTTGGACTATCCGGTCCGAGATCCGTCGTTTCACCTGAATATTCTGCTCTTCAATATCTTTCACCTGGGCATGCAGGTGCTCTTCCAGAAGGATCAGAGCCTTTCTCTGCAGCTCGCCGTCGGGGTTCTCGGTCCATCGTAATGTATCCATCAGTGGTGCGACTTGCTGGCGATCACGCTTCAAGGTGAGCAGAACCAGATCCTCCCACGATTCGGGTTGCAAGACCACACATGCTTGATTCGCCAACCGAGCCCTGATATGTTCAGCGGACCCCTTCTCGACAGATCCGATTCTAATATCGATGTATTGGAGCTTTCGCTCGGCAACATACCGATACAGCTCCTCTGTTCTTATCTTTGCCTGACTCAGTTGCTTCTGCTTTTCACGAATCGATGCCACATCGTTCGTAATGCGATCCATGAGGTGTTTCGCCCGTTTGGTATCGAGCGGTTCAGCATTGTCTGGATCGAGATGCTCGGTCGATGGAATGGGTATGTTCGCCTGTAGGAGAAGTGTCTCTACCCTTGCCTTGAGATTCGCAAGATCTTCAGTCTCCTCAGCTTTCTGTTCTGCCCCGATCAATCGAGATGCCTGCTCCGGTGCGATCTTCGATATCTGAATGAGATCGAGCACACCCAATTTTAGCAGAGATCGCTTTACCGGCTCGGTAGCTTCTTCGAGTACTACAGCAGTTAAGAGCTTCATTGGTACGGTAAATACATTCATATGGCAAACTCCCGGATGGTTGCAGAATCCCACCCATAGTATATTCCATTGATGAGTATTCGAATCATTGCATCCTGCCGTTCTTCAAGAAAGAAATAGGCAAGGATAATACCGAACGAGAAGGGATTTCCCCGAAGCATGGACTGAAACGATTTGCTACGTACCGTAAATAAATACTGTTCCACTACTCGTGTCTGCACCTCTGCCTGCACCTTCCCCATCGCCTCCAACTGCTTGGCGAGATCGGGAAATCGTTTGGCAACCAATAGTTGGGGTGATCGCTGCTCAGCCGGCAAGTTCAGGTATGAGGAGAACTCCCTGCTGTCCACCAGCGTTCCCCCTTCAATCATGAGTGTACGAAGCTGCTCCTCGGACAACTGATACAGGGAACCGAAACGGACAAGATTGATACTGTTCTTCAAATCGGCATCTCTGTCGAGTACCGAAAGAGCCAAATCTCCATCCTCGGCAGGGAGCTTGTCCACTACACGCCGAAGCAGATGAATCCACGTTCGATCTAGAGCGGTTTCTAGGGAAAAAAGTCCCTCTTCTGCAATCTCTTTCCCAGACCACTGTTTCACAGCAGTCTCATAGGGAGTCTTCCTGAGAGCTTCAACCACCTCATCGTAGTTTTCCGCATTGGCGATTCGAGTCCAGTCGATATCGGACACGATTCGGTCCTGGTAGAGATAGCCGAACCGATAGTCGATATTCTGTTGTTTGATAGTGTTGCTGAACCAAAGCCGTATCACCCCTTTCAGATTCTCCACTTCCAATTTTCGCGTCATGGCAAGAACGGCATCTGCATGGATTCCTTCAAGCAATTTCGCCACTTCTTGGTGCAACTCGATATTTCTTGCGAAAAGCCACCCTTCCAGTCGTTGTACATCTCCACTTTCGTCGTAGATGTCGAGCAACGGTTCATATGGGGTTCCCCTGAGTGCATGGAAAAGCTCATCGAGTGTCTGACTTCTCATGAGTTGATCCATATGCTCTTGGGTGAGCATGGAGCCGATGCGAGTACGCAGTTTGGCTTGAATGAAGGCGTAACGGCCCAAAGACCGAATACTCACGGATTCGACTCCCCTACCGAAGATCGACACAGAATAGTCACCATGCGATTTGCAATCTGTTCGGCACAAGCTATGAATTCCTGATTATCACGATCGGACTCGACCAATGCCTCACGGACAGTAGCAATACGGCGATCTGACTGTTGCTGTGCCTCAGTGATAGCGGCATCCCGTTCCCTACGAGCCTGCTCAATAGCACTTTTCAACCGGTTTTCTCCGGTCTTCTGTGCCTCTGCCACACGTGCTCGCCCCTCTACCTGAGCCTCTTTCACTATCTTCTCAGCTTCGGATTCAACGGTGAAGATTTCGTCTATCAGTTCGCTTCGCATATGCTCATACTAATCCTTTCCGATTATCATATCAAGCGAGGATTGCAGCATGCGCTATCTAGATGTCTGCGTCACAGGCTTCCATCCGTCACGAGGAGAGATCGCATCGAGGTACGGTTTCACGATCATTCTCAGTCGAGCGAGATTGAACAGCTGCAGTTCTCGTTCCCTTCGCATCCGCATGAGGGCACTCATCTCTTCAGGTTGAGCTCCCACGAACTCGACATAGGAGTCGGAGAAGCTCTCATCTCCATCGGTTACCAATTGGGAGTCGAGCATCAACCGTTGCGGATAGTAGTCGTCCCAGAAGACAAGCTCTTCCATACGGTCGGTAATCTCTAGTCTATAGAACCCATCTTCATCGAATACACTCGATTCCACTTCGTTACCCATGAGTGACTCGTAGAACTCGAACTCCAATGCCTCGGAAATCTCGCTCGCAATGAATGTTTCGAGAACGAGAACCAACGGTTCATCGGTATCTTCGAACTCCTCGATAGTGAATCTGACATCTATCGGAGGATCGTCTTCGGTACTGTTGGGAAGGAAGAGGCTAAACTGATACTCTCCAGCCTTGATTCCGCTCATGAAGAAGAATCCATGTTCATCGGTGAAGAGATAGAGCGTTTCATCGAATACCAAAGTCTCCTCTCCATCCTCGGCGATTTCGACTCGAGCAAGATCGGTCGTGTATCGAGAATAGGCCGATTGCGGTGTTCGCAGCAGTGTGCCTACGACAGAATAGGTCAATTCGCTGCTCACTCGTACTGCATACCCCTGACGTGGACGCGGGAGGAAGTCGTAGATGAAGGATTCGCTGCTACCCATCAACGATTCACCAATTCCGTAGACGACCACATTATTCTGTTGGTGAGTGGTGATCGAAGTATACGTACCCACACCGAACAGTTTCGGAAGTGCCTGTGGTTCGCTGGTCATGGTTCGGGTGACTGCGATATCACCTCCCTTCATAGCTCCACCAGGTTTGACCAGCAGGAAGTTATCCGAGATGCTTCTCGTCATGCCGAACATTCCTCCTGAATAGGCAAAGGCCGTATTCAGCGAGAGACTCGTAGTGAATCGAGTAAATCGATCACTGTACTGCTGTCGTAATGATACTCCGTATCGCACGCCGCTACGACTGTAGGAGATCGTTCCCTGGTGATCGAGAGGATCGTCGAATTCGATTCCACTGAATGAGAACTGCATACTGGAGTTCGATGAGCCGAATGGACGCCACGATGCATTCACATAGGTAGAATCCTCTAGGTTGGTCGAGGCCGACATGTTGAGGTTCGGATTGAATGAGTAGTTCAGACCGATCTGTCCCCGGACCTGAGGTGTCGGTGCTGCAGGCGATGCATAGAGACTCACCGAACCACTTACCGACATGCGTGGTATAAGGGGTAAACCCGAGCTGAGCGTAACTCGCCACGTGGGAAGTGTTGAAGATAGTAACCAGTTGAGACTACCACTGAGACTGTATCGTAATTGTGGCCCCACCCTTCCGGAGAAGGAGAAACTGGTAGTGATTGTGTGTCCGGCTGCAGGAGTCTCTCCAGGTGGTACAGATAATCTCGTTGTGTATCGTTTCGAGGTGATCCCAGCAGAGAGGCTGAGAGCCCCGAATGAAGACTCTTCAGACCCGGATATGCGGTAGCTGAGAGAACCTGCAAGACCGAATGCCAAGGGGAGATTGTAGCTGGTGGAGAGCGAAGCATCGAATGAACCGAATGGGGTTGCAATGATCTGCGAGATACCCAAGTTGACGGCGGAGGGACTGAAAGCAAGCGAGTATTGTGCTGTGACTTCATCGTTGAGACCATACTGCTGGTTCAGTCTGAACACCGTATTGTCAATATTATACTGAGGGAACGAAAGACTAGCCGAATAGAGGGTGTCCCCACGTGCAAGGAGGCGGGAATCGAATCCGAGAACGAATTCGTACTCTTCCTGCTGATCGGGGTTGGAAATCGGTTCCACTACCACCCGAGCGTAATTTGCTCCTTGGGTGAATGCAAAATCTCTGAGCTTGTAGATACCTGCTTGCAACTCTCTCCGATAGACGCTCCGCTCATTGATGAGCACTTCCACAATCGAAGGCTCATCTACGACAACTTCATACTCGAATTGATGATTCTTTGGTTTGGCATCGCCGTAGTTGTACCGTTTCTCCACCCCGATACCAAAGGTATCTACCGAATAGCCTAGATAGTCATTCACATTTCCGAAGACGAATCGGAGACTTTTTGGTTTGTAGTCATAGAATCCCTGGATACCTTGGAAGGTTACATAATCTCGATAGTCTTCGGACCATGTCTCCAGTATCCTATTATAGGCTCTGCCTGGATGCACTGTGTAGGAGAAGTCGAAGGCAACATCGAAGATGGATAGAGAGTTTCTCGATTGCATGGTGAACAGAGATGTGGGATTGATCTGCCAGTTGTTGGCCGCTGAGACGTCAAGCAGGGAGTAGATGGAGAGGTTCGCGAACCAAGAGAAGGGTTCCGGCTCGATGAAGGAGCTTCCGCTCATGCTGTACGAGCTGTAACGAGCTAGCGTTCCCCGATTGATCGAAAGGATTCTCGTAGGCATCATCCAAGTGGGGAAGTTCATATTCAACTCGAATGTCTGGTAGTTGTACCAGGTCTCGATTCCCATCTCATTCAGGTAGGCAAGGGAAAAGAAGGTATCTGTAGTCGCGAAGAGCTCCTGCTCGAAGGAGTCGATGAGCAGATCGGAAATCAGACTCCGAAACTCTGCAACATTCACATAGATCGAGTCTGAAAGGAATGTCACCGTGATATCGCTCAGATAATCGGTATTCACGATCAATGGCACATAGTATTCACCATCGTCGAATATCGAATAATCCTCCTCACCTGCGACATAGAAATCTGCCCAGGGATCGTCCTCTTCCTCTTCGGGAATCCACTGATCCTGCCAATCTTCATCCCACTCTTCCCATTCATCTTCCCAGTCATCCCACTCATCTTCCCAGTCATCCCACTCATCTTCCCAGTCATCCCACTCATCTTCCCAAGCTTCTATGAAAACCGGATCGGGCTCCTCCTCGATTGGTTCCGGTTCATCGACCTCTACATCTTCGACAGGCATCTCGAGTTCATCTACACCATCTTCAATAGGAGGTTCTTCAGAAGTGATTTCGACTGGGGGTATTTCTTGCGGTACTTCGTGTTCCGATTCTGGTGGAATGGAGACAACGGGAGGAGTCTCCTCCACCTCTTCAGAAATCTCTGCAGAGACCGGAGGCGAACAGAAAGAGAGCACACCGAGGAGTGCAATCGAATAGACCAGTAAGACGACGAGCGTGCTGATCAGTCGTATTTTCCCTGCCTCCATTATGCAACTCTTCCCTTACTGGATCGCATGATCGCTAGTTATTGTATGTGATTCTTGCCGTGAACATCCTCTCCGCATTTGTTAGATTCGTGGGGAACTGCATATTCTGAGGCCATGCGACCTGTACATTGACTGTTTTCCCTGCAAGTAGATTCAGTCCATTCACAAAACCGAGAGCTTCCCCCTCGTATACAACACTTTGACGAGTCGCATTGTTTACGACTTCCACACGAGCACCATTGAGTATCTGGTGAATCGTACCAGCATTATTGATGGTGAGCGTCATCACTTGTCTACCATCCGAGGTGAGCGTGGGTCTTGCGGCATCCACTTGGACGCGAGAGACTGTCCGACTGGGAGAAACATACAGACTGGTCGTATAGACATAGAGGAAATTGAACATGCTCTGACCCTCTGTGGCTCTTCCCTGGCTATAAGGAATCTGTTCAGCTCGTAGACGAAATGACAACTCGGTGGGAATGGTTCGAGGACCTCGATACTGTACTCTGACTATCTGAGAACTTTGTGGTCGGAGTATGACTTTGCTGGGCACAATCGAGAAATAGGCTGCAGCGTTTTCATTTACTTCCCTACCATTTGCATCCAGATCTCGAGTAAGCGCGGAGATCTCAACTGCGATGCTATCATTCGAGTCATTCACAATGGTATAGGTCTTAGTGCTGTTTGCTCCGCTCGGGGCAAAGGTCTGCTCCAGTGGTGAAAACTGGAATGCAAACACGGGTCCTACAGCAATTATCAACACGATAAGTGTTAACAGTGTTTTCTTTTTCCTGTTCATGGTACGCATCATATCACTCAAATGTACTTGGTGCAAAGCACTTTTATCCTCTTCTCCGTACGAATTCATGGCTAAATCCATCCTTTTTTCGATTCTGGTCTCAGTCTGACCGAGGAGATACTCCACTACATCCTGTCAGGATGCTCTTATTCTATTGAATTTAGCATACGAGAATACAAAACTTGTGTCAATTGTATGGTAATTAAAGTTAGGAAAGTACGTATCACAGCAATAATTACAATTAAACCATGATAAATATGGTTATTAATGGGGTTATTACTTTTCTGCTTATGACACAATAGAAAACAAAGATGCTCTGCATTGTCCCATACGAGCGATCTTGCTGAAAATTTGCCACTTTATTGACATGCTATTTCTATCCATGATATGTTCGTCGGAGTGCATTGCACGAAAACGGGCTGTAGCGCAGGGGTTTAGCGTACATGTCTGGGGGACATGGGGTCGGCGGTTCAAATCCGCCCAGCCCGATATCCTGCAAGAATTATTTCTTGCAGGATTTTTTTGTGCCAATCTCTTTTAGTCCGGAAACGTAAGATCAAGTCGCGCACCGATTTCTCGTAGACTCTCTACCACATTCGACTTCAGGGGAACACCCTCTCGAGTGCTCTGGGCTTCTGCCTCGTGCTCTTTGAGGCCGGCATAGTAGATTCGTTCAGCTCCCTCTGCCGGTGTCGCGCTGGTCAATTCGTTCAACATGCGATCCATATCGGCCTTGAATTCTGACGGTTCCCTGAACAGATCGAGACGAATAGCTCCAAAGAAGTGACAAACTCGTGCACTGGTTGCCTCGCTATCCATCACCGACTTTCCGAACTCTCCACCACTGGCTACGGCGGTGAGAATATCGACCATAGTGGCTAATCCGAAGCCCTTGTGTCCTCCGAACAGTTCACCATCGCCACCAAGCGGCATGATCCCTCCCCCTCGTTGGTAGAGCATGTCATTGAGCAACTTGTGAGCATTACCAGTGACACGACCTGTGGTATCGACAGCCCAGCCATCGGGCAGTTCCTTTCCATCGCGACTGAAGACCTCCACTTTCCCTCTGGTGACTACCGTGGTGGCCATGTCCAATGTGAACATCTTTCCATCGTTCGCGGGTACGGAGAATGCCAAAGGATTCGTACCGAACATTGCAGCGCGACCGAACGTGGGAACACCAAGAGCTGCGGTATTGGTCATGCAGATTCCGATCATATCCTCACGAGCGGCCATCTCAGTGTAGTATCCAGCAATACCGTAGTGATTGCTGTTGCGAATAGATGCAAATGCTACCCCACTCTCCTTGGCTGTATCGATTGCCCACTGCATGGTACGTTTACTGATACCCATGCCCATGGCGCCCTCGGCATCGAGCACACGAGAAATTGGCGTCTCGCGGAGAACCGTCGGTTGAATTCCTCCGGCCATAATTCCCTTTCGTATCCCATTCTCATACCGCCACATTCGAGCTACACCGTGACTGGCAATGCCACGAGCATCGGCAGCTACCAAGATCTCCGCCGAATCTCGCGCCTCATGTGAAGGTAGACCGAGTCTGATAAAGATCTCTGTACAGAATGTCTCCAGTTTTTCCCGTTGAACCCGAATTATGTCTTTCATGTATCCTCTCCATTTCTGTGTACGTGTGTGTCAATCATGTTCAGTAAAATCGATATCCGCGAAACTACCAAGAATCGTCTGCATGTTCTCTGATAGGTGCTGAGTCATCGCCCGCTTTGCAAGCTCTGGATCGTGAGCACGAATTGCATCGACTACCTGCTGATGCGTCACCGGAGCATTCTGTGCGGCAGATGGCTCAGTTACACGGGCGTAGGTCGAAATTCCGGCATGGATCACGGGAAGAAGTGTATGTACTACTCGATTCCCGGCACAGCGAGCGATCTTGCTATGGAATTCGATATCCTTCTCGTCATACGGCTGTTCGTGGCGTATCAGAAAAGCCACTTCGTCGCAGATTCTCTGTAATTGCTCGATATCCGATTCGGTTACATGCAGTGCAGCGAGCTCCGCTAATCTAGGTTCGATCATCGTCCGAATTTCACAGAGGTCGAGTGCCAACTGTTTTTTGTCGCTCTGGAATCTGAATCCAAGAGGATCCTCCATAATGCCGATAGAGTCGCTCACAAAAGTCCCGTTTCCCCGAACGATATGCAACACGTTTTTACTTGCAAGAATTTTAATTGCTTCCCTTACGGTACTCCTACCCACATGCAACTGTGCTGCCAGATCGTATTCGGTGGGCAACTTGTCTCCTGCTCGGAATCGACCATCAACAACCATCTGCTCAATCAAGTCGGAGACCCGTTCGGTCATGGTTCTGGTATCCATCTTAGCAAATTGATTATCCATGTATCGCTCCCATCAATACAATACATCATATCATCAGACGTCTCGGAAAGCAATCCAAACCTGTACACTGTTGAACAAAAGATTTCCGTTTCTCTGGTTGAACATCTACAGCGACTTAGAGTCGCCGTAGATTTTATTGCACCCTCTGTCTAGTGAGCGATCAAGACGATTGCATCGTGAGCTTCGAGCACCATGGATCCTGCAACCGGCATGCCATTGTTGGTCTCTGGATCCAACGCGCCTGCTATCCGTCTGATCTCAGTTCGTCCAATGGAACCCCTGATTGCCTGATATGAGATGGGCTGTGGCTCATCGGTTGCATTCACCAGGACTATGCCGTTCTCAAAATCGCGCCTGAACACGCCGGAATCGGCTTCAATGATCTGAAGATTCTGTATCTCTACGACCCCATTCTTGCCCACATCGAGTCGATAGGTCACTTCACTCTTCGGTTCAACGGTCGTATGGAATCGTGCGTGTCCGGAACTCCCCTTCAGCAAGGCAGGGATATCGTAGTAGTCTCGCCATTCGCCGTTCAACGAGACATTGACAACCGGTACATTGGACAACGTCTCACGGATGAACCAGTCGAATTCCACGATATATTGTCTAGCCTCGGATGAGGTGTTCTTACTCCTGTGGAGCGTCTTTGTCTTACTTCTCTTATTGCCCAAGAGAAGAGACTCACTCTTTTCCACTTTCACCGTACTATTGCTCACGACTTCCTGTGCAGGGCCAAGTGGCATGCCCAACCACCCCTTTCCAGTCAGTTCCTGCGTGCTTCTCCCATCGCTATCTACAAGCATCTCATCGAAAAAGTAGGGAGCACTTCTAGAATCTACCAGATCGTATTCATAGAAGGCATCGGTCAGCAGCGCACTGCCAATGGCGAATCGCTGAAACTTAACATCCTGCTCATCCGCCACTTGCTTCGACTCTGGAGGAATCCTGTCGGGAAACAGAGGAACGGCTTGAAGGACCGTGACAACCGGAGCAACATACTGCTTCGCAATATCCCAACAGGTATACACATTCCAGCACCATTGAGCTTCGCTGAACTTCTCAGGATCGTTCTGCAGATACCAAGAGAGGTTGAATCGAGGGACAACTGCTCCATTCACCAGTGGTGCGATAGTATAGTCGAAACTCGGTGTAGCAAGGATGAGTTCATGGTAGCCGACTCGTGTACGCAACGCTCTGAGCATGGTCAACGAGGCAGATGCCGTCATCTCGTGAGTCCAGATCAGTGTCTCATCCTTCTTGCCGTTCAGGTTGTAATCAGCATCGATCTTCGTCAGGCTATACGCCTTCGGTATGCTGTGGTGAGTCCTGGTCTTGAACTGATCCAAACTGACTCCTTCCCAGAGCCCATCTCGGACCTGCAAATCCATGACTACATCTACCCAATAGTCCCTGTATTGTTCACCTACCCGACTCGTTGGGCAGAATGGGCTCACGTTCAGCAGTGCTTCATAGAAGCCATCTCCTTCATTGAGTATATTACCCTTCACGGTTCTCAGGAACCATCGATCGTCGATTCCACGAATAAAACCGACCTCTGCCGTGGCGAGTTTGTTGGTGAACTGTGAAGGCATCCATTCATCGATTCCCACATGGTGAGTCGGAACGGTCGGAACCAGCACGATGTCCGGATTGAGCTCTCTCATCCGCATGGAGAATCCAGGATCGTTGGTGCTGTAGATCTGATGCAAATCAACTACGATATCGTTGTATGCGAGCATGCGTTCCAGCTCTCCGATCGGCAAGAGCGGTTTGTCACTGACGACTGAGCCGCTCCCATCATGAGCGACCCATTCACCGAATGAAGTGAAGATATTCCCCAATCGTGGATAGGAAGCGTTTACCAATGACTGCACCGGACTTTCATCGAGCATGCGTTCGACCGGCTGCATGAAGGATATCTGGAGATTGGCAATCTCCACCTGCACCCCTTCTGGAATATCCATTTCCAACCGATACGGCAGATCTGCGGAACCTGTCTTGCAACCACCAACATACCGGCCTTCCAGTGCTTGATAGCCGGAGAGGCACACGGCAGCTCGATCCTCACTGGTATTATCGGCATTCACCAATCGGATGTACCCGATGTACTCATTCGCGTCTCTGTTCTCGTGGAGTTTCCAGTCGAATTGCATGAGAACGATGGTATCCTTTGGGAGCACCAAGTGATTCGGATTCGATGAGATGCGTGCAAATCCGGTGAGGTACGCACTATAGACGGCATTCGGTAGTGTGCTGGTATCCACATGGTACGTACCCTCCATCTGGACCGACGGCCCGTGCCAAGCCGTGGTGTTGAGCCCAGTCTCCTCTGCAACGATCGTGCCACTGCCTAAGTTGGTGATCACAATGTCCGTAATAGCAATGGATCCCTTGCTCACGATATTCATGAGTAACTGGTAATCGGGATAGTTCTTCAGGTGATAGATCATCGAAGCTTCTCCCTCCACTCCTGCAGGTTCACGAATGAATATGCTCTGGTCCACCCAGTCGTTTCGATTAGCTCCTGAATCAGAATAGAAAATCACCTCGAACCCCTCATCAGGTGTTTCGAGCACTCGATAGGAGAAGGTCAACTTATACACGCCTCTGGGTTTGAGCTTGATGACTTTCGGATCCGTCGTGTAGTACTGAAGATACTTCTGTTCTCCCTGAGAAGAGCCTACAATCCACCGGTCATCTGGTTCTGTCGGGAATGTCCCCACTGGACCTACGCGGAATCCCTTTGCAGGGCCACGCTGAATTGTTGAGAAGTCCTCGACTCCTACGACGATGCTCGTGTGCCAATACCCGATGGCTTGATCGGGAATCGACAGAGGAGAGCTCTCCAACTCGCTGAACGAGGGAGAGTACATGAGTTCCAAGCTGGGTTCTTGTTGTGTGTGAGTACACGCGATTACAAGCAGTAACAGCAACAGGACAACACCAGCGACAAGTGGGCGTGTGCCCCAAGTCCGATGGTCGTCCATTTCCTTACTCCTTTTGAATAGTAGACATAAAGTCTTTACTTTTTTATCTACCCAAATCACTGTTTAGTCAAGAGTTATTTTATTATTCTACATCGGAGGGATTTTGGTGTCATCTGAGCAAGGCTGGATGGTAGAGTGGATACCGTTCTGCCTGATAGCATCGGTAACCTACAAACGAATCCGGATCGGAATCCTCAATGGTGATTCGAAGGACCTCCTGTGCTGGAGACTCTCCAGTGACTTCAACGATTCGAGCTGAGATCTTCATGTCGTTCAATCTGGAATTATCGAAATCGAACAGTTCCACCGGTTCACCAGTGAGATCCCTGGTAATACCTCCAAATGAGATGAGTCGATTCCCGTTCTCCAAGTAGTTTGCATCGCCGATGAATGGAGTGAAGGTCTCGGAACCCAACTCACGACCATACTCCCATACTTGCCGAACTTCCATGAGATGCTCATCTATCTCGAACTCCACAGCCCGAGAATAGTTCTCCTTAGGATCCACGGGCTCTGTGTACGAACGTTCGTTGCCGTTGTCATAGATCAATACTCGGTACGGGTTGTCCGGATTCACCATAGGGGCGTGTTGTCCCCACTGCCAGCTGAACTCCGTTCCCACTGGATGCAGAAGCTTCTCGTTCAACGGGTACTCCCAGTGTGCATGGTTTCCGAGAATCCACGTAGGAGTTCCTGTGTCTGCATCTACTTTCACCACTGCACTCTGGTCGCGGCCAGATACGATGAATGAGTCGTCATGCGGCCTATAGTCTATGCCATTGAGATGGAGCCAGTCGGCTACTTCAAGATTCCGTGGCTGTGGTGGTCGTTCAGGATCGAGAATCAATCTAAAATCCCAACCTCGCAGAAGTGCACCGGAATCACCGTCGACCTCGACCACACCATCTTCAAACGAGCCTGGGGCTGTGCTGAGTACCAGAAAATTTCCGTTGTCCATGAAAGCGACATCATGGTGGATTCCCGACGGAACCACCGCTCGTGTAGCTACATGGTTTCCCAGCATATCAATCTCTTTGAGGGTGTTGCCTTCTTGAATCAGAAGATTTCCGTTATCCAACTGTTTCATGACATGACCGATATCCTCTGTATAGTACCAGCGAACATTCCCAAAGGCATCCACCACAGTGGGAAGTGGAGTGAAGCTCATCTCATGGTCATAGTGTCCGAGATGGAGAAAGGTCATTCCAGGAGCGATAGCATGCTCAATGAAACGATTCACGACGATTTCGGGATAGATTTCGGGTAATCGATCGGTTCGTATGTTCACCGTTCTTTCATGCTGCTGCCCATCCTGTGTCGTCGCAGTGATCACAACAGTATTGTTTCTATCTGCATATAGTCCGAGAATTGGTATATCGTGTTCATGCTGATACGGTTCGAATGAGACTACGATATCGTCGTCGTTCATCCCCTCGATCCGTAGTGATATCTGTACCTCTTCTCTACTGTGAATCGTGGCACGGGCACTGAGCGGAGCAAGATGGGAAAGCGAGACAGTAACGGAAAAAGGACGAGAGAGTCTGTAACCCACTAAGGATCCCACGACTGCTAGCGCAACCGCAATCAAGATGATGATGTATTTTCTTTGTACCAAGGTCCTTTGTAACATGAGAACAACCTTACTAGGCAATGGAGAAATGTTCCAGTAAAACCGAAAGTATATCGACTTGCTGTCACATACGGATTGCTCCTGGGGTGACACAGCTTGCGCAAACAAGTATATAAGTATATTTATGTAATATATAAGTTAGTTTTATCGCAAAATATATCAATTTTGTATTTATACCCTTGACTTTCAAGACAATGAAGCCGATGCTATACATAGAAGATAAACCCGAGGAGGTCTTATATGAAACGGATAGCTGTCGCGGCCGAGAAAGATGTGGTGAGTGATCATTTTGGTCTTTGTGAAGACTTCATGTTTTTCAACACCGAAAATGGGAAAATCACGAAAATCGAGAAACTCGTCAACCCTGGACACGTGCCCTGTGAACTGCCCGAAAAGATCATCGCAAACGGTGCTGATACGATAATCTCAGGGAATCTTGGGAAGAATGCAGCGAATATCTTCAAGATGAATGGCGTAGAGGTTGTCGTTGGCGCATCTGGAGAGGCTCGCGAAGTGGTAGATGCTTACATCCATGGTGACCTGAAGAGCACCGGTGAGCTCTGCGATGCATGGAACTGTGAATTCCTTTCAAACTGACTAGTTTTAACTCATACTAACGAGAAGAGGGGCCTTCTCCTTGGCGTGCAGGGAGTGTACTGAAGTCGATTCGGTATACACGAAGGCCCTCTATATATGCCAACCACTACCGATAGAAACGAACACGAATCACTAAAATCAACAGAAGCATCGAAGCAACCACTCCACCAAATCCTGCTACCTGGTACCCACCAGTCATACTGAAAGCCAAGCTGAACAGCCATGGTCCCACAGCACTTCCGGCTACAGCCATGGACATGGCAAAACCACTGATAGCTCCCAAGTGCCTTCTGCCGTACAACTTCGGCCATGAGACGATTTGGAGCATGCCGAGCATACCTGTTCCCATACCGAAGAACACCATAGCCATATAACGAGCCCAAGGATATAGGATCCAAGCAAGGGAGACCGAGGCGAAGATCATGGCAACCGCAAACGCACCATACATCCATCTCAAAGAAATTCTGTCACTTAGATAACTTCCGAAGAATCTTGTCGCCATGGAGACTACAGACATGGGAAGAAATATTGAAACTGCTTCGGAAGCGGAGAATCCTACCTGATCGAATATTGAAACGACATGGAACGTGAAAGCTGTATTATACAGCGACCAGAACCCGATCATGCCGAGCATGACCCAATACTCTGGCCGTTTTCTCGCCTCCCTCACGGTCAACTCTTTCACAGCATCTTGTGCATGAGTACGAGGGTTTCCCAAGTTGGGTGTCATACCCTCTTCTACAACCATACCACAAACCTCCGGGCTGGACCGAAAGAAAAGCAATACGACTGGTAGAAACAGCACCACGAGAATCCACGCAATGACGATCAATGCACCATTCCAATCATACATTTGGATAAGCGACTGCAGCGGTTGTGGAGCATACGAGAAACCGAAAGCAGTAATGAGCCCCATGATCCCTACTACAAATCCTCTTCTTGAGCTGAACCAACGAGCCACCATGCCGCGAGAGACTATGGTGAGCACCCCCTGACCGAAGAATCGAATACCAAAGAACCCGATGACTACTATCAACAAAGCAGAGAACGTTGGTGAAATGCCGGTATTTGTAGAGATAGCGGTTGTGATGATCGGAGAATAGGCAAGAATCAACAGAAATCCAGCAAGTGCTACCGCTGCGATAGATGCGGCAATGCGTGCTCCATAGATATCATAGAGCGCTCCGGCACGAGGTATCAACAGGCTACTGGCAAGGGTTCCAACCATGTATGCCGTGGAGATCGATACGCGAGAAAGTTGCAAGTTCTGTATGAAGTGATCGGTGAAAACCGATACTCCCATGGTCTGTCCGGGAATGCTTGCGAGAACACCAAGAGAACCTACGGCCAGAATGATCCAGCCATAATAAAAAGGAAGACGGGACACAATCTGATTGCGTCTCCTACTCCCTACTGAGGAGTCATCTATAGACACCATTAGCTCCTTATGTGAATGATATCTGGCAATCATGTCATGTTTTGGTGGTTTGCTCAACCAAGATGGATGAGTTTCCTGTATTGTCGTGACATGATACGTGGTTGACTATTCTCCTATATTTTTCTAGATTTGTACCAATTCCAGAAAGGAGGAATTGTCTGTACTACACACATCCTGCATCGATCCTGCTGAATTGGAACCATAGACAATTGAGACGTTTGTTTGGTATTGCCATCGGATTGTTTGTTTTGTATGTGCTCTCCGATTTGATTGTTCATATGCATGCGTTCTATTCACAGAGCGATCTGCTCGTGGTCATCACCACCTCTCTGCTGATGCTCCTCATAGCTGTACATGTCCACTTTTTCATGGTTCGTACCGGCTTGGTGCCACAGCTCATTGCACGACCGCATAAAGCGGAGTTCCAAGCAATTGTCTCCGATATCATCGATCATGAAGAGTTCGTGAAGCTGAAGGATTTCCACCACCACACCTCGCCAATATTCGATCATGTGGTTCGTGTCTCGTACCTCTCATATGCAACAAGCAAGGCGCTCGGCTTTGACTACAGATCTGCAGCAAGAGGTGGTCTTCTACACGATTTTTTCCTCTACGACTGGAGAGAGAGAAAATCCAACGATGAAAGACGCTCCTTGCATGGTAAGGAACATCCTCACATCGCGCTGGCGAATGCCAGAACTCACTTTGCAGTCAACGATCGAGAAGCCGATATCATTGTGAAACACATGTACCCGAAGACCAGAGCTTTGCCACGGTACAAAGAGAGCTTTGTGGTCTCTCTTATGGACAAGGTAGCCGCAATCATCGAGTATTTCTGTCACAGCCTCCAATGCTTGCCCAAGAGTATGTGATTGGTATCCCAAAAAAAACTGGCCAGAACCTGGCCAGCATATGGAACGGGGAGCTTGCAGAATATTATTGATTCTTAAGCGTCTCCTCAAGCATCTTGAGTGCACCATCCATCTTGTATTCGGCATAGAGAGCCGCCTCGTTCAGCTCGAACTGCTTCGTAGCTGCTTCGAACGCCTTGGTGGTGTTCTCCTTAGGCATACTCAACAATACCCAGACACCATTGTCCGGATCCACCCAAACCTCTTCCTGAGTGACACCCATGAGCGCATTGTTGCTGGTTTGGCGGGAAATCGACTCGAAAGCCTCAATGGCCTGCCTATTATCCCCGGAACCCATGTCGCTCGTGTAGTTCACTACCACGGTATCAACAGTGGTATTGATCCAAGACGAGATCTTCTCTTTAGCATCGGCATTCGCTCGTTTGATCGAGTTGGCCTTGTTGCTCAATTTGGCATACCCGGTCTCGTAATGAACATCGGCCGCACGAGGGGTCGAATTCACCCAAGCCGGTTGAGGAATGCCCTCAGCACCAATGATAACAGGCACTTTCGGCTCCGCTGCCTGCTCGGTCGATGCACATCCCATAAGGACCAAAACCAACGCAGCCACAAAAATTCCTAAGACATAAATTTTCTTCATAGTTTCCCCTCTCTTTCATTTTCGGCCCATCAGGCTACCATTGATAGTAACCCACCAACACTATCAGAGCAATTATTATTTGCAAAAAATGTTTTACTCCGTGACCGAAAACCAGAAGAATCAAGGGGTAATAGATCAGTTCAAACTTCGAGGAGTGTATCCACTACCTGCACGATCAGCAAAGAATCGTAGTTGGGAAATGATTTCGCATACATGAACAATCCTGTATCCACCCTATAAAAAGGATTATCGCATGTGTTGTCACTGCCCAAGACTCGTAGATGACACCTTTATCTTGCCATTTCCTCCCGTCAATCGTATAGTTGAGGCATGAAAATAACAGGAAAAACCATCTTCTTCTTCTTTGTCATCATCATAGGATGTTTCGTGGCGGGGATGAGTATTATGCCAATTGAATCCCATGGGGCATTGGCAACCGTTGCGATCGTCACATTGCTGACTGCATCTGTGAGCTTCCTATTCGGTCTGATCACCGGAGACTATTCGTGGACGGACCGACTATGGAGTACCACACCAGTCGCGTATGCTTGGATCTATGCGTATGCAGGTGCATGGAGTTTCGTTTCGGTCGTCGGGGCACTTCTCGTGACACTCTGGGGAGCACGGCTTACGTTCAATTTTGCACGTCGTGGAGGCTACACTGGAGGAGAAGACTATCGATGGCCAATTCTCAGAGAAAAAATCGGCAACTCAGTACTCTGGCAGCTGTTTAATCTTCTGTTCATAGCTGGCTATCAGCAGTTCCTCTTCATCTGCTTCACCGTGCCACTCTATATGGTAGCAACAACGGTCAGAGGAGCTTATACACCAGTTATCTCAGTAGGTGTATTGCTGTTCCTCTTCTTCCTTGTGCTTGAGACAGTAGCCGATCAGCAGCAATACGATTTTCAGCAAGCGAAATATGGACTCAAGGATAAAGAGAAGTCACTTGAGGCAGACTACAAACGTGGATTCAGAACAACTGGATTGTTTGCGATCTCACGCCATCCGAACTATCTCGGAGAACTTGGCGTGTGGTGGAGCATATATATGATAAGTGTAGGAAGTATGGGGACTTTGGTTCATTGGAGTCTCTTCGGCCCGATACTTCTCACACTCCTCTTCGTTGGATCGACCAAATTCACCGAAGGCATCACCACAGCAAAGTATCCGCAGTACAAGGAGTATCAAGAGAGAGTATGGCCTATCTTCCCGAAGCTGAGACGCCCAGAAGAGAGACCAATTGGAGAGTCGGCATGAAAAACTCCACGGTTCGAGTGCTCCTGATGCTCTCCCTCCTGGTCTGCAGTGTGACCGTTGGAGCTACCGGATCGGCCGAGAAGGAGGTTCCTATGAACAAATCAACCAGTGCACATGAGGTTTCTTACGAACCATTGCACGATTCACTCAAACGAAATCTGAACCCATTCGAGGCACAGATTCTCATCAATAAAGGCACAGAGCGAGCCTTTACCGGAGAGTACACAGATCATACAGAAGTGGGAACCTACTACTGCAGACAGTGTGGATCTCCACTCTACGTGTCCCAAGACAAGTTCCACTCTAATTGTGGGTGGCCGTCATTCGACGACGAACTGCCTCATGCTGTGAAACGGTATCCGGATCCAGACGGAATGCGGACGGAAATAGTCTGCGCAACCTGTGATGGACATCTGGGACATGTATTCCTCAATGAAGGCTTTACTGAGAAGAATACGAGACATTGTGTAAACTCGATCTCACTGCTGTTCAGAGCAGGTCCACCAGTAGCCACAGCTGTCTATGCTGGAGGTTGCTTCTGGGGCGTTGAATACCTATTGGAACAACTTGAGGGTGTGTTCTCGGTACAATCCGGGTACACCGGAGGTACGTTGGAGAACCCAACATATCAAGATGTACTGAGCCATACTACCGGTCACCTGGAAGCCGTCGAGGTGCAGTACGATCCAACGATCAACTCCTATGAAGAGCTGACCAAATATTTCTTCGAAATACACGATCCCACACAGGCCGATGGTCAGGGTCCCGATATCGGGAACCAGTACCTATCAGCCATATTCTACCGGAGCAAACATGAATTCGATACCGCACTCAAGCTGATCTCCATCCTGGAAGCACAAGGACTCACTATTGCAACACAGGTGCGCCCTGCTCGTATCTTCTGGCCAGCTGAGGAGTATCATCAGGATTACTACGAAAAGAAGGGATCCCTTCCCTACTGCCACGCGTGGCAGAAACGGTTTTGACATGTGCGATACGATGACCACTCGAGATGGTGAACACGGGTCGATGCTCTTCGCAAAGAACTCTGATCGCCATCCAGACGAAGTACAACTCATACAGTATGTCGATGCCCTCGAAGGCCTGGATCATCCAACACACCCGGAACAGAGAAAACACTATGAAGCTATCCAGTATCCACGCCTTCAGGAGGCTGCACGGTCGCTGAAAAATCCACTCTCAGCACTTATCAGTCGTCCCTCATGGATATGGGGAGCGGAAATGGGTGTGAATACTGCCGGAGTGGCATTAGGAAATGAGGCTGTCTTCGCAAAGAAGGGTCCAGAGAAGAATGGACTGCTTGGAATGGATATGCTCAGGCTCACTTTGCACAATGCCTACACGGCTCGAGAGGCTGTCGCGATAACCACTGGACTCATCGAATCCTTTGGTCAAGGTGGGAATGGAAGCTATGAAGGAGTGCTCCGATACCACAACTCCTTTCTCATTGCCGATCCGCAAGAGGCCTGGATAGTAGAGAGTGCAGGAAGATCTTGGGAAGTGAAGCAGATTGAAACCAGTGCATCGATATCAAACGCCTACACCCTAGTCGATTTCGAACGAGAACACGCGAGTCGGATCCATCCACTCTTCACCAAGGGGAAAAGACGACAGCAACGAACTGCCGGTCTACTGAATTCTCAGAGTGGTTCATGGAATCTCATGGCTACGATACTTCGTGACAATCGGGGAACAGTAGATTCGCTAGACAACTCCATGGCAAGCATATGCATGGACTCTTCAGGATTCGTGAAAAGCAGAACCACGGCGAGCATGATCGTAGAGTATCATGAGGGATTGCCTCTTGTCTGGTTGACCGGTGCACCCCTGCCAATCTATAACCCGTTTATCCCCTTCACTATCTCGGAAGAGGACATCGACTCGGCACCTCATGCGGATATCGGTTTTGCCTACCGATTCGCATTGGAGCGAGCAGCATTGACCAAACATCTGCTGGCTTCTCCGAAATTAGCGAAGCAGGAGATCGCGGCACTCGCTCAGCAGACCGAGCAGCGGTGTAGAGCCATGGTCCAAGACTCATGGACTCAAGGCGATCGGTCTCAGCTAGCGGCGGCAACCAGAGCATGTCTGGCCGAAGAACAGACATATCGGAACCAGGCGAAAGAGATCTTGATAGCACATGGAGCCGACTCCAAGAGCCTCTACGAGAAGCCGGACAGCTACTATAGGTGTGGGTGAACACGAATAACCTACTCTATCCAGTTCTCCAACCCATTTACAGCGACATTGGCACTGAGCATACCGCTGAAGACTACGTAGGAACCGGTGACACATGGCGGACCGAGCACCATATCCGAAGCAAAGGCGACATCGAGATGACCGAACTGTGTGGCAATGGTTGCGACGGAGAAACTCTTCTCTTGGGCATCGGGGTTGCTAAATGGAGCCTCTCTTACCGCAAGCACTGGACCACAAATAAGAACAATATCATCGGCCAGACTCTGGTTTCTCTGTTCCTCCGGAATATCGGGATCATGTTTCATCATAAAGTTTAGCGGAAATACACGTTTATCGGTCAGTAATGTCGGAAATCTGGCTTCGTCGGGATTCGCCGTATATGACTCCTCGTAGGCCTCTCTGCTTGTGTAAGATTCCAAGACGAATGGAAACGCAACCATCTGCATAGTGATAGACTGCCCCTCCTCCAATGGGGGGAGCACAGCCGCATTCACCAGATGCGCAACGAATACCCCGTCTTGTGCCTGGTTTGTACAAGCGACCACTGCTGAGAGTGCATCGGCATCCTTGGCGGTAGCATTGAAAAACGGCATAGCCGTCCACAAACAGCGCCCCGAAAGATGTGTATCGGTTCCCAGAATCCGAATATCCTCTCCATCGCGTACAGCCCGAAAAATGAACTCAACACCAGAGGGGAGCGTATGCACCATATAGAATGCACCATGGGCGCTTCTCCATCGAGCAGCCTTGTACATCTCGAGCATCTGATCTGAATCCAACACCCCATCCTTCACGAGGTATTCCAAAGAAAGATTACGGATAAATACCGGCATGACTTCCTCCCACAGGTCGTAGGGTACCAGAGAATGGGATGATTTGCTATGTGTAATCGACCACATACTTGTTCACCAATTCCATAACCGTTAGAATAGGATGCTATGAGTTGGGCAGAATTCATTGTCGTATTCGGTATCGCAATCGGGCTCTCGATGGATGCCTTTGCCGTCTCCATCACCCAAGGGGCCTGTCTTGAGATACGAAGCCTCCGTTATCCGTATATCATCGGGATCACGTTTGGACTCTTTCAAGCGATCATGCCCTTGATCGGATGGCTGGCAGGCACAACATTCCGTGCATATATCCAGGAGATCGACCATTGGATCGCTTTGATGCTGTTGTCTATCATCGGTACGAAGATGTTCCTCGATGGATTTCTCGACTATAGGAGAAAGCGCAGAGCCCGTTCTGTGGGTGAGGCATGCCCAGATACCATCGGTTCATCATTATGCCTCCACACCCTCCTCATGATGGGAATCGCCACAAGTATCGATGCCCTCGCCGTCGGCATCACCTTTGGCATGCTCCATATGAACATCTGGATCAGCATTGTGATCATCGGCATCACTACCTATATCCTCTCAACTATCGGAGTGCTTATCGGGAAACGGGCCGGCCCATTACTGGGAGATCGCATGGAGATGATCGGAGGCGTAGTCCTCATAGCCCTCGGTATAAAGATAGTGGTCGAACACCTCATAAAGGGGATCTAGATGATCGATATTCACAGACATCTACCTACGGCCGAAGAGAATCCCCCTCCCGATTCCTGGAAAATCTGGTACGCCTCCAGCACTCCCGAAGAGTGGCAGGCAATGCAAGTATTGACACTACCAGATACCTGCAGGCGGGGCTACGGACTACTTCCCACCAAGTGCGTGAATATTGAAACGGCAGTGAGTTCACTGGCAGACCTGGTTAAATCCGATCCCCATGGATACTTCGGCGAATTCGGGCTCGACTATCGCTATAGGCATATCGTGCCACAGGATCATCAATTCTCCCTTGCCGTGGAACTGCTTCGTCTTGCGCGATATATGGGGAGGCCGGCTGTACTGCATCACGTCGGTCCCATGGGAGATCTCGAAGCGGTACTGAAAGCCGTTCCGGGAACCTCTCCGGTGATTGTGCACGGGTATCTGAAATCGGTCGAGTCTGCTCGAAGACTAGCCACACTGGGTGCGACCATCTCACTCGGTCCACCTGTGTGGAAAAAAGCAACGAAACTGGGTCGCCGCCTAGCAGAGATCGACATACCGTTCCTTCTAGAGACCGACTTCCAACGAGAGGATGGTGATACCTATACAGAGACTGTCACCGAGCATACCATGCGGATCGCTGACCTCATGGACATGCAGAGAGAAGAAATCGAGGAGCTATGCAATGGATATGCGCAGGTTTTTGAGAATTGGTCGTCTATTGGGAGATGAGTCTGTACACATGCTCTCCGAATGCCATGTGACTGTGGTTGGCATGGGAGCCGTTGGGTCCTACGCGCTCGAGGTCCTAGCTCGGAGTGGAGTTAGACACATTCGAGTTGTCGACTTCGATACCGTCGGCATCACCAATATCAATCGACAACTATTGGCGACCGAATCGACACTTGGTCGAAAGAAGGTCGAAGTCGCTAGACAACGCGTGCTCGATATCAACCCCGAGGCTCATGTGGAATCGTTTGATATCTTCGCACACGAGGAATCCCTCGATACCATCCTCGTTGAACCGGTCGACCTGGTTTTGGATGCAATCGATTCAGTCGCACCGAAACTGGCGCTACTTGAGGGAGTCTATCGCCGAAACATTCCGGTGATCTCGTCTATGGGTGCAGCACTGCGTACCGATCCGTCCAGAATCACTACCGGAGACCTCATGGATACCTATGGTTGCCCGCTAGCGAAACACATACGGACAAAATTACGCAGGCGTGGGATCGATCGTGGAATCATGACCGTTTTCTCTCCGGAACCGGTGAATTTCCACTATGAGGATCCCGAACGGGAAACACACGCAGAATTCAACGAACAGATTCTCGATCGTGGGCGTGTTAGGCGAGTACTCGGTAGTCTCCCGAGCATAACGGGAATATTTGGGCTTCGTCTTGGTCACGAAGCTGTATTCTCACTGCTCGATATGAAGAGGATCGTTACCCCATGACAAGAGGCGTACCCGGGAGGCTTCGCCTCCGCTACCCTCGTTTCGTTTGGAAGTGAAGCAAAACAGCCAGCTCCGTAGTGTTATTCCTTGAGGCCATAACTACATGGTAAGCAAGGAGGAAAACACGTATGAAACAAGCAAAGAGAGTTGGCGCACGATTATTGGTGTGCGTGGTACTGATTATCATTGGGTTGGGCACCGCATGCGAACAAGAGAATACCGGATACGCCAGTCTCCGCATCGTATTGGTAACCGAGACCGAGCAGGTCGATCGGAACATAGCTCCCGGTGGTGAAGAGCCGCTGCAGCTGGTCAAGTACTCCATTCAAGGCGTAGGGCCGAACAACATCCAGCTGGATGCATTGGAAAGCATCGAGGAATCCTTCATAATCGGGAACCTGACACTCGGTCACTGGTCTTTCACCGCGGTCGGGTACAATAAGAACGATATCCCTGTGGCGCAAGGGAATGTTGAGACCGTCATTGAATCGGATATGAACCATATCGAGATTGTGTTGGACTCCATGGTCGGTTCGGGATCCTTTTCGCTAACTTGCAACTGGGATCCGGCATACACGGCACCAGGGTCCACCATTCAGATGAGACTCACCGACTATGCAGGCAATACCGTATCCGAAACCTCGATGGAACACCATATGGATGAGGGGCAAGCGACGCTCTCGGGATCTGGAATTTCTGCAGGATACTACACCGTCTCAGTTCAGCTCACCTCCGCAGGAGAGACCATAGGGGGTTTTGTGGAGACGGTGAGGATCATAGATTCCACCCTGACGCATGCCGAACGCACCTTGGATTTGGGAAAAGTGCTCGACACCGTTGGATTCACAATAGTGGACAACATTGCAGCTCCGGTTGATGGAACGCTTACGGTATCCCCATCTGTGGTGACCGCAGGTTCAAGCGCCACGTTGAGTTTCTCTCCCTATTTTGGTGACAACCCGGTTCCCTCTGGATTGAACATGCAATGGTATGTCGATGGAACGTTAATACCGGGTGCAACCGAGTCTACGTATGAAATCGGTATGGTGCCAGGTGGCACCACTCGATACGATATCGTTGTGAGTCTTCCTGAAAGTGGTTCAGTCGGATCGCAGGGAATCGAGCTCCATGCCGAGGTGGAACCTAGTATTATACAGTGATTGCCGTATGCACTACAGCTCTGAAGCGGCCTGTGCAAACCATGACTCAAAAGGTTCTGGCCGCTTCGTATCGAGATTGACAGACGCAACCCGTACGTGAAGCGTGCAGATCAAGGCATCCCCGCGACGGATCTCCTGAAGAAAGACCATTGAGAATCGTTTTGCCTGTTCGAGCGAAGTATGCACCGTGAGCAAGTCATCGAGAAAAGCTGGCGCATGGTACTCAACCGAGAGGCTTTTAACGACGAATGCAATGCGGCGTTCGCTGATGAGCTCTGCCTGACCAGGACGGTCGGCAGAGACATCACGAAGGAGTTCGGTTCTGGCGTGTTCGGCAAAATCGAGGTATCGCCCATGATAGACGATACCACCGGCATCGGTATCACTATAGTAGACACGAAGAGAAAACTGATGAGCCATAGCAACTCCTTCCTAGAAATGCAGCGTCGCGAACAGATCGTCCATAGTCTCTGCCCTACGAATCATGCTCACATCGCCTGACTCTTCAAGCAGATACTCGGCAGATCGGAGTTTTGCGTTGTAGTTGAACCCCATTGCATGACCATGTGCTCCGGTATCGTGGATAACCAGGACATCTCCGGGTGCGATCGGTGGTAACGTTCTATCGATGGCGAACTTGTCATTGTTCTCACAGAGAGAGCCGGTGACATCGTATACCTCGGTCTTCGCAGCATCCTGCTTACCCACAACCGTGATATGGTGATATGCTCCATAGAGTGCAGGACGCATGAGATTTGCCATGGAGGAATCGACTCCCACGTATTTCTTGTACTTCTCAGTCACGTGACGAACCTTGGTAACCAAATAGCCGAATGGTCCAGTGACCATTCTTCCACACTCAAACACGATCTTCAGAGGATCCAACCCAGCTGGAACGATCATCTGTTCGTAGAGTTCTCGAATCTGACCACTCACCCATGGGAGATCCATCGCATCCTGATCCGGACGGTACGGAATACCGATACCTCCGCCCATGTTGACGAACTCCATGCGGATACCGAGCTCCTTGTTCAAACGGATAGCTTGAGCAAAGAGCATGCGGGCAGTCTCAACGATATAGGTACCATCCAACTCATTCGAAGCAACCATGGTGTGGAGTGCGAACCGTTTCGCTCCCAACTCCTGTGCTCTCTTATAGGCTGGAAGCAGCTGTTCTGTCGTGATCCCGTACTTGGCTTCAACCGGATTACCGATTATGGCATTCCCAGTCCGATCCGGACCTGGGTTGTAGCGGAACGAGATCAATTCAGGCATACCGGCAGCTCGCTCCAATGTATCGATATGGGTGATATCATCGAGATTGATCACTGCCTTCATATCATAAGCAGCTTTGAACTCTTCATCTGGAGTATCGTTACTGGTGAACATGATATCCTCACCAGAGATGCCTGCCTGCTGTGACAAGATCAACTCTGGAAGAGAACTACAATCAGCACCGAAGCCCTCCTCCTTCATGATCTGCAATATCGCAGGATTCGGACAAGCCTTCACCGCATAGTAGTTTTTGAAACCGGGAACCCACGAAAACGCGTCCTTGAATGCTCTAGCTTGCGCACGAATCCCCTTTTCATCATAGAGATGAAACGGAGTCTGATACGTATCTGCAAGCTCGATCATTCGTCGATCTTCGATCGGAAGTCTCTTCTCGCTCATCACAGGGCCTCCTTGGGAATGACCAGATTCTTTTTAATACTCGCTACTGCAGTCTTGATATTCTCTCGGTGGCCGAATGCGCTCACGCGGATATACTGTTCACCTGCCGCTCCGAAACCGGAACCCGGAGTCGCGATCACCTGGCACTGAGTGAGTAGCTGATCAAAGAAGTCCCACGAAGCCATGTTGCCCGGTGTCTTCACCCAGAGATAGGGTGCGTTATCCCCTCCGAAAACGGTAAGCCCCACGGATCGGAGCCCCTCTCTGATGATTCGGGCATTCTCCATATAGTAGGCGATAATCTCTCGAGCCTGAGCAAGTCCTTCAGGTGAGAGCACAGCCAATCCACCAGCCTGAGCGATATTGCTTGCTCCGTTGAAGAAAGTGACCTGTCTTCGGAACCACATCTTGTGCAGTTCTCCCGGCTCTGAATCTTCGGCCATGAGCTCCTTAGGAACGATTGTCCACCCAAGTCGCACACCGGTGAATCCTGCGAACTTCGAAAAGCTATTGATCTCGATCGCACACTCTCGAGCACCCGGGATAGCGAAAATTGATCGTGGCAACGAGGAATCACCGATATATTCAGCATAGGCTGCATCGAATATAATGATAGCCTTGTTCTCTCGTGCATAATCTACATACGATTGCAACTGTTCATGTGTAGCTACAGCCCCAGTGGGGTTGTTTGGACTGCAAAGATAGATAAGATCGACTTTCTGCTTCGGCGGTTCCGGAAAGAATCCGTTCTCTTCGGTACCGGCGAGATAGACGAATCCATCATACTCTCCCGCGTCTCGGTTGAACAAACCCGTTCTTCCAGACACGACATTCGAGTCGACATACACTGGGTATGCTGGATCTTGAATCGCTACTACATTCTCTGAATCAAAGATGGATTGAATATTTGCCGCATCGGCCTTTGCTCCATCGCTGACAAAGAACTCATCCGGAGCAATCTCGACTCCGATATTACGGTAATATGCAGCGAGAGCTTCACGGAGGGGCGTATCACCCTGTTCATCTCCGTAGCCGCTATAGGTCTCCGCCTTTCCCAGTGCATCCACTTTCCCATGCAGTCCATCGAGGATAGCCTGGGGTAATGGTTCGGTGGTATTTCCGATACCCAGCCGGTGGAGCGTGACTCCGGGATGCTCCTTCTGATAGGCGGAAGCTCTTCGTGCGATTTCGGGGAACAGATATCCCGCCGAAAGTTTTCGATAGTTCTTGTTGATAGTTGCCATGAAAATTCCTTCTTATGTTCTCTAACTATTTGTCGTTTCTTGTGATATCGAGCGGTGCAAGAGCATTCATGATCTGCGTCCTGTGCTCCTCTGTCTCCAGTCTACACATGGGAAGCCTGAACTCCTCTTCACACCAACCGAAACTGGCCATTGCCGTCTTGATAGGAATTGGGTTCGTCTCACAGAAACAGGCGCTGAAGAGTGGACTCAGATTCTTCTCCCAAGCACGTGCCTTTGCAATATCTCCATCCAAGGCTGCATGGATCATGGATCGCATATGTGAAGGTATCAAGTTTGACGCAACCGAAATGACACCATCACCCCCAGCCTCAACCAGATCCACTGCCATATTATCATCACCGCTCAATACTGAAAAGTCGTCTCCAGTGCGTGCAATGACATCCTTCATCTGCGCGAGATCGCCAGAAGCCTCTTTCACTGCAACAATGTTGGGACAATCCTGTGCAAGTCTCACCAGAGTGTCAGTTTCGATATTCACACCAGTTCTTCCCTTGATATTGTAGAGAATGCAGGGAATACGAACAGAATCCGCGATGGTTTTGAAGTGAAGATAGAGACCTTTCTGTGTCGGCTTGTTGTAGTAGGGATTCACCAGGAGCACAGCATCGACACCAGCAGTCTCTGCATGCTTTGAGAGTCTCACTGCCTCACTTGTGGCATTCGATCCTGTTCCAGCAATCACCGGAACTCTCCCATTGGCGATCTCAACTGTCATCGCGATCACTCGATCATGTTCGGCGTGACTCAATGTCGGACTCTCACCTGTTGTACCACAGGGGACAAGACCATCTATACCCTGGGAAATCTGAAATTCAATAATCCGCTTGAATGCCTCGGCATCCACTAGGCCATACTTGGTGAAAGGGGTGATAATTGCCGTATACACGCCTGTAAATTTCTTCATCTTCATCTCCTTCGCGCCTTCGCGCAGCCCCTATTGGGCTATCCAGTCAAATCGGCGAGCATATCGTCCAGAGAGAAGAACCCTGTTCTTCCGTCACTGATCCAGGATGCTGCCTGTATTGCTCCTGCAGCAAAGCCCTCTCTGCTTCGGGCTCTGTGTGTCAATTCGATCGTGTCGACAGGGCTATCGAAGATCAGTGTGTGCGTGCCTGGATGGGAACCACCCCGTGCAGCACTTATATGGATTTCACAATCTTCTCGCTTCCTGTCCAACCGTGCACTCTCCACTCGCTCTTTCTTCGATAGTTCGTCGAGTAGAATCTTGCCCAGCATATGGGATGTCCCTGATGGACTATCTCCTTTTCCAGCATGAAACAACTCCTGTATGACAGGGTCGTATTCCGGAAACCGGTTCATCAGTTTGGCTGCACTTCTCACCATAGAGAAGAACAGATGGACGCCTATCGCAAAATTTCCCGACCAGATCATTGCTCCCCTGGTTGCATCGAACTCCTGTTCAATCGCTTCCAAACGTTCATACCAGCCTGTCGTAGCGATCACCGCTGGAATTCCAGCAGAACTATAGGTACGGATCCTCTCTTCGATCCCTTCGGGAACGGAAAACTCGATGATGACATCGGCGCCACTCAGTGCTTTCTCATCGCACGATCGTGCGGTCACCCGAGCATCCTGAGCATGTGGGTCGATAACAGAGACGATTTCGTGTCCTGCCTTCGTAGCAGTATCGTATACCACATGTCCCATCTTTCCAAATCCTACAATCGCAATATGCATAGAGCCTCCTCGCCCCCATACTGTGCATGGCGGCATTCTATCAGATTTACAACATCGTGTCTATATTAGTAACAGATTGTTTTTATAGTAACATTTCTCACACTATAATAACCGACCACTCTCCGAAGTATGGTGCTTTTTGTATTCATCCCAATACTGCTTTACATCGTTTATGAGCTTGGAGATATGATCGATCATACAGCGCTCGGCTTCATCGGGATCGCGAGACTGCAAGGCGTGAAAAATACGTTCGTGAAAATTCGAATAATTATTCCCTACCCGGTGACGAAGCTCTTCAAACAACTGAGATTGCTGACCCATCGATGAGAGCATCATGTAGAGCGAATAGAGCGCCTTGTTCTTTGAACCCTTCGCAATACTGCTATGGAAGCAGATATCATCATTCGCAATACTCTGATGATCACGAGAATGGCTCTGTTGGTTACGCAGGCACTGTTCGAGTTCTTTCAACTCATCATCTTCGATTCGTTCCGCTGCAAGCCGCGCAGTCTGACGCTCAATGGCCAGTCGTGCCTCGAGAACCATGAGAAAATTTTCCAATACATTACTATTGATCAGATCATCGAGACTCTTCTTATATTGCTCGAGTTCGAGACTGGTGTTAGCTGCCTCGATGACGCGTCTTCCCAACGATGTAATCGATCGCCCTTTAAAGCCGTGTTTCTCCACATATCCCATAACCTCAAGCTGATTGAGTTCACGTCCTACGGTGGCACTACTGACCTCGACACCTCGATTGGTGAATTCGTTCACAATGTACCAGGAACCCACCGGATCCTCAGCTTCATTGATTATTTCCAGAATTGTCTTCTTCCACTTATCCTTCGCAATATTCAATATCTACCTCCCATTACCCTCTCGAGTTTTCAAGCTGTCTCCTCTATAACATACTGAAAAAACAGCTTCCCACCAAGTTAATCCTAACATGATGAGTAGCAACATGGTAGTGGGAGTTTTCTCTTTTTACGGAAATACATTAAATGAGTCTCTTTTTCTTGACTGGTAAGTAAAACCGGATTAAACTACTACCACTCATAGTATGAGTAGCATGTTACCAGCAAGGAGCGTATCTATGATGAAAGGTGTGTTTACGGCATTGGTCACCCCATTCAACCGAGATGGGAGCATAGATGTAGGTGCGTACAAAGCACTGATCCAATTTCAAATGGAACAAGGCATTGATGGTCTGGTTCCAGTCGGAACAACAGGCGAGAGTCCCACGCTCTCGGAGCAGGAAAAGGAGCTATTGATCCAACTTGCAGTCGAGTTGGCGCAGAAAAAGATTCCTGTCATAGCCGGTACTGGATCAAACAATACATCCCATGCCATCGATGCGACAAAGAGAGCTAAGGAGATTGGAGCCGACTACACCCTGCAAGTCTCCCCGTACTACAACAAACCTTCGACCGAGGGTCTGTACCGACATTTCGTCTCCATTGCAGAGGAGGGAGAACTCCCGGTCGTTGTCTACAACGTCCCCGGCCGTTGTGCAGTGAACCTCCCCGTCTCATTGCTACTCAGGCTAGCTGAACACCCCGGAATCGTAGCAGTGAAGGAGGCGTGTGGAAACATGAATCAGATCGAAGAGTTACTACATAAACGACCCGACGGCTTCTCTGTACTCTCTGGAGACGATGCCCTGACTGTGCCGATGATGGCCTGTGGTGCTGACGGTATTATTAGTGTTGCAGGAAATGCGTTCCCGGCTGAGATGGTGAAACTCACCCATGCCATGCTGAAAGGGGATCTGACGACCGCGCTAGAGATGCACCGGTATCTGTATCCATTCTTCGTCAACATTTTCATTGAAACAAATCCAGTTCCAATAAAAACCTATATGGCGGAAGCGGGACACATACTTGAAGTATTCCGAGCACCACTGTGTGAACTGGAACAGGAGCATCGAAAGATACTCCTCTCGACATTCGATTAACGAGAGTTACAGTCGCATCATATTTAGACCGTAAAATAACTTTTTGTTATTATTGATTAATTATAGTTTTTATTATAACATCACTCTCATTAAAGTAACAGGGAGTGATGTATGATAAAGGTACTATTGAACGGATGCGGTGGTCGAATGGGAACGGTACTTACCGACCTGATCGAAAATCAGACCGACATGAAAGTAGTGGCAGGTATCGATATTCAGGAGGTGGAACGCCCCTATCCGGTATTCCCATCACTCCAAGCCTGCACCGAGAAGGCAGATGTCCTGATCGATTTCTCATCTTCGAAGGCGTTGCATGCGCTTCTGCCTGTCGCAATCGAGAGAGGCCTGCCCATAGTCGTGGCAACGACCGGACTCTCAGTGGACGATATTGCAGCTCTTCAAGATGCTTCGGAACAGATTCCTGTATTTCGTAGTGGGAACATGTCGCTTGGCATCAACCTTGTCCAACAACTGTTGCAGAGTGCAACGAAAGTTCTCGGCGAACGGTTCGATATCGAGATAATCGAAAAACATCACAACCAGAAGAAAGATGCCCCAAGTGGCACTGCGCTTATGCTTGCGGACTCGATCAATGAAGTGCTGGTAAAGAAACTCGCATATGTGTGTGGACGAGAGGGAACCGACGCTTTACGGAAGCCAGGTGAACTGGGTATCCACGCGATTCGTGGCGGAACGATCGTTGGACAGCATGAAGTGACCTTCGCCGGTCAGGATGAGATCATCTCGATCGGGCATCAGGCATTCAGTAGACAAGTGTTTGCAACCGGTGCCGTTGCAGCAGCACGCTACATCGCAAGGCAACGGCACGGCCTATTCAGTATGCAGGACATGATCAATGAATCGAGTGCCGTCACCACCCTGTATACCTACCCTGAAGAGGTGCTTGTATCACTGGAGAACCTGCCACGAGATATGAGCATGATCACAGAACTCTACGCTGTGCTCGCAAAGAACGACATCTTCATCGATATGATAAGCCATACCGGAGCTACGAATGGGCACCTCTCCATTGCATTCACCATCAAGGCAAGAGACCAGAAGAAGACCGATTCGCTACTCAAGGACCTGGTTTCAGATCATCCACAGGTACGACTCGATATCGTGGATAATATCACTAAGCTGACTGTTGAAGGGCCAGGAATGGAATTCCAGTCAGGAGTAGCCTATCGCGTATTCAGCTGTATGGAGCAGGCCGATATCCCCATCTATGCCGTAACAACGTCTGAGAATAAGATATCCTATGTCGCTCCGACAGCTCAGGTGGACCGAGCCGCAACCATAATTCGAGAGGAATTCGGAATCTGATTGTTCAATCCGTTCTCGGCAGTCGTTGCATATTAACTACTTCTTCATAGAATTCATTGGGATAGGAGACATGTACGACTGCTGTACGGTCATTCTTCTTGATCTTCACCACACGGAGCACCGTCCCGTCGCAGACCATGTGACCAAGACGATCGACCATATGAACCGTCTGCCCCTCTTCTGGAAGCGGGAGATACTCGAAGGGGAATGCAATATATGCCAGATTCTCCTTAAACAGATACTTCTTGAGGTATATGGCCAGTCCTGGGCAGGCTGCAACACAGATTCCGCAGCCGGTACATTTTTCCAAGTCCACCACTGGTAGATTGGTGATCTCATCGCCAACTGTGATCGCACCCTGTGGGCACGATGTCTCACACGGATTACAGGGAATACCTTCGATACACTCGATTACCGCGGCGAGAGCTCTTCGCTCTTTCGGGGGCAGTTGGTAACAGGGACTTTCATGGAGCTCCTGTAAACTGGGTGCTCCACTCTGTTTCAGTTCCATCTCACGCTGTTCTCTCTCTTGCATATCCCTACCCTCTCTCATGTGCGATAATCGCAGCCTTCGCATCGCGTCTCTTCTGCCCGAACATTCCTGACCGGAGTGCGAGCATTCGAGCTTCAGCTGCCTGAAACCCCGTGGTAAACTGCTCATGATCCAGATACCCGAGTGAATGAGCTGCAGACAATCCGGCCATTCTCCCCTCTTCCATTGCTGTGCTTGCCTCTTCGACACCGGAAATGTCACCCGCGATATAGATGGATGGAATACTCGTTCTCATACTGCGATCGTGCCAGGGAACCATGCCACCAAGCAAAGGGCTATAGAACGATTCGCAGCCTGCGGCAAATGCCAACTCCACAAGAGGCGTAAGACCTGCAGCAATGCAGATAGTATCGACCGAAAGCTCTTTTTCGGTTCCACCGATTGGCTTCCATGCACTGTCGATCTGCACGATTGTCGCAGATTCAACATGATCCGTTCCCCGAGCTTCGAGTACGGTATGACTCGTGTAGAAGGGGACTCCTGCTCGACGCACCTTTGCTGTATGCACGCCGTATCCGCCGAGTCGAGGAGCTGCCTCGACAATGGCCTCGACACTACCACCTGCCTGAAGAAGCTGATAGGAGACAATAACACCTACATTTCCTGAACCGACCATAAGAAACCGCTGACCTGGCAACACTCTATGGAGATTGATCATGGTCTGGGCGGCACCCGCTCCCATCACTCCTGGCAAGGACCAACCGGGAAAGTTTATCGCGTTCTCCGTAGCACCGGTTGCCAGAATGATTCTTCGAGCCCTGACGGTCACAGAACGATCTTTGTCCCTGACGATCCACACATCGCATTGATTGAAGATACCGCACACCTCAGCATCGAGCCATACTTCAATATCGAGCTGCTGGGCTTCATCGAGCAACTGTGCTCCGATATCAATTCCCCTCACACCCGCTCGGTGGTCACGGGAACCGAAGAACTTGTGTATCTGTTTGAACAACTGACCACCTGGCTTGCTGTTCTCGTCTACCAACAATACAGAAGCTCCTGCTCGTGCAGCCTCAAGCGCTGCTGACAAGCCTGCAGGTCCAGCTCCCACCACAACCACTTCTCTCTCTAGCATCATCACCGCTCCTGCTTCCAATGGCCGTACCCCATCTGAGTCTCGATCTCCATACCCTCTTCCACTGGAGTCACGCAGGTACGCACGTTCGGTATTCCATTCACCGTCATTACACAGTCGGTACATCTACCGATGCCACAGTAGATTCCGCGAGGCTCCTGAGTCTTGATCGTCTTCCTGAAATATTGCTTACCTGCAGCTAACAGGGCGGCAGCGATCATCTCACCTTTTCTCGCGAGCATGGGCTCTCCATCGACGACTATTCTGACCATCTCGGAATCGGGCAAGGGGCCCAACACTGGGTGTTCACCTATTCTGCGCATCTGAATCACCCTCCTCTTCCAGTACTCTCATCTTCTCTGTTCGAACCGGGAATCGATAGCTCGTCTGCAACACCTCTTCGAGAGGCATCCCGGTCTTCTGGCTGATGATACGAGCAATGACCTTGCTACATGAGCGCCCCTGACAGAGCCCCATGCCGGCTCGTGTGATTCTCTTGACATCGTCTATGGAATGGTACCCCTCGTCTATGACCTCTTCGATCTCCCTGAGGGTCACCTCTTCGCACCTGCATATGAAGAAATCTTTCTTGTCATCCACATCCATCATGAAACCTCCGTATTGACAGTACCGGAAAAACGGTCAGGAGAGAGCTCTTTCAGTCGATCCTGCACAACACCTTCACAGACCATCTGTGCGAGCAATCTTCCTGTTATCGGAGCAAGGCTTATGCCGTCGCCTTCATGTCCGGCTGCGGTGAAGAATCCAGGAAGTCCAGCGTGCTCTCCGAGCACCATCTTCCCATCTGGTGTCGCCGGCCGGAGACCTGCAATGGCTCGTATGAAGTTCACCTCTCCAAGAACGGGAAGGATCGATACTGCCTGATTCACAATCGCTCGAATACCCTCCATGGTAGTCCGCTTATCGTAGCCTACCGATTCCCGTGTACTACCTACTAGGTAGGAGTCCCCTTCAGTTCGCGTGAATGCGAATCCAAGACCTAGTCGAGACTCCTCCTCTGTCACGGCAATCTCTGTTCCTGGCTTCAGTTTTGACACGAGATACTTTGCTGTCCAGAGGTTAGTCTCACCTACAGCGGGAACTTTCTCTGTAATGACCAGCTGTCCTCTTCTCGGCTCCATGGGAACCGTTGCACCGACCAGATCTGCCACGTGTCCGGCCCAGGCTCCTGCTGCATTGACCACAACCGGCGCCTGATGGACATGACCGCTTGTAGTATGTACAGCATAATCGCCATTTCCATCGCGATCGAGAGCGTTCACCTTCGAGCCATGGAAGACTTGCATGCCGAGTTCACGACCTTTCCTCGCAAGTCGATGCATGACAGAGAAAGGATATGCCTGAGAGTCCATTGGACTGTAGGTCGATGCGATGAATCGTTCACTGAGAAATGGCTGTCTCTTCCGCATATCGGATCTTGAGAGGATTTCGACATCGAGCCCATACGACTGCTGTTGTCTTACGAACTCCTCCATGACTCTCAGCTCCTGCTGATTCTGTATGAGCACCATACCCCCATACGTCGCGAAACCAAGGGAATCTTCGAGTTCACTGACAAGAGACCTGTAGAGTTCAAGGCTTTCAAAAGCCAACTCCAGATTGATTCCAGGCTTCTTGGATTGGAAGAGGATCATATCATCGCAGGCACCGGATGCTCCATCGGCGAATCCTCCCGCTTCCAGTATTGCCACCCGCTTGCCTTGTTTGGTCAGATAGTATCCGCATGAGAGGCCAATGATACCTCCCCCGATAACTATCACATCGTACGAACCACCCATGTGTCTACCTTTGCCTTTCCAGAGAATGGAGAAGACCCATCTCCTCTCACATTCACTCTATGTCTCCTTCGAGAAGTATCGAGATGTTAGTCTCCCATACCCCCGAATTTCAACTACTCTAAAGATGAGCAGCAAAATTACCATAATAGTATATCTTCCGTAGTGCAGGTGACGGTAGTGCACATCGCACTCTACCGTCACAACATCGGTTATACAGCAGTCGGTGTACTGACTCTCGCTTTGACCTTGGCAATCACGAACAACACCACAACGAGTCCAGCAGATGCCAGAATAGCCAGCTGGACTGCCATGTTGTGCATGATGGTAAGATTACAGGACATGATGATCAGTGCTGCCGCTATGATACCCATGACACTCCGCTCAATTGTATTCAGCTTGCGGTGGAAGTAGGCACGGAAGGCAGAAGCGAGCGTAATCACCGCATAGATAACGACTACCATGAGGGTAAGCACCTCAAGGACCGACCCTCTGAACAACAGAGCTGGGTTGAATACGAAGATATAGGGGATGATAAAGCCGACAATCGCCATACGCATTGCTTCGAATCCAGTCTTCAATGGATCGGACCCGGCAATGGCGGCTCCGCAATAACTTGCGATGCTTACCGGAGGCGTGATCTCGGCTAGAATGGCGAAGTAGAATACGAACAAGTGAGCCGTGAGTACATCGATTCCCAACGCCTGCAGTGCGGGTCCACCGATCGTGACTGCCACGATGTAGGCAGGAGTACAGGGCATTCCCATACCCATGAGGATACTCGTGATCATAATGAGCATGAGAGCTGGGAGAAGCACTCCTCCGGACCAGGATTGGATCACCGATGCGATACCGAGGGCGAGACCGGTGTTGGTCACGATGCTGATCACCATACCGGCTCCTGCACAGGAGACACCGAGCATGATCAGGTTCTTCCCCGAAAGCTCGAAAGTATCCCACAGCTTCTTCGGATTCATCATGGTCTCTTTGTTCAGGAACGTGAGGAGGAAGGTCGAGAGAATACCATAGACGGCTGCTATGAAGGGCGAGTATCCGATAACGAGGAGAATCACCAGAAGAATAAGGGGGATAAGCTGATACGAGTCCTTCAATATCTGCTTACGCGATATCACTTCACTCTTATCCATGCCACGCAACCCATCTTTCTTGGCTACGAAGTGGACACGTAAGAGGATGCTGAAATAATAGAACACAGCACCCAGAACGGCAGCTTTTATGATATGGACATATGCGATGCCGGTGATCTCGGACATGACGAAAGCTCCAGCTCCCATGATCGGGGGCATGAGCAACCCTCCTGTCGAGGCTGCCGATTCCACAGCTCCAGCAAACTGGGAACGATAGCCGAGTCGCTTCATGAGAGGAATGGTAAACACTCCGGTAGCATAGACATTCGCTGCCGCGACACCACTGATGGATCCGAATAGGCCCGAGGAGATGACAGCGATCTTCGCTGGGCCACCTGCACTCCGACCTGCCAGGGCTATAGCAAGGTTAGTAAAATATTCGCCAGTCTTCGTGCTTTGCATGAATGCACCGAATATGACGAATACAGCTACGAACGTCGCTGTGACTCCGACAATGGAACCGTAGATACCATCACTGGTGATAAGGTAGTTGATCTCGGCGATTCTGCTGAATGCCATTGGTTTCGAATAAAAGATACCACCGAGCAGGGGAGCCGTGAAGATGTAGACGAAAAAGACTCCAATCAAAATGGCCATTGCGGGAACAACGGTCCTTCTCACCGCCTCGATGATCAGGATGATGTTTATCCAACCCAGTATCGTCTCCAATGGGGTCACAGGATCGAACAACTCCATCCGCATGTTCAGCGTATTGTTCATGATCATGAGATAGATCGGAGGAGCGATCGCCAACAGGGCAAATATCACATCGAAGATGGTGGGGCGATCTTTAGGCGACTTCTTCGTCGCTGGATAGAGCATGAATGCCATGGGAAGGAGAACGAGCAAGTGAACACCACGTTGTATTCGTGGCTGGAACACACCGAAAATCGCAGTATAGAGGTGAAACAGTGCCACAGCGACGAGACAGATACTAACAAACCATTTGACCCAACCTTTGAGTTCACGCATACAGATAACCCCACTTGTTTTGAAGTTGGGAGTGCAAAACCGTCCTGAAGGAGGGATGCACTCCCGGATTACACAGAACTATGTTCCTGTTGTCTCTCGTGCTACTTGAGCACTCCAATCTCACGATAGTACTTCTCTGCACCAGGGTGCAGTGGAATCATGGTGCTTGGAGCAATCTCCTTGGAGAAATACTTCTGGAATGAGGGGTTGAGACTCTTCACTTCATCGATGTTCTCCATGAGAACCTTCACGAAATTATACGCTACGATATCTGGAAGATCCGCTCGGGCTATGATCTCAGTTGAGTGACCGATCGCCTGCACATCGTGATTGATACCTGAATAGGTACCGGCAGGAATGACGTTCAGTCCACTTTCGAACGAGACGGTTCCATAGGTATCCGCTGAGAATTTGACCAAGTCGTCAGATGCTGCGAGCAACGTGGAATCGCGAGAGATAGACATTTCTGTGATTGCCGATCCGGGAAGACCAAGACATGCAATTACGTAGTCAACGTGTCTGTCTTTGTAGAGATTGACCATATCGCCATATGCTGCATAGATCACTCGTCCACCATTTTTCTCGATCTGCTCGTAGGAGATGCCATAGTGCTCGAACAACAGGCTGGTGAGTGCACGTTCGCTGGTACCGACCATAGGGCCTGCAAGGTTGATTCTCTCTCCTGCCTTCACCTTGGCGACCAACTCATCGATCGTGGTTATCCCAGTGTTCTTCGCTGCAAAGAAGTGATAGAAGTCTACCGAGAAATTCCCTGCGAGTCCGCGGATTCCCTTGTACTCCTTATCGAACAACGGAGCTACCCCGTTATAGGCTGCACGGTCGACATAACCGACGCCCCAACCGAAATCATCCTGACCGGCGTCCACTTTGGCAGGGTTCACTGTTCCACCACCGGGAATAACTTTGATCGTAATTTCAGGAACATTGTTTTTCACGATCGCAGCCATGCCTCCGGCCTGGGTATACCAACCGCCACCCATACCGCCGGCAGTCCACGAGTAGGTTGCAGGTTTCAGTACGTCGGCATCTGCAGCCATGGCTTCACCCTGAGCCGCGGCAAAAACCAATCCTGCGGAAAGAGCCATAATCAGGACCAGTGCCAGTTTTGAAAACTTCTTCATGTTTTCCTCCTTTAGGTTCGATGTCGCTTATCACAACAGCTACTTCTTATAGTATGAGTAGCAACTACATCATACCATGCACCGGACGGTTGTCAATCCATTAAATCCAAAATTATTTCTTTTTATAGCGAGCCTTTAGAGATTATATATCGCCCATTTCAATGTTGAGTATTTGAGCAATAAATCAATATTTTAATCAGATTTTTACTTTTTCCGCCTTTTATCGCGCTCCTTTTTCCGCTTTTCACTTGCCGCTAAAAGATCGGCAAACGTGGTCCCACCCTCGCTGTCGGAGGAAAATTTGGCTGGGCTGCGCTCTGCAGGTCGACGCCGTTCACGATTCTGATCTCTTTGCTGCCTGCCCCGATCATGCGTCGATTCGTTCCGCCTCCGATTCCATTTCGAAGGGCGCACTACCTCTGTTACAGTCTCCCACGTATCGGAACTTTGGCTTTTGGCACCACTTTGCTTTACCACGACCACCTTCTTGCCAGATGCAGAAGAAGCCGAGATTGCCCGTGCACGTACCACAACCTTTTTCTGTCCGTCTGCAGCAGGTTTTTCCGACTGTACTTTCACATTTTTCTCTTTACCACCCTGCACACGACGTTTCACCTGCGCCTCCTCGTACGAACAGGAAAGGCGCTGACACAGAAAATGTATCTGACCGAACTCGTCGGTTACACGCATCATGGGTGCTTCGCAGTAAGGACACTCTTTACCGTCGGGGAATTTCGGTTTGAACTGCTCCTTATTGGCTAGCACCTCAGAGACTAATCGTTTAGCGCTCCTCTTGATATCCTCGACGAAGGCATCTTGGGTCTCCTTCCCTTCGGCGATCGATGCCAACCGACCCTCCCATGCAGCGGTGAGCTCCGGAGAACGGAGTTCAGGAGGAGCAAGTCGTACCAGTTCGCGCCCCTTTGGGGTGGGAACGAGGAATTTCCCCTCCCGTTCCACATAGTGATTCTGGATAAGCTTCTCTATGATATCGGCACGAGTGGCGGGCGTACCGAGACCACCACCGAGGCGTCTTTTCAACTTGACATCCTCGACAAATCGTCCAGCATGCTCCATGGCAGAAAGGAGTGTCCCTTCGGTATACCGGTCAGGTGGTGTTGTGGCACTCCTTCTCGAACGGACACTTTTTGCGACTACCTGCTGACCGACCTCCAGAGAACCATCGGAAGCGGAGGAGCCCTCATCAAACTCGGAAATCTCTACAGCACTCCGCTTACCGATTATTCGAGCCATATCTCTCCAACCGTGTTTCACCGGAACACTCATCCGAGTGACAAATCGCTCGCCTGCTACAGTTGCTTCGATCTTCGTGGTGGTGTAGATATAGTCTCCAGAGAGCACCTCCATGAAACGAAGCGTGATCAACTCCCAAAGAGCACGCTCCTCCTTGGATAGCTTAGCGAGATCGACTGTCTGCTCGGTGGGGATGATCGCATGATGGTCGGTCACCCCACTTTCCATGACAAATCGATCCATATCCTCTCGATACCCGTGTTCGACATACAATGATGCCACCTGACCGAATGGCGTCGCATCGAGAGCCCGCAGGCGCCCAACCAACGTGGGAACGATATCCTGGGTAATGTATCGGCTGTCGGTTCTGGGATAGGTTACGATCTTGTGATTTTCGTAGAGACGTTGAAGGATATCGAGTGTGTCCTTAGCGCTGAAACCGAGATGCTGGTTAGCGTCTCGTTGCAGTTCGGTGAGATCGTAGGCAAGAGGTGGCTGTTCACTCTTCTCGTCACGCTCAACCGTAGAGATCGTGCCTTCTGTGTCTTTCACTCGATCAACGATGGATACAGCCTCCTCTTCGCTCAGAATGCGCACAGAGCCCTCAGCATCTTGCCACGAAGCAGTGAACAACCCAAAATTTGCACGAACGGTCCAATAGAAGCCCCCATTGAACGCTTCACGCTCATCCTCTCGTGACGTCATGAGCGCCAGAGTTGGCGTCTGCACTCGACCAGCGGAGAGTTTCGCATCGTAACGACAAGTGAGCGCACGTGTCACGTTCATCCCAACATACCAGTCCGCGGCCGCTCTTGCCTCCGCTGCTGCATACAGATTCTCGTATAACGAACCTTCGCGCAAATCGGTGAACCCTTGTGTTATGGCGGCATCGGTTTGACTACTGATCCACAACCGTTTCACCGGTTGACTCCACCCTGCCATCTTCATGATCCATCGAGCGACCAGCTCCCCTTCTCGTCCTGCATCTGTTGCAATGACCAGTGTGTCGATGTCTTCTCGTTTCATGAGACGCTCGATTACCTGGTACTGATCCGCTGTCTGCTTCATGATGCTCTGACGAAGCGTGTGCGGTAACATAGGCAGATCCCGGATATCCCACCGTTTGTAACGCTCATTATATTCGGCAGGTTGCGCCAACTCCACGAGGTGTCCAAGAGCCCAGGTCACGACATAGCGATCGCCCTCACTGAATCCCTTCTCCCGTTTTCTGCACGCAAGAACGCGCGCAAGTTCCCGACCGACACTCGGTTTCTCTGCCAATACCAACTGTTTCTTCATGCTAGCCCCCAAAACTTCGAAGCTTCAACTCATTTGGACTATAACGGGATGAAGAAACTCAGGCAAGCCCGTCAGCGTCCAGAAGAATCTCAGTCAAGCCTTGACGTCAAGTTCTCTAAGGTATATAGTCGAACCCGTATAAAAAACCATAAGGAGTCAACTATGGCTTACACAATTACTGATGCATGTGTTGCGTGCGGATCTTGCCTTCCAGAGTGCCCGGTAGAGGCAATCTCAGAAGGGGATATCTACGTTATCGACCCAGATCTGTGCATTAGCTGCGGCGCTTGTGTGGATGCATGTCCCACCGGGGCAATCCTCGCCGACTAACACAGTGCGAACAAACGCACCCGTGCGTTTACAAGAAGGCAGCTCAATCGGGCTGTCTTTTTTCGTCTTTCGGGATTTCACACGAAAGGCATTAAGTAGGAGATGAGCAAATGAATTCAATAGTCATGATCGGAGGAGTGATCGCTTCATCTACCCTTCTCTTCGCAGGGTTATCCTTACAGCGGTATATTCGGTATATCCGTATGGCTGCTTCTATATTTCTGCTATCACTGATCGCAATGACCATAGTGAACAATCGGGAACTGCTGATCGAAGCCTTGGAGACCCATGCAACACTGGGAGAGCTATGGTACATCGCAGTGGCAGCTGAATCGAACATGAAAGCATTTCTCGGCATACTCCCATCGATCGGTCTTGCGCTCCTCTCTCTCCCACTGGTTCGTATTGCAGGGGATTTTGCTAATCGTGTAAGTGTTTGTCTATCCATAGGTGCGACCACGTTAGTACTTGCAGCAGGGATCCCAGTCTATCTACCCCCGTCGTTGATGGGTATCATTGCAGCAGCGACCTCTGTGATTGCTCTCCTTTTTCATATCCACTCGGCTCCGCACTATCACATTGTGGCGACTTCGATATCGGGAGGGGTGGCGTGCTCCCTCCTGTTCACCCGATTCTACTACCTCCCTTGGTGGGTATTCGGCATACTTGCAACGTTCGCTATCGTTGTTGGACTTGCCAGCCAACTGAACGGCTATGGGAAGCGAGCTACAAACAAGGAGTTGAAAGATCATGAGTGACCTGTTTTCCGATCAGACTTTCACCGTCTCCGACATAACCATGCTCATCAAGCAGACTTTACAGGGAGCATTCCACCACATTTCGGTCGAAGGGGAGATCAGCAACTTCCGACCTGCTTCAAGTGGACACTGGTACTTCCAGCTGAATGACACAAAAGCCGCTCTTCAGGCTGTCATGTTCAAACCGAAGAACTGGCGAGTTCCATTCGTGCCAAAAGACGGCGATCGGGTACGAGTCTCGGGAACCATTTCGGTATACGAGAGAAGAGGTTCGTACCAGATGATCTGCGAACAGATCAGCAAAATTGGAGAAGGGGATATTCTCGCCCTCCTCGAACAGAGAAAACGGGAATTTGCAGCAGCGGGGTATTTCGATCCCGATCGGAAAAGAGCGCTCCCCGTGTTTCCGAGACGCATCTGTGTGGTAACCAGTCCGACGGGAGCTGCAATCAGGGATATCTTGCAAGTGCTCAATCGGAGAAACAAGGCGATCTCGATTGTGGTTCTCCCCGCCCTGGTCCAGGGAGAGGGTGCGGCGCAGACCATTGCCTCACGTATTCGAATGGCGAATCGCTGGCGTCTTGGCGATATCCTGATAATCGGTCGTGGCGGCGGATCCATCGAAGATCTCCTTCCCTTCAGTGACCAATTGGTAGTGGAGGCAGTGGTTGAGTCCGAAATTCCGGTAGTAAGCGCTGTCGGCCATGAAATCGATTGGGCACTCAGCGATTATGCGGCCGACGTCAGGGCACCCACACCATCGGCTGCAGCCGAACTGGTAAGTCGGGATCTCCAGGAGATCGTTGCCTCGCTACACGAGTCGGTTCGGCACATGGCAAGAACTCTCTCTGGACGAATAGCGCTTTCCCGGAGTAGGACTGCCCTATTCACCCCACAACGAATGTCTGAATATTTTTCCAGAAGACTGGAACAGTTGCATTTGCAGAACGACGATCTGAAAGAGCGGATGACAGTACATACCCGGGAGAGAATAACCTCCATGAAATCGACTCTCCACACACTGAGTGGTCGCCTCGATGCTCTCAGTCCACTTGGTGTGCTCGATCGAGGATACGCAATCGTCACGAGAGCCGATGGTCGTACCGTCGTCACTCGGGCAGATCAACTGAAACAAAACGACCATATACGTATTCAATTCGGAACAGGAGCTGTTACAGCCACAACGGATACAATACTGGAAGAGAAGAACATGGAGGAAGAGTATGGGATTTGAACAGGATATCACCAGGATGGAGGAGATCACGAACCAGTTGCAGGATCAGGCAACTAGTCTCGATGAGTCGATCAAACTATTCGAAGAGGGGGTAAAACTCGCTCGTAAAGTCGAAAAGGGTCTGGAGAAGATCGAACAGAAAGTTGAGATACTCCTCAACTCTGCAGAGGATTCAGAGGAGGAGCCCGAGCTGGCTCCATTCACCGATGAAAGCTGACAGTTGAAAGAGATCGCATCGGTCTGTATACTGGTGCGGAATTGTCGCCGATACGATTCGGAGAAGGAGTATCTTCCTATGCATAAAATCATATTTCTCATCCAGTGCGATGACCGAAAAGGGTTGTTGGCCGCCATATCTCAGTACTTCTACTCACGTGGCTACAATATCCTGCACTGTCAACAACACTCCGATACACGCGCCAAACGGTACTATATGCGAGTAGAACTCGATCAGAACGATCTTACCACTACGCGGAAAGAGCTGCAGGAGGAGTTCGCCACATTCGCCGAACCGCTGAAACTCACTTGGGAGTGTCACTTCACCGACTACCGAAATCGTGTTGCCATTCTCGTCTCCAAAACCAGCCACTGCCTGTTCGATCTGCTCAGCCGACACCATGAGGGAGACCTCATCTGCGACATCCCGCTTATCATAAGCAACCACCCTACACTCGAATACATTGCAGACCAGTTCCGAATCCCGTACTACTATCTCCCCATCGAGAAGGGAAAGAAAGTCGAACAGGAGAGAAAGATTCGAGACCTACTTGAAAAACATGATATCGACTTAGTCGTACTAGCCCGTTATATGCAGATCCTTACTCCTGAGTTCACCGAGGATTGGGCTGGAAAGATCATCAACATCCATCACGCATTCCTCCCCGCATTCCAGGGAGCAAGTCCCTACAGACGAGCCTATGAACGGGGCGTGAAGATGATCGGTGCAACAGCCCATTACGCTTCGGAAGACCTTGACCAGGGCCCGATCATAGAACAGGATGTAGTACGAGTGAATCATGAGCTGAGCCCCGAAGGGCTCAAACAGGTGGGAAAGGATGTCGAGAGACAGGTGCTCTCTCGCGCTGTACAGGCACATCTGGAGCACCGAATCATCATATTCGACAACCGAACCATCGTGTTCAACGCCGAACATTGATTATAAAACCATTTGTTCAGTAGGAAAAATTCAGATCTGTAAAAGCCTCATGGACGAATACCCCGTCCTTCCGTATAAGTTGGCCATCTATGATGATTTGCCCTCCCCCATACTCAGGGGTCTGAATCTGAACCAGATCCCAGTGGACCGCACTACGGTTTCCGTTATCGCAATTCTCATAAGCGTTGCCCGGGGTGAAGTGGATCGAGCCTGCGATCTTTTCATCAAACAGGATATTGTCCATGGCAAACGTGATGTTCGGATTACAGCCAAGGGCGAACTCGCCAAAATAGCGTGCCCCCTCATCGGTATCGAGCACAGCTTTCAATGCTTCCGGATCGTCTGCATCCGAGTCGACGATCTTTCCATCTTTCACCGTGAATGAGACATTGGTAAAGCAGTGACCATTGTAGGTCGATGGCGTATTGTAGCTGATGGTACCTTGCACACTATCGCGAACAGGGCAGGTGTAGATCTCCCCATCGGGAATGTTTCTGAGACCGGCGCACGGGACAGATCCCATACCCCGAATGGAAAATTCGATATCGGTTCCAGAAGCGATGATTCTCACATGATCGGCAGCATCGAGGAACGCCTTTGCCTTATCCATGGCACGGGCCATCCCCTCGTAGTCCACCTCATTGGTGACTCGATAGAAGAACTGCTCGAATTCCCTGGTCGACATGTTCGCCTGATATGCCATGAGCTGTGTAGGATACCGCAAGACCACCCACTTCGTATGTGGAACACGAATCTCATGATGAACCGGTGTATTGTAATGTGTCATGTACCTAGTATACACCTCTTTCAGTGTTGCGTGTTCACGTGGATTTACTATGCCGCGAATTCCGATGAATGCATCCATGTTCCGCATTCGATAGGCATCTGAGTCGGCCCATGCTTCGAGGCTCTCCTTTGTAGAACCGGCTACCATTGCCCGTTCTATGCGAATCGAACCCAAAGAGACCTCCGGATATCCTTTCGCCTCATACACAGCCTGCACTAGCTCTTCAACCATGGAATCCGGTACATCGATAGCTTGAATGAGACACCGCTCTCCAGGTTCCAGCTTTACCGAATACCGCACCAATAGTCGTGCCAAATCGCGCTCTCTTGCATCTCCCATATTCATCTCCTTAGCTGAAGGTGTTCGTTATCAGCTTATCCGGAATGTCCATGCAGGGGAACCCTCCCAATCGACTTTGCACATACGCTTGGTCTCCGGGTGAGGGAACCGAATCGAAACGGCAGCAAGATGGAGTACTTCATCTTCCACCCCTCCATAAGCTGCATCTCCCCGTATCGGGTAGCCAGTCCATGCAAGATGGCACCTGACCTGGTGTCGAAACCCACGTACAATCGTGCACTGATAGAGGAGGTCACCACAATCGTTCACTCCCAAAGGGGTGACCGTCGTGGCGTACCAAACCGCTCCGCCCTTCACTTGTGCGTAATGAGACGAAGATTCGATCACTGGACGTACCTGTGCCCCCTTGCGACCATAGGGGCGAAACCTGCTCTCCACGGTGAAAGGCTCGCCAGACGCCCCCCATGTACCTGGCAGGGGAGGAAATCCATCGAGTCTCTGTCCCGGTGCGGTAGCAGCAATATAGGTCTTCTCGAATAGCTTGTTTCCTTGAGCTTCCTGAATGAGCCGGTAACTTTCACGATCTCTTGCTGCAAGCACCAGCCCGCACGTTTCAGTATCGAGTCGATGGAGGATCAACCCTTCATGAGCATGCATGCCTCCGGAATCGGCGACCTCGGGAAAGTCGTGTCGCAACCAGGTCAACAGAGACGGTCCTTCGGGATTCCGAGCGAGTGGAACGGTAGGCAACCCTGCCGGCTTTTCCACCACCAGAAACCGCTCTTCTTCGTACACTACCTTGATCGTCTCGTTTTGCATGATGAGAGCATACCAGAATCCCTTCCTCTCCACCAAGTACCTGTAGTATACTGAGAGCATGCAAACGATACCTATCAACACCTACAACTCCCCCACCGTGATTCTGGAACTGATCTATCGCTTGAAAGTGAAGGACGTCATGACTAGGTCGCTTATCAGTGTTCCACTCGGAACCACTATGCGAACGGTCCAGAACCTCATGCGGGAGAATTCCATCACCGGAGTTCCTGTCGTCTCCGATACACGGCTACTCGGTATCGTGAGCATGGATGATATCATTCAAGCACTCGATTTCGGGTATATCAATGAGACAGTTGATTCTCACATGACGAGAAATATGATCGTGCTCGAAGATGATATGCCGGTATCGTTCGCCATCAGTTACTTCGATCGATACAGTTTTCACCGATTCCCTGTGCTGAGTAAAGATAAGAATCTGGTTGGCATGGTGACCACTCGTGATATCACCACCCGATTGTTACTCGAGATCAACCACGAGGTTGAGAATCTCGAGCGGATGAATCAGACAACAAAGGTGACCGATGGATTCACCCGTGATATCCACTCGTTTGCAGTATTGAAGCACGACTTCGAAAATGCGGGATTCGCTTCGACCCAGATCAAGAAGAGACTGAAGGGAAATGGCATATTCCCACCGACTATCCGACGTGCTGCTATAGCGAGCTATGAATTGGAGATGAATATCGTAGTGCATTCGGAGGGAGGTCGAATCACCGCAGAGTACGGACCTAACGAGATCGTGATCACCAGCGAAGACTCTGGCCCCGGTATACCCGATCTGGACAAGGCAATGGAGAAAGGCTTCTCAACTGCGAACGAATGGATTCGTTCGCTCGGATTCGGAGCTGGTATGGGATTGCCGAATGTACGATCTGTCAGCGATAATTTCACTATCGAATCGACACCGTCGGGGACCATCGTCCGGTCGACAATCAAATTCAGTGATACGCGTAACAATGAAACAGAAGGAGACGAAACATGAAGAACATCGAAGAACTGGCTCAGGAACTGAGTTACACGGTCTTTACCATGGAAGACTCATCCGCAGTCATATTGGATGGATATACATCGGATCTCCTATCCGATGTCATGGGAAATGCATCGGAAGACAGTGCTCTCATCACCATTCAAGCACATAAGAATACCATTGCCGTGGCATCGCTTATCGGTATGCACGCAATCATTCTCTGCAACGGAAGAGCCCCAGCAGATGACATGATCGAAGCGGCAAAACGAGAACAAATCGCCATCTTAGGAACCAGCGAGAATCAATTCACGGTCTCCTATCGGCTGGCGAAGGCTCTAGGAAAGGTGTAATGGGTCGTTGGTGCATAGACCTACACAACCACTCTTGCCTCTCTCCGTGCGGAAGTGATGCGTTGTTGCCATCCATACTTGCCATGGAGGCGTACGACAAGGGGGTGGAGATCCTTGCCCTCACGGATCACAATTGCTGTAGAAATATTCCGGCATTCGCCGATGCGTGCGAGATCATCGGTATTACCGGAGTATTCGGCGTCGAGGTCACCACCCTCGAAGAGATACATGTACTCGCACTGTTCGAGGAGGTCCCTCAGGCACTCGACTTCGGTCGATACATCGAGTCCATGCTCCCGCGAATTCCCAATGCGGCACGTCTCTTCGGAAATCAATATGTCTGCGACGTTGCAGGAACACATATCGAAGAGGCTGAGCTCTTTCTCTACGGCCCTGCAGATATCACCTATGATACACTCGTCGAGCTCACACTCGCGCGCAATGGCTTGGTGATACCAGCCCATATCGACCGCCCGGCGAACAGTGTGACCGCAAACCTCGGCTTCCTTCCCGAACTCCCCTACTCGGCAGTCGAATCCATCGCGATCCCACCTGTCGTAGATACGAATGGGTATACAGTCATTCAGGGTTCAGATGCCCATTACATCGAACACGTGGGGAGAAGACGATGTTTTATCGAATCGGACGTTGTCGGATTCGCAGCGCTTCGAGACGCTTTCTCCAGAAATACGGTCTCGTTTCTCGGAAACCTCTAAAAATTCCAAAAAAATTAAGAAAACTTTTGACAACTTCTCACACGTTTTTGGTCAAAGTTTGGTAGAAGATGGGCCTATTTTACCCACTTATCCACAACCTCGACCGTCAATAACTTAGTCGATGTCCTTTGTCAAAGCTTCCTACATGATAGAGGACCAATTTCACATCGGTTATAAGTTTTTATGCATCTAATGGCTTCATTTGCATATTCACCTCCATCAATATATGTCATATGTACGGTTTTTTATGGTCAAAGTGAAGAGTCTAGATATTTACTGCAATCCTTTAAAATTGCAAAACTCAGAACATCTGTCACATCCCTTAATTCCTTTTATAGTAAATAATTAAATGTTGACATCGCTACTCTTTCCCAGTATATTAGCCATGTAAACAGAGTCGAGGTGTATCGGCTCCCTGGAGGAAGAGATGCTGAAGAGCAGTGCAATGAAAAAAGTGATCTCATTAGTTTTTTTACTTGCAGTTCTTGGAGTCTCTTCTCTCGGAGCTCGAGTGGTTGCCAGTGAGACATTGACCATTCATGCTTACATCCCTCAGAAAACCACAGTGATGGTCAGTGATGGCGGAGAGGTTCTTCTCAGCTCGAACGTTCCTTCGGCTCATGTAGGGGTCTCGCAGGTAGAAGATGCAACCTGGCTGTCAGTCACCGCACTGTAAGACACCGAGAAATAAGACGGGGGCACTGCTCAAGGCAATACCCCCTTTTTTTATGTCCTAGTTACGATGGTATACTTCTTAACGGATGAAACTCACCTTCCAGTCTCTGCTGGCCTCTCCAAGCGGCTGATCACCACGAGCCATACCAACAGCTACAGCAAACACGGGGCGATACCCTTCAGGCAATTCGAATCGGTGCAATAGAGCCCCACCTGCAGGTTGTTCAAAAGCTTGGACGAACGAACCGATATAACAGGAACCAAGCCCGAGAGCAGCCGCAGCAAGACAGATATTCTGACAGGCATTCGCACAGTCTGCATTGGAATAGTGCGTACCATCGGATGAGACGAAGATTACCGTAGGAGCGTGATGAAAAACGCTGAAGTCATCACTGCGTCCACGCTCGATCAGTGACGGCACACCAGATTCGATGAGCACAGAGGCTACGACACCGCTGATCGATTCGAGCAATCGCTTATCCTGCACTACCGTGAGGTGCCAGCTCTGACGATTCATGGCAGTCGCAGCGTGCAACCCGGCGTCAACCAGCGTCTTGACTGCATCGTCTGTGATCTGTTCGGGGGCAAAGGCACGTACGGATCGCCTTTGCAGTAGAATATCGAGTGCTTGGTTCATGTATGTCTCCCTATCAGCGATTGTTTCTTCCAAATATTCTCAGTAGAAAGAGGAATAT
>Ga0334894_1000252_pt1 | contig 74708 bp, 73 predicted proteins | sample GraSluR3_MG_6_FD_207225 | JGI IMG/M metagenome (GOLD analysis project Ga0334894, IMG submission 207225) | Sludge microbial communities from methane-producing bioreactor in Wageningen University, Netherlands - Granular Sludge_12_05 R3 | ecosystem: Engineered > Bioreactor > Anaerobic >...
GCAAAACTATTGCCGTCAAAGATCAGTTCATCCTGTCCTCCGACAAGATTAACATATATAAATGGTAACTTAAATTGTTTGACCTTTTCGCGCACGCGTGCGATGCGGTTCCTGCATTTGCCTCTGCTATACGGTGAGGCACTGGCATTCAAAATAATATCCGCACCCTGTTCTGCCAATTCACGCGTTACCTTGATATGATAGCGTTCATCCCAGAGATCCTCGCAGATCTCGATCCCTAGCATCACCGTTTTTTGCCTGATCGTTACGGGAACGGGCCGGACGCGTTCATTCGGTTCAAAATACCGCAGTTCGTCAAATACATCATAGGTCGGCAAATTTGTTTTACGCACAAAATCAATGATCTTCCCATTTTGCATTACGGCAATACTGTTCCAGCGTTTTCCGTCATGTCTGCTGATGCAGCCCACCAAAGCGATCGTGTTCTTTGTGCCGGCGGCAATTTCATTGATGATTTTTTCATTTGCCCTGACAAAATCCGCTTCGAGGATCAGGTCCATCGGCGGATATCCGCAAACAGTAAGTTCCGGAAAAAGAATAATGTCGGCTTGCATATCATCCGCTTTTTTTATTTCGGCGATGATCTTCCGGGCATTCCCCGGCAGGTCGCCGACAATGACATTCATCTGTGATAATACAATCCGGATATCCATAATGATCACAATTTAATTGAAAACTCCGTGAAATCATCTATCGCAGTACATGTTTCTTTGATCACTCTGTCAACCTGTGCGCGGGAGGGCCCCTGCTTCAGATAGTCCATGAATGTGTTCAGATCAACTTCCTTCGCTCTTGCCACGATCTCAACTTCTCCGCGTGCAGCATTGCGCACATATCCTCTGATACCGAGCATATCCGCATACTGTTTGGCGTACCAGCGGTAACCCACCATTTGTACGCGTCCGCGAACCCTTATTTTCCACTGCGTTTCTTCCATAAAAAAGAATCCCGGGATGACCCGGGATAATTCATCAGATCAATGCTTTTATATGGCTCTCTATATCGCTTTTCGGCACATTTCCTATAACCTGGTCCATGACCTTTCCACCTTTGACAAAAAGCAGCGTGGGGATGGAACGTATGCCGAACTGTCCTGCGATCATCGGAGAATTGTCAACATTGACTTTGGCTATCGTGACTTTTCCTTCGTACTCTTTCGCAAGTTCCTCAAGTTTGGGTGCGATCATCTTACAGGGTCCGCACCAGGGTGCCCAGAAATCGACAAGCACCGGAAGGGGATTTGACAGCACTTGCTGCTGAAAGTTCTGGTCGTTTATTTCAATGATTAATTCTGACATGTAAGCCTCCATTTTTTTCGGTTCCAATATATGATTTTTTTTCACACATAACATTAAATTCTATGACTTCAGCCATAGAATTATCTCTTTTAGGGTAACCCGCTTTCCGTACATAAGGATGGTGGTCCTGAATATCTTGCTTCCGGCAAGCGTAATGCCGATGATCCATAGTAAAAGATATAACATCATGAGTAATATTTCCCAAAGCGATGCAGATAACATTCCTATTTTCAGGATCATCATAAAAGGGGTGGTCAGGGGAATAAAACTCAGAATGGGTGTCAGGGGTGTTGTGGGATTGTACATGATGGGCTGAATAAGCATAATAGGTAAAACGGCAAAAAGGGATAAAAAGCCTACGGACTGCTGTGCTTCGCGTTCATTGTCATAGAGAGACCCCAGGCTTACATACAGTGATGCATACATAAAATAGCCCAGAATAAAATAAATGAAATACCAGATAATATTTGGCGTAAACACATCTGCAGGTGTTATGTTTACCGATGGTATGGAACTGCTGAAGAGCGTTACTCCCAGAATGATCAGAAGATAGACACAGATCTGAATAACACCGAGCATGCCGATACCGATGATCTTCCCCGCCATAAGATTTTGGGGTCTTACGCTTGACATCATGATCTCCATAATACGATTGGAGCGTTCCTCGATCACACCGCTGATCAGCATCGAAGAACTCATGACAATTCCCATGACCAGCAGCCATAAGAATACACCGGGCACACCGTATTTAACGATCAGGTTCGACTGCGTCGCATCGCCTGTTTTTCCGATCTCATATACGCCGATGGCCGGTTTTTGCAGTACATATTCCATATCTTGCTTTGTGAGACCCAAAGAAAATATCCGTTTTTCCATGTTATACTGCTTCAGTGTCTGCTGCAATCTGGATACTTCTTCTATCCCGATCTTGTTATGATGGTAGATCCTGAACTGCGCGTTACGTAAATAATCGGGGAGAACGACGATCACGATACTGACGAAATCATCGCGTATCAATGTGTGAACGAGCGTATCGTGATTAAGGGGTGTGGAGGCGTATTCGAAGAATGTATAGAGCGGTTTCCCGTCTTTATTCATATTGGCATGGGTGATAAAATCCGATATTTCACCGTATATTCCGTTGCCCTGATCAATGATACCGATGTTTTTTTCGTCAGGACTCCTGCTTAAAGCAAAAAAGGTTGGGACTATGGAAAACAGGAGAATCACAAAAGGCATGAATATGGATACCAGAAAGGCCCGTGAGCGCAATCCGCGTTTCAGTTCCCATTGTGCAATGATCAGTGTATTATTCATGACGATCCCCCTACCAGTGCGATAAAAGCATCATCCAATCGTCCGCCATGCCGGGCCATAATATCTTTCGTTGCACCCTGCGCAACAAGCTCACCTTTGTGGATCAGACACATGGAATCACAATTTTCTTCCACTTTCGCCATCAAATGCGTACTCAAAATGACCGTGTGCCCCCGGGATGAAAAATCCGCGATAATATTCTGCATTATTTTTTGATTTAAGGGATCAAGACCGGAAAAGGGTTCATCCAGGATCATCAATTTCGGTTCGTTAATAACGGAAATGATAAACTGGATCTTCTGCTGATTGCCCTTTGAGAGTTCCCGGACCTTTTTATCTGCCAGATCGGCAATCTGCAATTTTGAGAACCACTGCTCGCTGCGTTCCCTCGCCAAAGGCAGAGGAACGGATTTCAGGCGCGCGAAATATTCAACCACTTCCCGTACTTTAGCTTTCTGATAGATACCTCGTTCTTCCGGAAGGTATCCGACCTGACTGTAATCATAATCGAGACTGGAAATACCGTCGATACGGATCACGCCGGTATCGGGACGGATAATATTCATGATCATCCGGAGTGTGGTCGTTTTACCGGCTCCGTTCGGACCCAGAATACCGTATACGGCGCCATCGGGTATTTCCAGAGAGATATCCTTTACCGCCGTAACCCCAGTAAATTGCTTTGTAACATGATCAATACTAAGCATGCTCTTCCCTTAATGATGCACGTGAGGAGAAAATACATCAATATGCGGAGTATTAAAAGTTGAAATGATAAAAACCGTTAAAATGATCAGATAGAAGACCGGAATGATCGTGGCTGCCGTTCGGGTATAGGATATTTTCATAAAATGGGTTTCGAGAATGATCGTGGCGAACAAGCTGATGCCAAGAATGAAATTAGAGTATATGATCTCTCCGGCAACATGTTCAATAGGTCCGAACACCGCCGGATAGAAGTACCAGATAATAAAAGTAAAGTAGGAGAATAATATCGCCGCGATCATGCGCGAATTTAAGAATGCTTTTATTTTTTCGGGTCGAATGACGATATACTCTCCGACACCGACAAGGGAATAGGATAAAAATGCCATCTTCATATGATGAAAAATGGTTTCTTCCGGGCAACCCAATAAAAATGTAAGATTGCAGGGAATGATCTTATAAATAAAATGCAGGCCAACATACAAAGCCCAGGTCAGAATCAGTTTAATCCATTGATCGCGTTTCATTATACGCATTTTCCTTTTCTTTAATTCTTCTTTTGATAATATCCATATGCGATTTGCATTGTTCCTCTGAAGCAACGCCTTTTGCAAATTTAACAAGGTCCGCGAACTGAAATAACGAAGCTAATTCACAATGTTCCTCTTCCGGCAGATACAGGTTCATAACGGGGAGCAGCTCGCTTGTTGTAAGCTCTTGTAAGTGAATAAAATATATATCTTCATAAAACGAACGCACGATGCGGGTCAGTTCGAGATAGAATGCTTTCCATTGACCCGACATGTGATATTGTTCGGATTCAAGCAAGGCAAGTGCATGCAGTGCTTTTTCATAAGGCGAAAGGAGAATACTGATCTCTGCTTTGTTCTTGGTCCGGTATTTTATACCGTACCACAATAACCAGATGGCTGTGATCAGCAGCAATCCACTTATCAGATACTGCCACCAGCGCATCAGTGTCAGGGGAAGCGGAGGATTTATCGCGACAGGGGCAGCATCCGTATCAAGAACGGTCCGGATATAAATACGTGTTTCGGGTGTGTAAACGGTATCCTGAAGTCCTGTTTGATGTTTCAGCACAAGCGGCATAGACGGGATATGTATGTATCCGGTATCGAATGCAGTGACTTCCAGCTTCCAGAATAAAACACGGGCACCGCGTTTGCGGCCTATGGAGATCCTTTGGTCAAGGACCTCCGCATCCTGCATCCATTCCCGGGCATCGGACACATAATGCTCCGTATTACGCGGGATCTCCAGGGAATAGTGAAGCGGGATCCGATCACCGATAAAAAATGTGTCCCTGTCCTTTCCCATGGACAGTTGCACATCCCCGGCATAAATGCTTCCGCAGATCATTAGCAGGAAAAAACACTTCTTCATCGGTATTGATGTTTCCCTCTTGTCTTAAAGAATCGGTTTAGCGGTTCAATGTATGATATATCCGTATTGATATGGATGAGATCCGTTTTATTTTTCCGGCACATTTGTTCCAGTTGAACACTGCGTGTCAGATAGCGTTGGGCATATGCTTCACGCAGCTGTCTGCGTGAAGTATCTATGATCATCTGTTCGCCGGTTTCCGCATCGTAACAGGTCAGCAGTCCCAGATCCGGCAATGCCTTATCCAGCGGATCGACAATATGGACCAGGATCAGGTCATGTTTATCCGAAACCGCTTTCAGGGCATGTTCAAAATCCGTATCGTAAAAATCACTTAAAAGAAAAACGATACTGCGTTTATGTGTAACACGTGAAAGGAACTGCAGGGCGTTTTCAATATTTGTGCCTTTCCCTTCGTATTCTCCGAAAAGCACTTCGCGGATAAGCTGCATGGCATATCCTTTGCCTTTTCGTGGAGACATGTATTTTTCAACTTGGGACGTAAAATTGATCAAACCGACCTTATCCCCGTTCCGAATGGCACTGAAGGCCAGAACGGCGCACAGTTCCGCGGCAAGTTCACTCTTAAAGCGTTCCGTGCTGCCGATACGTCCGGAGGCGGAGACATCCACCAGAAAATAAACGGTCAGTTCCCGCTCCTCTTCCATGATCTTGATATAGGGTTTGTTATTCCTTGCGGTCACATTCCAGTCGATGGTGCGAACATCATCTCCCGGCTGGTATTCGCGTACTTCGGAAAATGACATCCCTTTCCCTTTGAAAACCGAACGGTATTCACCGGAAAACACGTCATTTACAATGCGACGCGTTTGAATTTCAACTTGCTTGACTTTTTGTAGTATATCCTGAGATAACATGGTTTAGGGAACGGGAATGGTGTCAAAGACGGTTTGAACAATATCTTCCACGGTTATTTCCTCAGCTTCAGCTTCAAAGGAAAGAAGAACGCGATGGCGGAGGACATCCATTCCGATCTCCCGGATATCTTCGGGAGTAACATACCCGCGATGCCGGATAAAAGCGTGCGCTTTTGCGGCGCGGACCAGATTGAGAGATGCACGGGGTGATGCACCGACATCGATCATTCCCTGTAATTTTTCGAGTTTAAAGCGTTCCGGATAACGCGTGGCAAAAACAATGTCCGTAACATATTTATGGATCTTCTCATCAACATAGATACTGCGTACGACCTTACGGGCTTTCAGTATCTGATCGGGTTTCACGACCGCTTTCACGGTATCGGGAAGCTTGTTGGCCGTCATCAATGCCAGCATTCTCATTTCCTCTTCCTGTGCGGGATAATCGACTTTGACCTTCAGCATAAAACGATCGACCTGGGCTTCCGGCAAGGGATATGTCCCTTCCTGTTCGATCGGGTTCTGTGTTGCCAGCACCAAAAATGGTTCGTCAAGCGGATAGGTAGTATCGCCGATACTGACCTGCTTTTCCTGCATGGCTTCGAGCAAAGCGGACTGGACCTTGGCCGGTGAACGGTTGATCTCATCCGCTAAAATGATATTGGCAAAGATCGGACCTTTCTTGACTTCAAAGGATGATTCTTTTTGATTATAGATCAGTGTTCCGATCAGGTCAGACGGTAAAAGATCGGGGGTGAACTGAATACGGTGAAAACGCGTATCGATCGCTTCGGCAAGGGATTTAACGGCCAGGGTTTTTGCAAGTCCGGGTACGCCCTCCAGTAAAATATGACCCTCGGACAGCAGTCCGATCAGGAGACGCTGAACCATCTTATCCTGACCGATGAGGACTTTTTTCAGTTCGTTCTGTATGGCATCTAAAAATACGCTTTCTTTTTGTATCTCTTCATTTAACGCGGCAAGATTAAAATCCATAATGCACCCGAAGCGGTTTAGGAGTTTCTCATGATATCTTTCAATTCGTCGATCTGGTCCAGATCCTTTCCCAGATTGCGCAATTCAAATTCAACCGATTCAACAAGGGGATGGGTCGGGTAATCGCGTACAAATTTATTATATTCGATTTTAGCACGATCAAAATCCCTGATAATGTTCGCCAGGGTATAACCGGCCATAAAACGTGCTTTGGGAGCATCGGTGTGAGAGGGATATTCATCGGCGATAAAAACGTAACGTTTGACACAGGATTCAAAATCCTGCAGATCTCCGGCATATATTTCGGCCATCCGGTATAAGGCTTTTACTGCAAGGGGATCATCCGGGTATGTATTGGAAAGTTTCTCAAATGTCCGGATCGACTGGTTTATTTTATCTTGTTTGTAGAGTTCTGTTCCGTCTTCGAACATTTTTTCTGCCGTACGGTTATCCGAACATGCAAATAGCAGAAGGCTGATCAATAGTATGGTCCCAAGCTGTCTTTTCATCATTCGTTACTCCTTAATTTCACTTAATCGGGGTAATTTACATTATATTAACGTTAAAAGGCAAATAAAAGCCCAAAGATGATCCGGTTAAAAAAGTTCCTTTCATCTTCCCCGCCTGTTCCGGACCTGGGATCATTGATGATGATCGGTAACTCAAGCCGGACAGGTCCGATGGGTGTTTTATAGTAAATTCCAAAACCTGTATTCATATAATAGGATCCTATATCTCCTATACGACTGAAATCATCCGCGAGTTGTCCCGCATCCAGAAAAGCGGTCACACCGAAATTCCATATCAGATCGTAACGCAATTCAATATTCCCAAGCATCTTTGCCTTTCCGGCATAGATCGTGTCCATGGTTGCGGTCTGGTAAGGATTCCCGATAGACTGGAACCAGCCCCGCACGGTCGTTTCACTTCCCATTCGATACAAATAGATAGGTTCGATGGTTTTTCTGTCAAAGAACTGTCCGGCCTCAATACGGCCTGCAAGGACAAGATTCCGGAAAACCTTTCTATACGTGTTCACAGATGCTTCAACGATAAAGTATTCCGTTTCGGTCAATGTCTGTACACCTGCTACATACCCGCCATACAAAAGAATGTTCCATCCTTTTGTCGGATAAATGAAATTGTCACGGTTATCAAATCGCGATTGTATGCTGAGTTCCGTCAGGGGTTCGAATCCCTTGCCGGAAAGTTCACTTTTCAGATTTTTCAGCGCGATGGATGTACGTGAATAAATGTTCCGGTTATAACGCCAGATGCTGGAGATACTGATACCATAATCGGTCAACACATCTTCTTCGCTGATATCCCTGTCGCTGAAAGGAGAATAGACATTCCGGTCATAATAGATCTTCAGGGTTGTCGGCAGACGTAATACAAACAACCAGGGGATGGTATATCCGATCTCGGCATTGACACCGTGATCGATATTCAGATTATGAAAGAGCATTTCATAAGTAAAACCGATATTGAGACGATGCGCGCGGTTCAGGATATTTTTATGAAGCCATTCCGGCTGAAGGAACAGCGACGAATAACTTATCTTTTCGGTATATCCCTGTCGTGCACCGAATTGAACATCAAATCGACGGGCACGGCTCTCGATAAGATTAACGTCAAGGGTCAGCATCCCGGATTCCTTATCCGGATTTACCGGAACGATATTGACGGAATTGAATGCTCCCATTTCATAGATCCTGTCCCGGGTCTGATTGATCTTTTCCTGTTGATAGGGCTTGCCTTCTTCAATATTCAAATGTTTTCTGATGGAAGATTCCAATACTGTCTTGTTTCCCCGTATATTGATACTTCTGACTTCATACGGTTGATCTTCATTGATATAGAGGGTAATATCGAGATTTCTCCCCCAATCAAATTCCTCCCGGATCGTTGCAAAAGGATGTCCCAACTCGCTGTAGCGTGACAGTATCCTTTTAAAATTGTTATAATAAATATGTTGCCGGAAGGGATCTCCGGCGCGCATTCCCAGCAGAGAAAGTATCTCACCATCATTCAGCAGACTGTTCCCTTCGATCGAGATCTGCCGTATGGTAAAACGTTCATTCTCCCTTATATTAAAATATAAATGCAGGGATTTGCCTTCATGCAGGACCAGTGAATCCCGAACCGTACAGTTGAGAAAACCCTCACTGATATAATAGTTTTTAATAGCCTTGGTCTGTGATCTGATATACCGGTAAGATATGCGCTGCATACCGCGTTGGGTATATACGGGTTTAATATCGACAATACGTTTCAACTGGTTATTTCTGACGTATTCATTCCCTTTAAAAATCACCTTACGAAGCTTATAATCCAGTAATATATCGTCATCCTGCTGAGCATACGCAGTTCCGGTTAAAATAAGCACAATAAGTATAAGCACTATACGTTTCATTAGTATTGAACCCTCAGGCGTATTGCCCCCGAAACACTTTCATCATCCGCGGTTCCCACAATGGATAAGCGGTTATTGATACGATATTCGATCTCGATATTAAGTGGGTCCGAGCGGGAGCCTTCATATGTCAGATAAAAATTCCTGCCAATACGACCACCCACGACAACAGCCATCGTACTGTCAAGATAGGTGCCTTCCCCTCCCCTGATATCCAGGCGGTCAAGACCGCCAAAACCGACGAGCCGCTGTGCTTGTTGTTCCAGGGGACGCTCCGCCAGGGCCAGGAGCGCTGTTGTTGTCTGTGCGACCGAAGCCGAAGGATTGATCGAAGAAAAGGTGTTCTCGATCTCGCCGATCGTTAACTCCCGGATGATCTCGGCTTTGGTCATCTGATTGTTCTCATCGATAAAGTCAATTTCAGGATTATTCAATTCCCCGGAAATGGAAGCAATGATGCGGTTACCGCCACCAATCCTCTTAAATGCAATAAAGTTCAACTGATGATTATTCTCAAACTGATCAAAAATAATACCGCCTTCCTCAAGTTCAAAAACGGACGCCCAATAATTAAAGAATCCCTGCCGGACATTGAGTTCTCCACCGAGGCGCACACCGTTTTCGTTGGCATATTTCAACAAGGTCGCTTCTCCTTCCAGGGTGGCATCGATAAACTGATTGCGGAAGAACACCTTGTCGATCATTGTATTAATGGTGAATTCGGTGTGAATTCTGGTATCATTTATATTATCGGCAACAGGAGCGGGCCGCATAAAATCCATCTCGATCATACCTTCGGTGATCGTAACATCTCCCGTGATGGACAGTGTATCTTTTCCCCTCACGGAAAGATCCAGGGCACCTGTTGTTAAATTGAAATTTTCATCCAGGGTCACGATAGATACCTGATCACCGGTAAGGGATATATCAAAGACCGGTTCAAGCAGTTTGCTCATATCCATCTTGCCACCGACATTAAAATTATATCTTACTGCCGCACCCTGACTTCTTAATCCGAGCACACCGGCGAGTGTATAGGATACGGACGGCAATTTTGCTTTTATCTGTACATCGGCAATGTTATTTTTCATGATCACGCTGCCATCAAGATTTTCTATCTCATTTCGCAACATGCTCAGAATCATGCGTCCATTTCGAACATCAATGCGGCCGTTCTTCTTAGTTTCATTGAAAGAACCGGTGATCTCAAGTTCCGTATAAAAATCACCCTTAAACTGTTCGATATCTTCAATGTAGGGTGTCAGATAGATGAGTTCATCATCATTCCCCTGCAGGAAGGCATATACCGTGCTGTCCGGAGAAAAGCGGTCACCGGGGGCATTATAACGCATATCAAGGAAGAAAAACGCATTGCCTCTGTAGTGACCGTTATTGGCTGCGATAAGCCCTTCATTGAAATAAAGATATTCCTGTTGATAGCGTATTTTAACGGCGATCGTATCTGCCAGTATCTTGTCCAATACGGGACCGAGAACAAGCAGATCTCCGTCCATCATCGGATCATTCAGGGTACCGTAAATGTTACCCTGTAAGTTCACGTCGCCCGAAACGGGAAATTCTTCGATCAAAAACGGTGCCAGTTTTGATAAACGGGCTTGAGTAACCTGATATTCGGCCCGAACGGGATTCTTAGCTAAAACCTGAACAATATCTTTATCTTTGAAATTGACATTCAGCGGCAGGTCGGCATTCAGACGCATAGTTCGGCCGGGTGCAAAATTTGCATTCAGCTGACTTACATGAAAATTGTTGTCTTTATATTGCATGCTTGCCTGGATACGTTCGGCATCCAGACCAAATGCGTGGGCCCGGCGCAGAAGCAAACTGGCATTGATCACCGGATCATCAAGGTAACCCTTGATATCGGCATTGATATTCAGGAGTCCTCTCACTCCGTCGCCCATGGTAGATAAGAAAGGCAGTGTGTTCAGGTCCGCACCGGCAAGATTGATACTTCCCCAAATCGAATCTCCATCAACATCCAGTGAACCGTACAGCAGGGCTTCACGGTACAATATATCAAAACGTGAAAGAGAAAACCCATCGTCTTTAAGGCTAAATGATGCCGGCGAAAGGAGATATACATCCTGATTCATGTATTTCCCCCGTATGGTATTTATATTGAAGTCTTTAAGATCCCTGACCGAACCTGAAAGGTTCATTGCATAATTCTCGTGCTCAATGTCAAAATAATCTACGGTGATCAGGTCTTTATCCACACGGATATACGTTTCGACGGAACCGATCTCCAGGGAATCGATATAGGCATTTTCAAACGAGATCAATACCCCTCCCCCGGGATTCGTTATGATCTGATTGCTGAACAGGGATACATTCATATTTTGCATTGTAAAAGCCGCATACATCAAAGTATCAAGATTGAAATTCAACTGAATGTCCGGATTACTCACATGACCGAGCAGCTTCATTGTCAACATGATATTATCCGTCTTCAGGGGGGCCATCCCGGGTAAGCGAAGATCATTAAAGGAGGGAATGTCACCATAAATATCCAGATTAAGGGTTTCCAGACCTTTAATACTCCCCCGCAGTTTCAGCAATCCATCCGGTAAATAAATATAATTGCTTGTATCCAGTACGATATCGCTCATTTCATGGACGAGTACATTCCCTTTCATTGCGGTCTTTTCGATACCTAAAAAATGGTCGATACCAAGATCATAGTTAACTCTTATATCTGCATCCAGGAATCCGTTCGCGCGCATACGCCCCCGGAATGTGCATTCCGGAAAGGATTCAAACCATTCTTCCGGCTGAAACATATGTGAAAATAATGTTGTTGTCAGGTATTTGTCCTTTATCCCATATGAACCGTAAAGCGAAATATCGGTATTGGGAGCTTTTAATACCGCCTGAAGTAAATGAATGTAATCATTTTTATATTCAACACTGATATTTGCAAACTGGATTTTTTTATGGTTGATCGATCCCGTGAAATCCGCTGTTGCTGTAAAGGCATTAAAATCACCCATTACATTAAGCCGCAAATTGACCATGTCGTCACTTTTAATGAAATACCGGTTAAAATACCTGCTGACAGGAATATCTTCCAGATTGAAGGTAAACTGGAAACGAAAGGGATCGATATAGCGGATCTTTCCTGTTGAACTGACCTGTGCTTCATTCAGTTTAAAGCGCAGATTCCGTAATTTCGCAATGTCATTCCGAAATACGATCTCGCTGCAAAGTTCATGGATATGGATCTGGTGTGCCTCATTTTTTACATTCAGGTCATGCACCGATATGACAGCACCATCCCGGCGTCCCGAATAAGCAAATTCGGCCTTTTGAACAGTTTGATATATAAGTGTGTCCGGCGTCTGAATATAAAGATGAACATCGCTCATGGATATTCGATTGATATGAATATCCGGAAAACTGAAATCTGGGATCTCCGTCAGATCACGCTGTTGTTCCTTTACACGGATATAGATCCTGGGTTCGGTCAGACGCAGACTTTCCAGACGGCGTTTCCCCAGCATTTCAAAGATACCGGTATATTTTATATTCAGAGTATCAATGGAAAAGACAAGGGAAGAGTCCTCATTCGCAAATTCAAGTACACTCGCCTGCAGACTCGTTTTAAGGTCTTTGCTCAATTCCCTGATCGAAATGGTATACTCATACTGTCGGTCGAGATGATGTTGCAAAAACCTGTATATGATGGTAAATCCGACGTTTGTTTTTGTAAAAAAAACGCCAAAAGATCCGATAGCTATGATCAGAAAAAAGGTGATGAAGTATCGTCGTTTTTTTTTATCTGCCATGTTCTCACTGGGTTAATATCTTATGTTCGGCAGCTTTTACGGTGTTTTCCATTAACATTGCAATCGTCATCAATCCCACACCGCCGGGAACGGGCGTTATGGCTGCACAGCGTTCTTTTACTTCTTCAAAAGCGACATCACCGACCAGCCGGTAACCTTTTTCCCGGGCAGGATCTTCAATCCGGTTTACACCCACATCGATCACCGTAGTACCTTCTTTGACCATGTCCCCCCGGATCATTTCCGGTACTCCGGCTGCAACGATCAGGATATCCGCCTGCAGAGTAAATTCTTTAAGATCGGGGGTTCCCGTATGACAAATCGTGACCGTTGCATTGCCTCGTGGCGATTTACGATACATCAGGTTTGCCATCGGCTTGCCGACGATGTTCGAACGCCCGACTACGACAACATGTTTCCCGCTTGTCGCGATCTGGTAATAATCCAGCATTTCCAATACCCCGGCCGGTGTGCAGGGCAGAAAGGTGTCTTTCCCGATGATCAGTTTTCCAACATTCTCCGGATGGAAACCGTCAACATCTTTTTCAGGGAGAATGCGGCAGATGATCTCAAATTCATCCAGATGTTTCGGCAGAGGCATTTGAACTAAGATCCCATGGTATTGCGGATCGTTATTCAGTTTACCCAGAAGTGCGTTCAATGATCCCTGATCGGTATTGGCGGGTAAATAGATCGTTTCGGATAGAATACCCAATGCTTCGCATGCACGTCCCTTATTCCTTACGTAGATCTGTGATGCGGGATCATCACCGACAAGCACCACTGCCAGGCCGGGGGTCACTCCCTGCTTTTTACAGACAGCGATCCTTGTCTTTAAACGCTCAAGGACCGAATTCGCTACCGCTTTACCCGATAAAATCTGTGTTTTCATTATACCTCGGCTTATTTTGCATACCCGATCGAACGATGTTCACGCAGTACGGTAACCTTGATCTGTCCCGGATATGTCAGTTCGTTCTGTATCTTCGTGGCAATATCTTCTGCCAGCAGATCTGATGCGGCATCATCGATCTGATTTTCTTCAACAATGACCCGGACTTCCCTTCCCGCCTGGATCGCGTAGGTTTTGCTAACACCTTTAAAACTGTTGGATATCTCTTCCAATTTTTCCATACGGTGGATATAGTTTTCCAGGGTCTGGCCGCGAGCACCCCGACGGGATCCGCTGATAGAATCTGCGGCCTGAACAAGTGCCGAGATCGGATGGATCATTTCCACTTCTTCATGGTGGGATTCAATGGCATTGACAATGATCTTATCTTCCTTGTTGCGACGGGCGATCTCTGCACCTATGATCGCATGCGTACCCTCCACATTTCGGGTGACGGCTTTCCCGATGTCATGCAGAAAACCGGCACGTTTTGCCATCTGTCCGTCCATGCCAAGTTCGGAGGCCATCAATCCCGCCAGCCAGCCAACCTCAATAGAGTGCTTCAGGATATTCTGTCCGTAACTGGTACGGTATTTCAAACTTCCGATATAGTGCATCATTTCAGGATTAAAAGGCGGAAGTGCCAATTCCATGGTCGCTTCCTCTGCCGCCTGTATAATGGATTCTTCAACTTCCTTCGTTGCTTTCTCGATCATTTCTTCAATACGTGCCGGATGGATCCGTCCGTCCACGATCAATTTTTCCAGCGCAATACGGGCGATCTCGCGACGAACGGGGTCAAAGCCGGAAAGGACAACCGCTTCGGGCGTATCATCCACAATAAGCTCAATACCTGTCAGAGCCTCAAAATGGCGGATGTTACGGCCCTCCCGACCGATCACGCGCCCTTTCATCTGGTCATTGGGCAGCGCCACAACCGCAACGGTAGATTCGGAAGTATGATCCGCCGCCGATCGCTGGATGGCTTCAATGATGATCTTTTTCGCTTCTTTATTGGCATTGAGGATTGCCGTTTCTTTGATCTCTTTAACCTTTATCTGCGCCTCGATACGTGCTTTTTCGTACAGACTGTCCTTTAAGGTTTGTTTGGCTTCTTCTTTGGATAAGCCGGAAATTTTTTCGAGCATTGCCTGTTGTTCGCTGATCAGGATCTCAATTTCTTCTTCACGTTTTTGCAGTGACTGCTCTTTCTTTTTCAGATCGCCATCGAATTTCTGCAGAGACTCATAGCGCTGGTCCACACTCTCGATCTTTCGATCAAGATTGCTTTCACGTTTCTGAAGTTCTTTCTCCGTTTCCCGGATATCCCGCAGTTTTTCATTGTATTCATCTTCACTCTTTTGCTTGATACGGATCGATTCATCCTTAGCTTCCAGGATCATTTCCTTTTTAAGGGTTTCACCTTCTTTCCGCGCGCTTTCCAGCAATTCGATCTCATATTTTTTTATACTGCCGAGCTTCGACCTGAAAATTATCAGGACAATAACCGTGGCCATAAGTGCTGATATAAAACCAACAACTGTATACAAATACCACATTTCTTTTACTCCTTTTTTATGCGGAGTACTCAGGTATTGAGATGGTCATCGATCAGTTTGACCAATGATTCAGAATGGCTCTGAATGTATTCCTCAACGGATTGGTTATCTTGCTTCATTTGAAACAACTCACCGGCGATGTTCAAGGCGGTGATTATGGCAATTTTGTCAACGGAAACCGCACCGGGCATATTGGCACCGGTTTCCATCATTTTTTCATTCACGTAGTCCGCGACCTTGTGAATAAACGCGGGATCGTTTCCTTTCAGCGGAAATTCCAGACCGTAGATATTGACTTTTAACGGTTTGTCTTCGGGGAACTCCAGTTCCACGGTATCATGGTCGGTTTCATATTTTCGCATGTTCGATCCACTCCGATATCTCTGCCAATTTCCCGGTAATGCGGTCGATCTGGCTTTTTGTCAAGATCACGGCATCATTAGCGGGAACTCCCTTGTGTTCCTTTAAAACATCGAGGGTTTGGTGTATTTTCTTCTCTAAGATTTCAAAAGAGCTGATATCCATTACCTCAACTGAGCTCCATATTGTTTCTTCAGTCTATCAAACAGCTTGTTCATCACATCGTCAACATCCGAATCCTTTAGTGTTGTCGTTTTACTTCTGAACTCAAGACGAAATGACAATGCCTTTTTATCTTCACCAAGTTTCTTATCGTCAATGTACACATCATAAAGCACAAGGTCAACCAGATATTTGCCCCCGTGCTGATTAATCTCATTTAAGATCACCTCTGCAGCGGTATTTTTATTCATAACCAGTGACATATCACGGAAAATGGACGGGAACTGAGGGGTTGGAACATATTTCGGCATGGGATGATACCATTCGAATATTTTCCCGATCTGTAATTCCATCACCGCAACCGGGTACTGGAGCTGCAGTTTATCAAAAAGGTGTTCTCTGAACTGTCCGATCTTACCCACAAGCGTTTTGCGGACAAAGACATCAAAGAGGATCTCATATTCATCACGGTCCTTGTTTTCCTTCAGCTTATAATCCATGCCAAGTTCGCCGAACAGATGATCCAGGATACCTTTGAGATAAAATATATCGGCAGGTGTGTCACCGGCGGTCCAGCTCAGACCCCATAAGGATGAACAACACAGGACACCGAGATTATAATGCTCTTCGGCATGGGTTTCTTTCTGGTCGTTTTGCTCGATGACATTCGCCAATTCGAACAAACGGATATTACTGCGTTTTTTCAACGCGTTGGTTCTCAGACTCCCGAGCAGGGGCTGTATCATATCGGTTCGCAGAACATCCATTTCATTTGAAAGGGGGTTTAAAATCTTTAAGGGGGTATATGACCAGATGCCGGCTTCGGCACTTTGCTGACTGATCAGCGAATTATTGACCGCTTCATGCATGCCGTGACCAACAAAGAACTGACGGATCTTTGTCAAAAAAGGATGCAAACGGTCGAAACTTTCATTTATGAAAATATTCATACGGGTCATGGCCGGGATCTTATCGATATGATTCATAGCCACTTCTTCAACAAGATCGATCTCCCGTTCAATATCGGGGCGGAATGTCGGTACCTTGACACGCAGCAGATGTTCTTCTTCATGCAATATTTCGAATCCCAAACGCTGCAGGGTGATCCTGCAATCTTTCATCAGGATACCGATACCTGTTACCCGTTTGACATAATCCAAACGCAGTTCCAACTCTTTGGGCGGAACGGGTGCAGGATACATATCGATCATGCCCTTTGCGATCCGGCCACCGGCAAGTTCGACAATGAGTGAAGCCAAACGATCCTGCGCATAGACCAATGTGTCATTGGGATCGGCACCGCGTTCGAAACGTTTGGATGCGTCCGTTGAAATTTGCTGCTGTTTGGAACCCTTGCGGACAACGGAAGGATTAAAATAAGCGCTTTCGATCAGAATATTAACGGTTTGATCATCCACTTCCGATTCCGTTCCGCCCATGATACCCGCCATGGCAACCGGTTTTTCCGCATCGCAAATAAGCAGGATATCCTCACTGAGCTCACGCACCTTATGGTCCAGTGTTTCAAATTTTTCATTTTTCGTTGCAAAACGCACATTGATCATGGGACCTTTGAGTTTGTCCAGATCGAATGTATGCAGGGGATGTCCGGTTTCCATCAGCACGTAATTCGATGCATCGACCACGTTGTTCACCGGACGCAGTCCGACAGCTTCCAGGTGCCGCTGCAACCAGATTGGCGAAGGTCCGACCTTTACGCCGTGGATGATCCGTGCCGTATAGCGGGGACATGCTTCCGGAGCGGCAATCTCAACACGGGTCAAGGTATCGATATCCGGACCGGCCTCTTTCAGTTCAAAATCTTTTTTCCGGAAGGAATTTCCGGTGATGGCCTCTACGACACGCGCAACCCCCCAGTGTGACATGACATCCGGTCGGTTGGCGGTAACATCAATATCCAGTATATTGTTTGTGGGAAAATAAGATGAAAAAGGCGTTCCCACTTTATGATCATCCGTCAGGACCATAATGCCCCTGTGATCGTTTCCCAGTCCGAGCTCATCTTCCGCACAGATCATACCTTCGGAATCGACACCACGCAGACGAACTTTCTTAATTTCAAAATCGGGTGTAAGGCGCGTACCGACCGTTGCGACCGGAACACGTTGTCCGGCCTGGACATTCGGTGCGCCGCAGACGATACTGAGCAACTCTCCGCTGCCAATATCCACTTTGCAAACCGATAGTTTGGCAGCATCGGGATGCGGTTCTTTTTCCACAACATGACCGACAAGCACGCCCTCCGGTATCACTTTCCCGGATTGTTTTAAAACACATTCAAGCCCTGATACCGTAAGCTTTTCCGCAAGTTCCTGAAGCGGTATATCAATGTCCACATATTCCCGAAGCCAATCTATTGAAACGATCATGTTGTTCTTTCCAAACTAAAACTGTCTTAAAAATTCTATGTCATTTTCAAATAAGAGCCGAATATCATTGATCCCGAGACGCATCATGAGCATACGGTCAACCCCGAGCCCAAAAGCATATCCGGTATACTTTTCCGGATCATAGTTCACCGCTTTCAATACATTCGGATCAACCATACCGCAACCCATGATCTCCAGCCATCCGGTCTGTTTGCAAACCCGGCAACCTTTTCCCCCGCAGAGGAAACAGGAAACATCCACTTCCGCGGAAGGTTCCGTAAAAGGGAAATAACTGCCACGAAATTTGATGCGGACATCTTTTCCGTAATACATACGGCAAAAGAGTTCAATGGTCCCTTTCAGATCGGCAAAACTGATATCCGTGTCAATATATAATCCTTCGATCTGGTGGAACAGGCAGTAACTTCTTGCACTGATGGCCTCGTTACGGTAAACCCGGCCGGGAGCGACAATCCGGACCGGCGGTTCGTGGGTTGACATGTAACGGGTCTGGACCGGTGAAGTATGCGTACGCAGTATACCGCCTCCCCGGGTATAAAATGTATCCTGCATGTCACGTGCGGGATGGTTGGGAGGAAAATTCAGGGATTCAAAGTTATACCAGTCTGTCTCAACTTCCGGACCATACGCGATATCAAATCCCAGACGCTGGAATATATTCAGCATCTCATCAACGGCTTGTGTCAGCGGATGGCGGGTACCCCGGTGGACAGCGTAGCCCGGCATGCTAAAATCAACATCTGTTTTAACTTTATTTCCGGACACAAAATCGGCGGAACGGATCTCGAGCTTTCGGGTGAATGCATGCTTCAATTCATTCAGCACACGTCCGGCATCTTTTTTATCTTCGGGCGACAGCTCACCCATCATTGAAAAAAGACTTGCCAGCTTACCTTTACGACCCAAAAATAAATGCTTGATCTCTTCCAGTCCGGCAGGATCTTGCACCGTTTTTATGGCATGTTCGAACTGTTCCTGAATATCGTTAATGGATCTTTTAAGCATCGTACAATTTTTCAGTTTTACTGCCAAACGCTCCGGCGTTTACCGGGCGGGCATGGTTATCATTCAATACAGCTAAATTATTTTTTAACCGTTTCAACCAATTTTGCAAAAGCATCCGGCTGACGGATCGCCATTTCGCTCAGCTGTTTACGATCAATTTCCACACCCTTCTCATTCAGGAGATGAATGAAACGGGAATAACTTAATCCATGTTGTCTGACCGCGGCGTTGATACGTGTAATCCATAATTTTCTGAAATCACGTTTTTTCAGACGTCGGTCACGATAGGCGTACTGCCATCCGCGTTCAACTGCTTCAACTGCCGTTTTATATAATTTGCGACGGGCACCGAATTGCCCTTTTGCAAGTTTGATAATCTTGCGGTGTCTGCGATGTCTTGGTACTGAACTGTTTGCTCTTGGCATTCTCTAACTCCTTTAAGCCTAACCGGACTAAATGCCCAGCATTTTTTTTACACGTTTCATCTCTGACGGTGAGACCTCTGTCTGCTGACGCAGATTGCGTTTGCGTTTGGTCGATTTTTTCGTCAGAATGTGGTTTGCATAGGCTTTTTTTCTTTTCAGCCTGCCCGAGCCGGTTTGTTTGAACCGTTTTGCTGCACCGCGATTTGTCTTCATCTTGGGCATGTGTGTGTAACTCCTTACTTTTTGGCGGCGAGATAAGCCGTGAGAAAGCGCCCTTCCTGAAGGGGCTCTTTGTCGATCTTTGCAACATCTTCAAGAAGCGAGAGTACCTTAACGATCGTGTCCATGCCCATTTCCTGATGGGCCATTTCACGACCACGGAACATCACTGATATCTTCACCCGGTCACCTCCTTCAATGAACTCACGTATCTTACGTACTTTGGTCTCGATATCGTGCGTATCGGTGTGGGGGCGAAAACGTACTTCTTTTACGGTAATAACATGTTGCTTTTTTCTGTTGATCTTCTCGCGCTTTTGTTGTTCGTAATTGTACTTACCGTAATCTATGATCTTGCATACGGGGGGAACGGCATTTGGTGAAATCTCCACCAGATCCAGATCGCTTTTCTCAGCTATATCCAGCGCCTCGCGTATGCTCACAATTCCTATTTGTTTACCATCCTCGCTGATCAGTCGTACTTCCTTCGCACGGATGGCATCATTAATTCGTGTTGAGTCTTCCCTCGATTTCGGATTCTGCGTCATGGCTCGTGAAATAATAACTCCTTTGAATTATACACGATAATATAAATAATAATATTCCTTATTACCAAGGAATTTGACGGTAATATATTGAACGAAGCAATTAAAACACAAGCGTTTTTTAAGATATTTGCAATTCCTGAAACATTAGGATCTTAGGAGCGGATTTGACCGATATCATAATTGCTCCGCAATATCCGAAGTTGTCGTAACGTATGCAAAACCGAAAGCGAGGTTCAGAAGACTGGCAAGATGCATCTCTTCGTTGATCGAAGCGGTAGCATCAGCAGGAAAAAAGACCCGGTAATCCCGATAATAGGCGTCCCGGGCGGTTGATTCGCAGCACATGTTGCTCATAATACCCGAAATGACAAGATCTTCGATCTTAAGACAGCGTAATATGGTCTCGAGATCGGTGTTGTAAAACGAAGAATAACGGTGTTTAAGTACAACCTTCTCTCCGGATAAAGGTCTTAGTTCAGGATGAATGGCGCTTTCGGGACTGCCTTCAATGCATTTACCTTCCCACCACCAACCCATGATACCGGCATCAAGATCATCCGGATGATGAACGTGTTTCGTAAAGATCACCGGCCGGCCCGCTTTCCGGAACACTTCGATCAGATATTTCATGTTCGGCAGAATGGCAAGTCCCCCGCATGTAAATGTGGGAGATCCGCTGTCAAGGAAGAACTTCTGCATGTCAATGACCAGTAACGCGCTTTTTTGCACGTTGAGCCGCAGAGGATGCTGATTGAAGGGTCGAATCCGTTCCAGCCATTCCTTTGTTTTTAAGCCAATATTTTCTGCTGTTACATAATATTCCACGATGGCAGCGCTTTCATAATTTTTTCTTCAATTTCATCCACAATACGGTTTCCGGTGAGCATATTTTATCGTTGAACTTAATGCTTTCTACAGTATGTCCAGCAAGGCCATCGCTGCTTCCTCGGGACCCTTTTGTTCGTATCCGGCTATTCCCAGGCGTGTTCTTAACTGGCCTACGAAAATCTTCTTTTCATAGAATAGTTTGAAATAACGTTTTGCAATGTCATCATGCAGGTCCTTATACTGGACCGGACCGAAAATATTCGCAAAATAACTGTGTACCAATCCCGTGGAGGTTGTGGTACCTTTACTCATTGCGGTTCCTTCACGGAATACATGTAAAGCCGCTTCGGAGGAAGGCAGGCGTTCAATAATGGGATGGTCCTCATCGACAGCATCATAGTTGTTTGCATATAAGACCATATCAACAGAATACCCCTTCATCACTTCCTCATAGGTCGTGACCGGTAATATGATCCGTGAATTCACCTGGCTGGGATTCATAATAATGGAGCGGTCAAGCTGACCAAAGGCATAGCCCGGCTGAAGGTCATCCAGGCGGACAAAGGCGCCGACCTCTGTTCCGTACCCAATGATATTATTCTCCTTATCAATGTCCAGGGAACCCATATCATCGGCAATAATGACCATTTCTTTGATCTGTTCATCTCCGATGATCCGCAATGCTTCCAGTGTTTCCGATTTTCCCGTTCCGGTATCCCCGATGATCAAAACGGTCCGCGTCCTGTTGTTCTTGGTCAATATCCTGACCATTGCTCCATGATAGGGCAATTTTTTACGTTGCATGACTTTGATGTTATGCAGCGTCAGGACCATTTTTTTCAGATAGCCGAAATAGCCGTACTGGTCGCCATTCGGACATGCGGCAACGATCATATCGCGTTCGGGATCATCATAGAAAACGGTCGGCATCGGGGCCAGTTCGTCCAACGCCGTCCCGGGGACACCGTACAGATATATCGCATCCGCCGGACGATTCAGAAAATCGTCATCTGCCAGTTCAAAAAGATTGCAGAGCGAGAAACCGAGTTCATAGAATTTTTCATGCACATAGATCAGGATCAGCAGCGGTCCGACCTTTGCAGGGTAACAGATCCATTCGTCGGACTTCAGATCAATGACATCAAGGGGGTTGCTGTGGATCCTCTCAAATCTCCCGCTGCGTTTGTTCATGGGGGGGTTCAGCAGCAAGGGCGGATTCAGCAGTAATTGACGTATAAGCGGGATCTCACGAACCTTCTGATAACTGCCTTCCGGCAGTTCAAGGTCTTTCGGCATGGCGATCACGGCCAGCTCTGCACCGGCATATACCTGCCTGAAAATATTCGGATGATGACCGGTAATATGTTCCTCAATGTCGCGGTAGGTCTGCCGGACCAGATGCATCAGGGATTCGATCGTGGCATCAAAGGTTCTGTACGGACGTTTATCCAAAGGTTCAAAAGATGAATCACAGATGATAAAGCGTTCGAATTTCCGCCAGTAATTATATAATTTTTCAACAAAGTCCTGTAATAGAGCAGGGTCTTCAATAAAAACATCCGCATCCTCAACGAGTTTCGGTACCGCATCAAGTGACATTTTGCTTAATACCACGAATATCTGAGTCAGTTTCTTCAGATCACCGCGTTTTATGTCTTTGGACGGTTTACCGAACACCTTGAGGATGGTCGCGTCCTTCCGTTTCATTTCATCAATAAAACGGGTAAGGATATCTAAAAATAGGTCGCTGGTGATCAGTTCTTCCGGGGTCTCGCAAACCCTGTCACGCAAAAGAATGATCACTTTATTATTTACGATCCGGTATGTTCCGTATAACTTCATTTTGTTCTATTTGCTCCTTATGATGTAAACCTGCAGCGATCGGTTATCGGATACGGCTACTTCATTTTTTCTATGGTTTTTAAATGAGCCAGCATATCTTCCAGAGACATTGCTTCCAATTCTTCCCCGCCCTGCAGACGCACTTTGAGCATTCCGCTTTCTTCTTCCTGCTGACCGACCACGACCATACAGGGTACTTTCAGGGTTTCGGCTTCCCGGATCTTATATCCGACACGTTCATTGCGCAGGTCGACTTCGGCACGAAGATCTTCCGCGATGGCGGCGTCGGCGATTTTTTCTGCCGTTTCGTTGAATTTCTCGGAAACCGGAATGATCTTGAGCTGTACCGGAGCGTACCATAAAGGAAATTTTCCCGCGGTATGTTCAATGAGCACACCGATAAAACGCTCCAGGGAACCCATGATGGCACGATGGATCATAAATGGCCGCTGATGACTTCCGTCAGATGCGGTATAGACCATATCAAAACGCTCCGGCTCGTTAAAATCGAACTGGATCGTTGTGCACTGCCACATGCGTCCGATGGCATCCTTGATCTTGATGTCGATCTTGGGACCGTAAAAGGCGCCGCCGCCTTCATCGATCTTATAATCGATCTTCATTTTTTTCAATGACTGACTAAGAGATTCCTGCGCTTTTTCCCAGAGTGCGGGTTCACCGACGAATTTCTCGGCCGGTTTGGTGGACAGATAGATCTCATATTCCTCAAATCCGAAAGCTTTCAGATAATCAAAGGAAAATTCCAGCAATTTTTCCACTTCATTGCTGAGTTGATCGGGCGTGCAGATGATATGCGCATCATCCTGGGTAAAACCACGCACCCGCATCAGTCCGTGCAATACGCCGGAAAGTTCATAGCGGTAAACCGTTCCAAGTTCCGCATAGCGCAGGGGAAGGTCCCGGTAACTGGTCTGCCGGCGCTTGTAAACCATGATATGAAAAGGACAGTTCATGGGTTTTATGTAATATTCTCTTCCTTCAATTTCCATAGCGGGATACATCGATTCTTTATAAAAACCCAGATGTCCGGAGGTTTCCCAGAGATCCGCTTTGCCGATGTGTGGCGTTTGAACAATGTCATACCCGCGTTTCCGGTGTTCGGCATACCAGTAGTCCTCGATCTTTTTCTTCAGGATCGCACCCTTGGGGTACCAGAGGGATAAACCCTGCCCTACCGTTTCGGATATTTCAAACAGATCAAGTTCTTTTCCCAGCCGACGATGATCGCGTTTCCTGGCCTCTTCCAAAAACTGCAGATAGGCATTCAGTTCTTTTTTCGAGGGGAACGCCGTTCCGTATATTCGGGAAAGCATTTTATTGCGTTCATCACCGCGCCAGTAAGCTCCGGCAACGCTCAGCAGTTTGAAAGCCGGGATCTTGCCGGTCGAACTGAGATGCGGACCCCGGCAAAGATCGGTAAAATCGCCTTCAGTGTACAGGCTGAGTGTTTCCTCTTCGGGTATCTCACGGATGATCTCCACTTTGTAGGGTTCGTTCAGTTCCTCAAAGAATGCAATGGCATCATTACGTGATAATTCGCGGCGCGTGACCGGTTGATCCTCATCGATGATTGTCTGCATTTCCTTTTCGATAAGGGGAAGATCTTCTTCCGTAAAGGGTTTCGGTGCGTCAAAATCGTAATAGAAGCGGTTTTCGATCGCGGGTCCGATCGTGACCTTCACATCCGGGAACAGACGCTGGACCGCCTGCGCCATCACATGGGCGGTACTGTGCAGCAAAATATCGTGCGCTTCCGGATCTTTCCATGTGATAAGACGGATCACGGCATCTTCCGTAATGGGACGGGTCATATCGGTCAGACGGTGGTTGACCTCGGCAACAACGCAATTGCGTGCCAAACCTTCACTGATGGATAATGCGATATCCATGGGGGTCACACCTGCATTAAAGACCTTTTGGGATCCGTCGGGGAATGTGATGTTGATCGATGCCATTTCCAAATTTCCTTTCACGTTAAAATCATCGGAAAAAATACGCTATAAACTTGTTTTTATCAATATTTAAATTTTAAATCCGATAATGATACGGCCAAGACGTTCTCATAACTGAATACGTTTGCCGGTGACGGAATGCATTCTTTTTTAAAGGTGGAAACGGAGCGAACACATGCGGATCATTTAAGAAAAAGGACTTTCTGTGCATGCATGTGCTGCGGTGTCAGAACACGAACAATATAGAGACCCGCATTCAGTTCTGCAGCTTTTAATATTATCTTATGATCCCCGGCGGACATAATACCCGAATAGATATCCTTTTGTATTTTACCCGAAATATCCAGCAGGCTGATGTACAAATACATATCCCGCTCAAGCCGGACCGGTAGAACACAATCGGGATTAAAGGGATTGGGATATGCCGGACCGATGACATAGGTGGCCGGTATGTCAGCGACAGCCGTATGTGCGGATGTGGTCGTGACATGGATGGTATTGGAAAGATCGCTTTCCCTATCACCGTCCACGGCCTTGACCTTATAATAATAATCGTTTGAGGGCTCCACACCGGTGATCAGTTCATAATTGGCGGAAAGTGTCTTGGGATCATAAGCATCCAGATATGTCGTGAAAGCCACATCTTCCGAAACATAAAGCTTATAAGCGGATGCTGCCGCAACGGATGTCCAGTTGGCCCTGAAGGATGTGGAATCGATCTGCGTTGCAACCTCAGCGAAGGGAGCCGGAAGCTTGTCACCCCATATATATTCTACGTATTCCGGGTTGTCGATAAAGGGATTGCGGTTATTCTGCAAGGCATAGACTGCATTATTGCGGTTGATCTCCTTTGTGCTGACCGAATCATTGCGGTGCCAGACCAGCAACATATCCACGGCCCAGGCTTTCAGTTCCACTCCGTCTGCCATGGCCCAATTGCTCCAATTGCCATCTTCACCATAATAGCGGGTTGACATATAAAAATAGGTCCTTGCAAAGTCGCCCTTGTATTCGTCAGTGGGTTCAAAAACCGTGCCGCTATAGCCAAGTCCGTTGCGTGCCGACCCAAGTTTTGAACCATTGGTCGAGGTATAAGTTGGGGTATCCGTTTCACCGTAGGCATAGTTCGCACGAACTGCGTTAACATGTGTATCGGTCGGATAAATATGGAAGAGATCGGTCCGCATGGGAGATAATGAATTAAAATAACTCTGCGGCCAGGAGTGTTCGCGGTTATAGTCCACACCTTCCGTACCCGGCGAACTGCCGGTGTTCTGATCCGTTCCATAGGTATATTCGTATGCCGTATACATATCCCATATTTTACCGTTTGGCTTCAGATCGGTGGTTGCAAAGGCGTTCCACACGCCGGGTGTATAGGAAAGGGCCGTATGTCCCTTGATGATGTTATAAAGCGCAGCGCGCAGATCATCCCCGGCAAGACCTTCCGCACTGTCGTAATAACCTTGGGGAGCTGTAGCGAAAGCACAGGATATCACTAAGAGGACAAGCAGTATTTTCTTCATTTTTTCAGTTTTTTTCATTGCTAAAAAGTTACAAAATAGTGAGATGAAATACTATGAATAAGTAGGAAAATCCGGTTTTGTAAAAAATATGTTTTTTCTTTTGCTAAATCATATGCATTTATGATAAATTCGGGAGGTTTTTGCATATTATGTAGTTATTTTAAGTGTCAATTTTTTATAACACAAGCATACTAAACAGAAAAAAGGAGTGATGTATGAAAAGAAGTATGATCATTGTTTTAATAATGATGATGTGTGTATCGTTTGTTTTTGCACAGAACAATGGCGACAGCAAGCTCGATGCGGGTCTGCGCCTGGGTATCATGAACACCGCAGGGGGTGTGTCGGCACGTTATGCCTTATCGGAAAATACCCGCATTGAAGCGATCATCCTGACACCGGGATTTAACGGTACGATCTATACGGGTTTATTCCAACTGGCCATACCATTTGGAAAAGTTGAAAATCTCAAGTGGTATGTTGGTGGTGGTCTGCATATGGGCTACTGGGCAGCTGCACCTGCATTCTGGACCGGAACATCCTGGGTGTCCCGCAAGTTTGCCTTGGGTATCGATGCGGTTGCGGGTATTGAATATAATATGGCGGACATGATCTCATTCCCGCTCATAATCGGTTTGGATTATAAACCGGGTTGGGACTTCTTGACCAATTGGGCAGACCAATGGGGCAATGTTTCTCTCTCATTGAGATATGCTTTTTAATTTTCATCTTTTTAATATCGAAAAAGCCGTGTTAACGGCTTTTTTTATTACAAAACTATAATAAAAAATGAAAATAGTATTTTGAATTTTCTGATTTATTCTTAAGTTCTAAGTGAGTTTAAGGAGAGGAAGTATTACAAAATAAGCATAATACTTTTATTACATCATGTAAGATGAGTAGTATTGTAAACTGTCGAACAAATAAAGGAGAAGAAGATGAAGAAAGTTCTTGTTGTTGTATTGATTGCTGTACTTGCGTTTTCGTTCGCTTACTCGGAATCACTTGCCGGTCTGCGCGGCGGTGTACGTTCGGGCGTAAGTTATCGTATGCCGATGGGTGAAGGTGACAATGCACTTGAGGCCCTTTTAACCTATAATGCCGGCTTGATTGTTACAGGTATGTATCAATGGCACAAACCACTGGAAATTGGTGAGATCGAAGGACTGAGCTGGTATTTCGGCGGCGGTGCTCATGTGGGGATCAGCTGGTTTTGGACAAAAGCCTTCGCACTTGGTCTGGACGGTATAGTCGGTGTTGAGTATGATCTGGAAGGGCTTATAAATTTCCCTCTTAGAATTTCACTCGATTATAAGCCCGCATTTGATATCATTGGCGGATGGGCCGGACATTTTGGTGATGCAGCTTTTACGCTTCGTTACGCTTTTTAAGTCCAACTTACATTCAGTTATTCAAAAAGCCGCAGTATCTGCGGCTTTTTTATTGAAATTGAAAAAGTTTTTGATCACCCACGCGGGTCTTATTCGGAAAGGATCTCCTTTTCCTTCGCTTCCTGGGCTTCATTGATCTTTTCGATAAATTTATCGGTAATGTTCTGGATCTCCGTATATGCGTCTTTTGCGTTATCTTCGGAGATGTCCTTGTCCTTCTCAAGTTTTTTGATCCTGTCGTTGGCATCGCGACGAATATTACGCACAGCGATACGGCCGTCTTCCGCCATCTGGTGAACCAGGCGGACCAGTTCCTGGCGCCGTTCATCGTTCATTGCAGGTACGGGTACACGGATCAATATGCCGTCATTCAGTGGATTTAAACCTAAATTCGCCGATTGGATCGCTTTTTCGATCGGGTTCAGCAGAGATTTGTCCCAGGGCTGTACGACCAGCAGGCGTGCTTCGGGAACGCTGATCGTAGCACATTGGTTCAAGGGGGTCAGAGCACCGTAATAATTGACCTTTACTTTTTCCAGTAAGGACGGGGTTGCACGGCCGGTTCTTAAACTCCCATACTCATGCTCCAGAAATTTCAATGATTTATCCATAAATTCTTCACAGTAGGAATATACTTCGTTCATCATGACTGAACTCCTTATTCTTTATTGGAAATAATGCTGCCGACCGGTTCACCGGAAAGAGCACGGAACAATTGCCCGCGTTGAGTAAAATTGAAGACCATGATCGGCATGTTCTGCTCACGGCATAATGCCAGTGCACTCATATCCATCACATGCAATTCATCTTTCAATGCCTGCTGATAAGTTATTTTAGCATATCGCACAGCCGATGTATCCAGCATGGGATCGGCGCTGTAGACGCCATCGACTTTTGTTCCTTTCAGGAGAATATCCGCATCGATCTCGCATGCGCGCAGCGCGGCGGCGGAATCGGTGGTAAAAAAGGGATTCCCCGTACCGCCGGCAAAGATAAGAACGGTTCCCCGCTCAAGCAAAGCAAGCGCCGCTCCACGGTCAAAGGGAATGATCTTTGCGGAAACGGAAGCCGGTCCCATCACCTCCGCGTCCATCCCGCTCTGGCGGAATGTGTCGCGCAGCGCCAGGGCATTGATCACGGTTGCCAGCATGCCCATCTGATCGCCGGTCACGCGCTCGATGAAATGCAGATTTTTCGCACCGCGAAAAATATTGCCTCCACCGATCACGATCCCGATCTGAACACGCTTATCATGTATCTGTTTGATTTCCTCTGCAAAATAAGCAGCGGCGTCCGGATCGATACCGACCCCGCTGACGCCGCCCAAAACTTCACCGCTTAATTTTAAGAGAATACGCTTATATTTCATTTATCAAGCACAACCGGTAACCGGTTTATTCATCGCAAGCCGTGGTGTCCGCTGCTGCTGTTTCGCCTACCTGATAACGGACAAAACGTGCAATGGTAATATTTTCACCAAGCGTACCGATCGTTTCCTTTAAATAGGTTTCAACGGTTCTTTCACTGTCTTTAAAGAATTCCTGCTCAAGCAGAACGTTCTCTTTATAGTATTTTTCGAGCTTACCGGCAATGATCTTATCTGCAATGTGTTCCGGTTTGCCTTCATTGATCACTTGTTCCTTGTAAACCGCTTTTTCATGTTCGATCACATCTTCGGTAATATCTTCCCGCTTGACCGCGATCGGGTTCATTGCTGCGATCTGCATGGCAATGTCTTTTGCCAGCTGAATAAAATCATCCGTTTTTGCAACAAAGTCGGTCTCGCAATTAACTTCCACCAGCACACCGAGTTTTTGACCCGTGGGGTGTATGTAAGAATAGATAATACCTTCTTTTGCACTGCGTCCCGCTTTCTTCTCGGCTTTTGCAATACCGCGTGCGCGGAGCGTATCAACCGCTTTTTCCAGATCGCCGTCGGTATCCATCAGAGCTTTTTTGCAATCCATCATGCCGGCTCCGGTCTTTTCGCGTAATTCCTTTACAATTGCTGCCGTAATCTGCATATATCTCTGTCCTTATTCCGCTTTTTTAGGTTCTTGTTTTTTTACTTCTTCTTTGGCCGCCGGTTCTTTCACCTGCTTCTTATTGCTTTGTTTGGCTTCCAGGATCGTATCGGCCAGTGTTTTTGTGATCAGGTGAATGGCGCGGATCGAGTCATCATTGGCCGGGATCGGGAAATCCACTTCACCCGGATCACCGTTGGTATCAAGAATGCCGATCACGGGAATATCAAGTTTGCGCGCTTCGTGAACAGCGATCTTTTCCTCGATCGTATCAACAACGACAACAACATCCGGCAAGCGGCGCATATTCTGGATACCGCGATGCAGGACTTCAAGTTTTTCACGTTCGCGCATGAGACCAAGAACCTCTTTTTTCGTCAGATTCTTCCAGGCATCATCATTTTCGCTTTCGTTCTGAAGCTGTTCCAGACGGCGAATGCTTCTGCGGATCGTCGAAAAATTGGTAAGCGCACCGCCAAGCCAGCGTTCGGTAATATAATGCGCACCGCAACGGATCGCTTCATCTTCAAGAACGTTCTTCGCCTGTTTTTTTGTGCCCACAAAGAGGACTTCGCCACCTTTGCGAACAACATCATTCAAATATTTACATGCTTTTTCCAGCGCTTTCAGGGTCATTTCAAGATCAATGATATGTATCCCGTTCTTTTCCATGAATACATATTTTTTCATCTTCGGGTTCCATTTACTGGTCAGGTGACCGAAATGGGCGCCGGCGCTGATGAGACTTTCTATGGTAAGTTGTTCCATTTATTCACTACTCCAATGATTGCATTAACGTTTCGAGAACTGGAATGCACGGCGTGCACCGCGTAAACCGTATTTCTTGCGTTCGACCTTACGTGAATCGCGTGTCAGGAACCCGGCCGATTTCAATTCGGGACGAAGTTCGGGATGCAGTGCAACCAGCGTCCGGCTGATCGCTAAACGAATGGCGCCGGCCTGACCGGTCAGTCCGCCACCGTCAACATTGATAATAAAATCATATTTACTGTCCATTTTTGTGAGTTCAAGCGGCTGACGGATGACCATGGAATAGGTCGGACGTCCAAAATAATCGCTTATATCACGTTTATTGACAGTTATTTTTCCTTGACCCGGACGAGCAATCACTCTGGCAACGGAGGATTTACGGCGACCGATGACTATCATTTCATGCTTTGTAGCTGCCATTCTATCTGCTCCTATTTAATTTCCAGGGGTTTCGGTTGCTGCGATTCATGCGGATGCTCCGATCCGGCATAAACCTTTAATTTCTTGAATATCTGACGTCCCAGTTTGTTATGCGGGATCATCCCTTTGACCGCCTTGCGGACGATCTCTTCGGGACGTTTTTCGAACAGCTGTTTGTAGGTCGTCGTACGGCCTCCCCCGGGATAGCCGGTATGACGGAAATAGCTTTTCTTTTCTTCTTTCGTTCCGGTTAAGCGGACTTTATCCGCATTGATAACGATAACGAAATCTCCCGTATCCATATGCGGCGTAAAAATTGGTTTGTGTTTACCGCGCAGTATCTGTGCGATCTGGCTGGCAAGACGACCCAAGACGATGCCTTCGGCATCTACAACATACCAGTCGTGTTTAATATCTGTCGGTTTCGCCGAGAAAGTTCTCAACTTAAACTCCTTTTTTTCTCAAATTTATAATTCTTTTTTGATTACGTCTTTCCGGGACTACAAAAAAGCATCAAATATATACAAATAATAGATGGATATGCAAACAGTTTTTCGCAAAACCTGCTTATATCGCATAACTTGACCCAAGTTTCTTACAATATGGATGCCGAATGCTATTGGATCACCGAAAACAGTATGTCTTCGGGGGCTGCTATTTCTTCCAGATCAAAAAGTCCGCAAATGACCCTTGCCCTGTATAGTCCCGGCGCAAGAATAACCTTAGGAGATTGTTGTGGGGTTGCCGGCGCCGTTCCAAAAACATGTTATAAGAAATTTGAATATCATTCTAACAATGTCAAGTACCCGGGAAACACCGCAATAAACTACCGATATCGGCGATAAATCGAATACCGGTTTCCCAGCCCGGCAATTTCTTTTTTGCCGAAGCCGGCAGGATGATACTGTCGAATCCCATCCGGAGGGCTTCTTTGACGCGCTGCTCGATCTTCATGACCGAGCGTGTTTCTCCCGTAAGTCCCACCTCGCCGATAATAATGGTATTCGCCGGAATAATAATATTCTTCACCGAGGAGCAGATCGCGGCGATCACCGGGAGGTCCATTGCAGGCTCTTTGAGCACCAGTCCGCCGACAATATTAACGAAGATATCGTATTGTGACACAGGGATGCCCATTTGCCGTTCGATGACCGCCAGTAAAAGCTGCAGGCGTTTTGCGTCGATCCCGCTGGCATGCCGCTGGGGCGTGCCGTATGCGGCCTTTGCCGCCAGCGCCTGGATCTCGACCAAAAGCGGACGCGTTCCTTCCATGCCGCAGGCAATGACCGATCCGCTTGCATTTTCCTTTCGTTCGCTCAGAAAGATGGCACCCGGATCGTCGATGCCGGCCAGACCGCTCTTCTTCATTTCGAAGATCCCGATCTCATGCGTCGCCCCAAAACGGTTCTTGACACTCCGCAGGATCCGGAAATACTGCTGTTTGTCTCCCTCGATATATAGCACGGTATCAACAATATGTTCAAGCAGTTTCGGACCCGCAATAACGCCGCTTTTGGTGATATGTCCGATCAGAATGATCGTGATGTTCTCTTTCTTCCCAAAGGACATCAGTTCCGAAGCACATTCCCGGATCTGGTTCATGGAACCCGGCAGGGAATCCAGTTCCGACGAATAGGTGGTCTGGATCGAATCGATGACGGCCACGCGTGGTTTTTCCTTTTCCATGCCGGCGATCACGCTTCCCAGTTCAACTTCATTGCTGATCTTCATCTCGCTTTCACTGAAACCCAGACGTTTTGCGCGCAACGATAATTGTCCGACGGATTCTTCACCGCTGAAATAACAGGTCTTTATACCCGCTTCCGAGAACTGACGGCATATTTGCAGGGCGAGTGTCGATTTTCCGATCCCCGGATCACCGCCGAGCAGCACGATACTGCCCTCCATGATACCACCGCCGACAACGCGGTCGAACTCATGGATCCCGCTGACATAACGCAGAGGTTGATCATCGACCGACAAAGAGTAAAAAGGTGCGGGACGTTCCCGGTTGCTGCGGCGTTTTTCGGGAAGTTCATGATATGCTTCGAGACTGTTCCAATCGCCGCAATGCGGACACTGACCCTGCCATTTTGCACTGATCCCGTCGCAGGCCGCACATCTGTATTGTTCTTTTGATTTAGCCATAATAAATAAATTTATATGATTTTAATAAAATTTGCTTCTGGTTTTTTGTTTTTCTTTCGTTCATGCGTTTTTATGTGCTCTCCGTCACTTCCTTTTTTCGAATTTCTTGCTAATTACCATAATAATACGAGTCAAGTCCAATGCTTCATTTATGTATAGTGACAGGTTTGTTCTTTTTACCCGCATAGAAGACAATGATATCCACCGGCTCATCGCCTTCATTACGACCGTAATGCCAGGTGTTCACCACCTCAATGATCGGGTCGCCGGCTTTCAGGTACAAGGTATCCTGTTTTTCACTGATGACTGTCAACTCCCCGCTGATCAGTACTCCGGCGTTGATCACCGGATGTTTGTGCCAGGACAGATCCGTATGCGGAGGAACGGATATTCTGAGAATTGTGATCTCCGGTGCGGACATGCCGTAGCGCGGTAATCTTGCGCCGTCCCAGCTGGTTGTTGATCTGACCAGCACGTCTGAGCTAAGCTCATCTGTCTCCGAAGCGCTTAAAAAGACAAAAAAACAAAAAACAAGCACCCGTATTATCGTTTTTTTCATTCATTTCTCCCTTGTTTTTAATTTCAGAATATAATTATTATCCGTTTTCTATCCTACCAATTAAAACTTAAGCCAAGTTGTTACATTTGTCCGATTTTTTAAATATTCCTTTATCTCATTGCTTTTTAATCGTATCTTTGAAGTTGTAGAAAAGTTAATGATAAAATCAAATATCAGGAGTTGATGATGAGTAAATTCAAGAAACAAACCATTGATGGGAACACCGCTGCGGCGCATGTCGCTTATGCATTCAGTGACGTTGCGGCTATATATCCCATTACCCCTTCCTCTAATATGGGTGAATATGCCGACTTATGGGCTGCCACCGGTAAAAAGAATATTTTCAATGAGGTTGTGGATGTCGTAGAAATGCAGTCCGAAGCCGGTGCGGCCGGAGCCGTTCACGGTTCTTTGTCCGCAGGGGCTTTTACGACCACCTTTACCGCTTCACAGGGACTGATGCTCATGCTGCCGAACATGCACAAGATCGCCGGCGAAATGCTGCCCACGGTTTTCCATGTTTCCGCCCGTTCCCTGGCCGCGCAATCCCTCTCCATTTTTGGCGATCATTCCGATGTGATGTCAGCACGCAATACCGGGTATGCCCTGGTTGCCGCTTCCAATATTCAGGAGATCATGGACCTTGCGCTCGTTTCGCATCTTGCCACCCTGAAATCGGAAATCCCTTTCCTGAATTTCTTTGACGGTTTCCGGAATTCCCACGAAATACAGAAAGTGGAAATGATCGATTACGATACGATGAAAAGCCTTTTGGAAGAAAAATATGTGCAGGCTTTCCGCAAACGCGCCCTGGACCCCGAAAATCCGAAATTGAAAGTGGGACAGGAAGCGCCGGATACTTATTTCCAGGGACGTGAAACGACCAACCTGATGTATGATGCAACCCCGGCAATTATCCAGGAATACATGGACAAGGTTGCCAAGGTCATCGGCCGTCAGTATCATCTTTTCGATTATTTCGGCGCACCCGATGCGGAAAAGGTCATTATTGCCATGGGCAGCGGATGTGATACGATCGAAGAAACGATCAATTATCTCAATGCTAAAGGCGAAAAACTCGGACTCATCAAAGTCCGCGTATACCGCCCCTTTTCCATGGATGCTTTGATAGAAGCACTTCCGAAAAACGTCAAGAAGATCGCCGTACTCGATCGTACCAAAGAACCCGGTTCATTGGGCGAACCGCTTTATCTGGATGTTGTTGCCGCTCTGAAGGACAAAGACATTAAAGTGATCGGCGGACGTTATGGCCTGTCATCCAAAGAATTTACCCCCTCCATGGTCAATGCCGTTTATGAACATCTGGACGGCAAATGCACCCACGGGTTCACGGTTGGTATCATCGATGATGTTTCGAAGTTGTCATTGGATATCAAAAAAGAATTAAACACCCTGCCGGAAGGTACCTTCTCGGCAAAATTCTGGGGTCTCGGGTCCGACGGTACGGTTGGAGCCAATAAAAACTCCATTAAGATCATCGGAGACAATACCGATATGTACGCCCAGGGTTACTTCCAGTACGATTCAAAGAAATCCGGCGGTATCACACGTTCACACCTTCGCTTCGGAAAAAGACCGATACAATCCGAATACCTGATCCAGCATGCCGATTTTATTGCATGTCATAATCCCGCTTACATCGGCCGGTATGATATTCTGGAAGGCATCAAAGAGAACGGCGTATATCTGCAGAACTCAGGATGGAGTTCCGAAGAGGTGTTTGACCATTTTACTCCCGATATGCAAAAGACCATTATCGAGAAAAAGATCAAGGTCTATAATGTCGATGCACTCAAGATCTCGGAAGAAGTCGGACTTGGCAGCCGTATCAATACCGTTATGCAGGCAGCCTTCTTCATTATTTCGGGTGTCCTGCCCAAAGATGAATCCATCAAACTGATCAAGACAGCGATTGAAAAAACCTATAAGCGCAAGGGCAAGGAAATCGTTGAAATGAACTGGAAGGCCGTTGACGCGGCCGAAGCGGCTCTTCAGGAGATCCCGATCCCGGCTTCCTTACCGGAAAAAGCTGCCGAACCGAAAAAACTGGTTCCCGATGATGCCGATGAGTTCACAAAAAACGTGATCGAACGTATCATGCGCGAAAAAGGTGACGAGATCACGGTTTCGCAAATGCCTTACGACGGTTATGTCCCCACCGGTACCGCCGCGCTTGAAAAACGCGGTGTGGCACCTTTTGTGCCTCATTGGATCGCAGACAAGTGTATCCAGTGTAATCAGTGTACCTTTGTTTGTCCCCATGCGGCGATCCGAGCCAAACTCATGGATCCCGCGGATCTCGAAGGCGCACCGGAAACCTTTACGGTCTTGGATGTAAAAGGCAAAGATTCCGACAAAAAATTCAAGATACAGGTCTATGTCGAAGATTGTCAAGGTTGTTCGGTCTGCGTGAACGAATGTCCCGTCGACGCCCTTGAAATGCATCCTATTCAGGATGAACGTGATGCCGGAGAAAATGCGAATGAAGCATTTTTCCATGCATTACCGAATGATGTTATCGGTTCAAGCCGTCTCTACAGCGTAAAAGGTTCTCAATTCAAGCAACCTCTGTTCGAATTCTCGGGTGCCTGTGCCGGATGCGGGGAAACGCCCTATATCAAACTGGCAACCCAGTTGTTCGGTGATCGCATGATCATTGCGAACGCAACCGGTTGTTCCTCCATTTATGGCGGAACATTCCCGACCGTCCCCTACTGCAAGAACAAGGCAGGCTGGGGTCCGACCTGGGCAAATTCACTTTTTGAAGACAACGCCGAATACGGTTTTGGTATGCGTCTGGCTATCGATGCCAACCGCAAGCAACTGAAAAGCGCTGTAGAAAATCTGCTCAAACAGAAAATCGCAGCCGAATTGAAAGAAGCGCTGCAATGGTCACTGGATAACTGGAAAGACGTTTCCGACGAAGCAAAAGAGAATGCCGACAAGATCAAACAGCTTCTTGAAAAAGAAGACGGCAAAGATCCGCTGGTCGCTAAGATCAAAGAGCTGAAAAGCAACTTTGTCGATAAATCCGTATGGGCTTTCGGCGGTGACGGATGGGCCTATGATATCGGTTTCGGCGGCGTCGATCACGTCCTTGCATCCGGAAAGAACATCAATATTCTGGTTCTTGACACTGAGGTTTACTCAAATACCGGCGGACAGGCATCCAAGGCATCGCCTCTGGGCGCTGTTGCGCGTTTTGCCGAATCCGGAAAGAAAACGATCAAGAAGGACCTTGGCCGCATGCTGATGACTTACGGATATGTATATGTTGCCTCGGTTGCCATGGGTGCAAACAAGAATCAGCTTGTAAAGGCATTCCAGGAAGCGGAAGCGTTTGACGGACCTTCGATCATCATCGCTTATTCGCCCTGTATCAATCATGGCATTGATATGAGCCAGAGCCAGAAGGTCCAGCAGAAAGCCGTTGAAAGCGGATACTGGATCCTGTACCGCTATAATCCCCTGCTCTCCGATGAAGGGAAAAATCCCTTGCTACTGGATTCCAAGGAACCCAATTTCGAGATCGTGGAGTTTCTGCAAAGTGAAAAACGCTACACTTCACTTGAGACCATCTTCCCGGAAAATGTCGAACAATTCCGGAGTGAGTTTGTTAAATACGCCAAATCCCGTTGGGAGATTTACCGTAAAATGGCGGAATAGCAAACCCATCCACAAATTCGGAAACACATATGATAAACACCTCCCTCACCGGAGGTGTTTATTTTTTACCGTAGGATATATTTATGAAATGTCCGTTTTATCGCCTTGATAAAGCTTGTGCTCTCGCATGTATTTCTGCAGGTCCATAACAAAAGCGGTTGTTGTCTGCCCCCACTTCGGTGCGATAAGACAATCATCCGGAGCACTGCTGATCACACGCTGGAGAATTAGTCCCGGCCGCAAACCGCTTATATAATTGGCAATAAATTCCAGATATCCCCGATAGGAGAATAAAGCGAACGGGGCCTTTTTATACATACACTCCAATTGCGTTCCCTGTATTACTTGCAGGTGGTGGATCTTTAAAAATTTTATCGGCAGACTGTTCAAAGCTGCGCGCATGTCCATCATTTCACATTCTGTTTCGCTTGGCAGTCCCACAATTATATGCGCAGTAACATCCAGATCATACCGGGCGATCCGTTCGAGGGTATCGATGCTTGTCCGGACGGTATGACAGCGGTTCATCCATTCCAGCGAACGATCATACAGCGATTCGACACCGATTTCAAGATTCACATCATATCCGGATGATATATCCGCAAGGAGAGAGAGCACATCATCCGCGATACAATCCGGCCGGGTCGATACGGCCAGTCCAACCACATCGGGAAAGTCGAGTGCTTCGCGGAAAAGTCTTTCGAGTTTCTGCACCGGCGCATAGGTATTGGTATGATTTTGAAAATATGCGATGAACTTTCTGGCACCGAATCGTTCCTTTAGAAAACGAACACCTTCCGAAAACTGTTCTGAAAGGGAAATATCCTTATCGGCATAAGGGGGCGAAAAAGAACGTTCATTGCAATAGATGCAACCCGCTTTACTCAAAGTCCCGTCGCGATTCGGACAGGTAAATCCTCCCTGCAGAGAAACGCGTTGCACACGTTCCCCAAAACGATCCTCGAGATAATATTTATAACTGTTATAATGAAAACCCCTGCGAGCATAGGGTAAGACGGTCATGATGAAAAATCCTCATAGAACCGTTGATATTCACAAATTTTGACCTGACGTCCGTTCTTAATGATATACTTGTCGTTTTGCAGTCTTGCGATCGTGCGGGAAACCGTTTCTCTGGAGGTCCCGGCAAGTCCCGCAATCTCATGCTGGAAAGGGATTTTCTTAATGACCACAGACCCCTTGCAGCGATAGCCGTATTCTTCCGCATATTGCAGTAAAATATTACCGATACGGCGGGTGGAGGGACTGCCGTTCAGATTTTTCACACACTGATTGGAAGCTTTAAGACGTACGGACATATGGGTCAGTAATTGATAGGACAGTGATGGAATACTTTTTATCAATCGTTTAAAGTGACTGCTTTTAATGCAGAGCACTTCACAATTCTGCTGTGCACAGACGTTTGCACAGCATTCACATTCGTCCAGGATGGACAATTCTCCAAAAAAATCACCATCATGTAAAAAAGCCAGAATAATCTCCTGGCTCCGTTCGTTCGTGCGGAATACTTTTGCTTTTCCTTTTTTCAGGATGCAAAATTGCTGTCCGGGTTCTCCCTCCCGCATCAGCATTTCATTTCGTTTGTATTTTTTAAAAACAACATGCTGAGCTATCAATTCCAAATCCGCAGCTTTCAGTTTTTCAAAAAGCGGTATATCTTCCAGTGCATGATACATTTTTCCATCCCCTATTTATCTTCCGGAAACACCTTATCTAATATTCCGGGAACAAGATCAAGTAGTTTGTTAATGGAACGATCCTCTTTTTCAAGCCAAAGCAGACGGGATTCCTGACCCTTTTTGACGACGACAACAACCAAGGGCGTAATACTGATACCGCCACCTGCACCCTCTCCCCCGTTCTTTTTATCTTCTTTCCCCTTCTCCGCATTACCGGTGGCAAATCCTATGCTGATCTTCGAAATAGGCACCAACGTAACATCCTGTACCACGATCGGGTCGCCGACGACCGTTTCAGTCTTTGCCAGTACTTTCACTTTATCCAGCAATACGGACAGTGTTTCATTCAATTTCATTGTTCTTCCCTTTTTTATATATCCAATAAAGGTGTAATAATTTACAAAGGATACCGTATAACTTCATAGTAATTTTTATTCTTGCCGCCAGTGCAACCCCGGGGTTTTCAAAGTCCCATTGGATATCCGCCGTACGAAAGGGGCTCAAAGGCATGATAGAATAAGACATTCCTGCCACCATTGCGGTTTGAGAGGGTTCCGGGAACCCGATCTTTGCGTTTAAAGATTCACAACTAAATGTGATATAACGCACATATATTTTCTTGATGTCCGGATAGAATGTTTTCCATGCACCGCGGATACGATCTTTTATGTCCAGCAGATCCTCAAAGCGATCCCGCAGGGGTGGCCTTTCACTTTGTATATCCGAAGTAAATTCTTTTTCATAACGGGGTGTGGGAACGTCTTCTTTTTTCTCTTCCCTTGGCGGACGCGTCACAGTTTCGTGTTTCAAAGGCAGCCGAAATGATATGGGAATAAAGAAAAAACGGAGAATGAAACGAAGATGATCCGTATTCTCTACTTTGCAACGCAGATCAAACAGATATTTGATCCAATACAACTCTATTTCTCCCGAAGCATGGCTATCCTGAAATTCACCCTTAAGTCTAACTTTGAGTTGAATAAACAACATCAGCAACAGGATACCCGTAAGAACGAGGCATGTAATCCCAAGTATTTTCAGGATAAGTAAGATCATCGTTTCAACTGCATTTTATATATGTGACGCATTTCAAGAAAAAAACCATCATATCTCCCCAATGAAAAATCAGGGAAGCTCCAGGCATAAGGATGGAATGCTTTACCGTGAAAAAACAATACGGGATCCGCATAAATGCCTTTATCGAGATAGATCTTTTGTCCCGCATATTTTGCCGAAGCCAGGATCACCTTGTCCAGATCAAGATATCCGGGATCCATATTGAATGTTCGACCCTCTGTTTTCATCCTGCATTTTTCCATCAGGTTACCGGTAAGTTTGATCTCGGGCAATTTGTCCGGAAAAATCAGTTTTTCAAAAGAAACAAAGATACGCCCGAGATCCTGTCCCATTTCCTTTTCATAATAATTCGTCATGTTAAAATCAAACAGCTCACTTTGTGCATCGATCTTTCCGAAAACATTTTGCACATCCATAATAAAAGAAGCGAGATCACAATTTTTATTGAATATGATCCCTGAGAAGCATTTAACGGGAAGGGGGTTATTGATCTCCATGTGATAAAGATAAATAATATTTCAGAGAACGACAAGATATCACTTTGAACCGCTTATAAAATCTTATAGCCCAATTCGCGTTTACATCATACTATTTATGATCTTTTCATTTATATTCCCCTGCAAGTCATTGGCGTTTTTCAATATTTTATTTGCATTCGCTTTGTTTTTTACTTATACTTTTGAGCTTTTTTTCAAATGGGTGTGTAGCTCAGCCGGTAGAGCAGCGGCCTTTTAAGCCGTTGGTCGAAGGTTCGATTCCTTCCACACTCACTATTATAAAATCCCTGCCAAAGGGATTTTTTTATATGGTTTTATTTTCCTTTTTTCACTAATTTCCTAAAACAAAAAACGGAGACTAAACATGGAGCAAACAATAATTGAAAAGATCGTTCAGCGATTTGTCGTTAATTACAAAGGGTTGGTACGCAGCGGTGATTTTGTGACCATTCGTCCCCGGCACGTGTTGACACACGACAATACGGGTGCCGTCATTCCCAAATTCAATGAAATTGGAAAAATGCGGATTGCGGATCCGCGCCAGCCTGTTTTTGCCCTGGACCATGATGTTCAGAATACCGATGAAAAGAATCTGAATAAATACGCTAAGATCGAAGCCTTTGCAAAAACATACGGTATAGATTTTTACCCCGCAAAGACCGGTATCGGCCATCAGATCATGTGTGACGAGGGCTATGCTTTTCCCAATACCATGGCGGTCGCTTCGGACAGTCATTCCAACATGTACGGCGGTCTCGGCTGCCTCGGAACACCCATTGTCCGTACCGATGCCGCCGGATTATGGGTCAGTGGCGAAACATGGTGGCAGATCCCGCCGGTCGCAAAAGTGATCCTGACCGGCAAACCCCAGGCCGGTGTCAGCGGAAAAGATATTGCCCTTGCGCTCTGCGGTCTTTTTAATCATGATGAAGTGCTGAATCATGCGCTGGAATTTCACGGCGATGCCCTTCCGCACATTAGTATTGAACAGCGTCTGACCATCGCAAACATGTCAACCGAATGGGGTGCGCTGGCGGGACTTTTCCCGGTTGACGATCTGACCCTTGCATGGTTTAGCGCGCGAAATGAGATCATTAAAGAACGCGGACCTATGGGCGTAGCATCCGATACGGGCACGCAGGGAAAGCATCCGCGGATCAATGACGATACCCTGGAAAAATTGCAAAACGATATCTTACAACCCGATATCGACGCCTATTACACAAAAGTTATCACTCTTGATGTGAGCACGATCGCTCCGATCGTTTCCGGACCGCATGCGGTGAATAAGATCTATTCCGCTGTGGATATTAATCAAAAGAATATCCGTATCCATAAGGCTTATCTGTTATCCTGTGTGAACGGACGATATGAAGATTTCGTAACGGCGGCGAATATCCTGAAAGGGAAAAAAGCCGCCGACGGGGTTGAGTTCTATATCAGTTGTGCATCGGAAGAGATCCGGAAACGTCTCATCGCGGACGGTTACTGGCAGATCCTTCTGGATGCGGGTGCCATTGAACTTCCACCGGGATGCGGACCCTGTATCGGTTTGGGCAAGGGACTTCTTGAAGCCGGCGAGGTCGCGATCGCGGCAACAAACCGTAATTTTAAAGGCCGCATGGGATCGAAGGAATCCGAGGCATATCTCGGTTCACCCGCCACCCTTGCCCGTTCCGTGATCAGCGGTTACATCACCGCTGATGATAAGCCCCTGCATCAACCCGTCAGCGATATCATTGAAAATCCCGAACCTGTTACGGAAAGTGATATTGAGTTACTCCCCGGCTTTCCGCCCGCTATCAGCGGCAGAGTGATCTTCTGTCCGCAGAACAACATGAACACCGACGGGATATATCCCGGTAAATATACCTATGTTGACAGTATGACACCCGAGCAACAGGCAGAGGTCGTCATGGAATACTATGATCCCGCTTTTGTCAGGATCGCACAGAAGGGAGACATCCTTGTCGCGGGATATAACTTCGGTACGGGCAGTTCGCGTGAACAGGCTGCCACGGCACTGAAGTACAAGGGCATTCAGCTCGTTCTTGCAGGTTCCTTTAATGAAACGTATAAACGTAATGCCATTAACAACGGATTTATTGTGATCGAATGTCCCGAATTGATCAAAACATTGAAAAGTACCTATTCCGAAAAGATCCTGACAGTAGATACGCAATCACTGGTGCAGGTTGATTTCCAGCGCGCACGTATCGATCATGCCGGCAAACAGTACCGCTTCACCCCCCTGGGTGTCGCCGCGCAACGTCTGATCATTGCGAACGGGCTTGTTAATATGCTTAAGAACAAATAGGAGAAACCGAATGAAACGCAATTTGCTGTTATGTATTATCTTAATATTATTTTTGGGGGGTTGTTCAACCATGTATCAATTCAAAACACCCATATCCCTGGATGCCATCGATGCGATCTATGTGGAAAGTGATCTTGCATCTGTGCTTGACAAAGAGGTCTTCCGGATGGCAATGACAGGATACTCCAGGATCTCACCGCCAAAGGATTCGTTGATCACGATCATCGATTTTTCTCTCCCGTCCACCGAAAAACGTTTTTATGTGATCGATCTGGCGGAGAAAAAACTCCGTTTTCAAACCTATACCTCGCACGGAACCAAGACCGGTGAGACAATGGCTGTCGCATTTTCGAACATTGAAGGCAGTCATCAAAGCAGTCTCGGTTTTTATCTGACGGCGGAGACATATGAAGGGAAACACGGAAACTCACTGAAACTGGATGGACTGGAAAAAGACTTTAACAGCCGTGCCAGAGAACGTTACATTGTCATCCATTCGGCGGATTACGCAACAGAGGATTTTATCCGCGAACACGGCCGACTGGGAAGAAGTTTCGGGTGTCCGGCCCTGCCGCCGGATATCGCACAGGATATCATTGCATATATTAAAGAAGGCAGTGTTCTATTCATCTACGGAAATGATGAAAACTATGTGAAAGGATCAAAATTGATCCGTTAATACATGTTTACTGTAAGCGTTGCCTGAACATCCAGCGCAATAGTTTGGGATCCGCATAGGCGGGTTTCCATGAACCGTGGCCCGCATCTTCATATTCCGTATACCGGATCTTTTTTCCACCCGCTTCTTTGATAGCATGCACCATTTTTCTGGATCGTTCGACAGGTACGGTTCTGTCATCCGCGCTGTGGAATGCCCAGACAGGAATATCAACAAGTTTATATGCCTGTTTTTCGTCCCCGCCCCCGCAAATCGGAACAGCTGCGGCAAAAGAATCCGGCATACGGGATATAAGATCCCATGTTCCGTATCCTCCCATTGACAGGCCCGTTACATAGATCCTTCGCGGATCCACCGGAAAATCCGTTTTTATTTTTTCTATTAAGTCAATTACCATTGCCATTGTCTGTGACGGATGCTCCGGCATGCTGTGTCCCTCCTGCCCCCAGTTGACCTCCACCCAGCGCTTCTCGACGGGACATTGCGGCATGATGACAAAACAAGGATATTGTCTGCGGTTTTTCGCCGAAAGGAACATATCCGCGCCCCAAATAAGTTGCCGTTCATTATCCTTGCCCCGCTCCCCGGCACCATGCAGGAAGAGGACCAGAGGATACTTACGGTTTACTCTCATTTTCCCGGGGTTCAGCATCCGGTATAACAAGGTATCTCCGTCATGGTTGATAAAACTGCGGGCATCGTAGGCGGCCAACGCTTCGGGTGATGGCGAAATGCCGCAGAGTGTCACCGCCATCAGCAGTATTAAAAGTATATACATGCGCTTCATGGTAACTCCTTATCAGATATTGCTTTTTATTTACAAAATATTTTTATTATTGTCTACAAGAAACCTTTTCGTTTTTTAATTTGTCGGCATTTTGATTTTGCAAACGTGCGGTGGTTTCCGTACATTCATTTCAGATCATAAATAAACAGAGGTGCGTATATGAATGTTGAGAAGATCCTGCCTGAAGTCAATGAGATAAAAAGTCCCGAGCTGCGGAAAAAGGTCATTGATATCTGGGAAGAAGCCGCCGGTTATCGCGGTTGGACAGAAGCATTGCTTCTTGCCATACCATTCACCCTTCTGGCCGAGAATGTCACTATCCCCTTTATCGATCATGTACGCGCTGTCTGCCGTATGTGCATGGCAGTGGATGACGTGCAGGAAGAACTGCATGGCGTACGTCGGACAAAGGTGAACCGTGATCATCTTATTGCGGGCGCATTGCTGGCAGACGTGGGAAAATTACTGGAATATGAGATCGTTGACGGTAAATCCGTTAAGTCGAGTTTCGGTCGTTATCTGCGCCATCCTTTCAGCGGTGTGGGACTTGCTTTTAAACATAATGTGCCCGAAGAAATCATGCATATCATTGCCACGCATTCAAAAGAAGGCGACGGTGAAAAACGTTCTCCGGAATCTATTATTTTTCATCATGCCGATTTCATTGATTTCGAACTGGTGAAATAATTGCCGGTCTGTGCATGTTAGGATAGTCCGAACTTTTAAAAATGACCGGCGGCACCATTGTGTTCGTCGGTATTTTTGTATGTTGATCCAATGGCTCCCCTGACCACATCACGCTTACTCCTCCGTCCTTTGCGTCTGACAGATGCGGAAGCGATCGATAAAAATATTCAGTCGAAGGCGGTACTTGAACATATGCTGAACATGTCATATCCATATGATACAGACCGTACAATCCCTTTTATCCGCGAGGCGATGAGGGATTTCACGTCGGGAAATCAATATGTGTATGCTATCTGTGACAAGCATACACATGTATTTATGGGGATCATTGCATTATCACATATCGACTACAGGACCCGAAGCGCCGAGATCTATTATTGGCTGGGGGATACATACTGGTGCCGGGGCTACATGTCCGAGGCGGTATCCGCTGTTATCGGTCATAGCTTTCATGACCTTACATTGAAGCATCTTTTCGCGCGGGTTGCGGCCGGCAATTCCGGATCGATCGCTTTACTTGAAAAAGCGGGTTTCCAACTCCAAAATGTGCACAAGGATGGCAGATATAAAAACGGTAACTACGAAGATGAGTTTATGTATTGCCTGAATGTACTGGATATTGCAACCAGAACACCCGAATGATCATGTTGTTTTTTTCATCTCTTTAACGGGTTCGAGATCAATACGCTGATTTTTAATATCGGCCCGCAGGATCTGAACACGCAGGGGGTCGCCGATCCTATAGGTTTTTTTTGTATGAAAACCCTTCAGTATCTGCCGTCGTTTATCAAAATCCCAGATATCCGATCCCAAAGCATCCGAGCGGACAAAACCTTCAACAAAGATATCGCGGAGTTCAACCCAAAAACCATGCGGGGCAACACCCGATATCGTAGCGTCAAACGTCTCGCCGACATGCCGGATGATGTATCGCACTTGCTTTATCTTATGATACTCTCGTTCAGCCTCAAGAGCACGTAATTCCGCTGCACTGGATGCTTTTGCGATATATTTCAGGCGCTTATTGATCTCCGGGGGAATGGACTGACCGCTGAGGTAATACTTTAGCAGGCGGTGAACGATCAGGTCCGGATACCGGCGGATCGGAGAGGTAAAATGAGTATAATCTTCGAATGCCAATCCGAAATGTCCGATCGGTTTGACACTGTATTTAGCTTTCGTCATCGTTCGCAGAGCCATTTTCCGGATCGTGGTACTGTCGTTTTGTTTCATGACTTTTTCAAGTGCATTCTGGAATTTTTTGGATGTGATCGGTAAGCCGAAAAATGAGACCTGTAACCCGAATGCATCCATGAGCGCGAACCATTCATACATGCTGTCCGCTTCCGGGATATCGTGAATACGGTAGATAAATGGTATGTTCGTGCCACGTTTACGGGCATATTTTGCCACACATTGGTTGGCCAATAACATGAATTCTTCCACAATGTGGTGACTCCAGATGCGTTCACGCACCTTAATGGAGAGGGGCACTCCGTTCTCATCCAGATCATAAACCGGTTCGGGAAGATCAAAATCAATGCTGCCTTCCTCATTACGTCTTTTTTTGAGCAGCTTTGCCAAATTGCTCATACCGGATAATTCCTTATGGAAAGGTCCGGCATGAAGGTCAAGTATTTCCTGTACTTCTTCGTATGTGAATCTTTTCCGGCTATGAATGACGGAAGGCATGATCTCATAGGACAGGCACTCTCCGTTTTTTGCAATCGTTATCAAGACGGTCATAGCAAGACGATCCGTGTCGGGTTGCAGCGAACACAGGTCCGTACTGAGCTTTTCGGGAAGCATATGGATCACATGATCGGTAAAGTAAACCGATGTCCCCCGTTGTAAAGCATCGGTATCCAGCGGCGTGCCTGCTGTAACATAGTGACTGACATCCGCAATATGCACTCCGAGCAGATAATGGCCTTCTTTCGTGATCTCTATTGAAACAGCATCATCATAATCTTTGGCATCCTCCGGATCGATTGTAAAACACAACAGATCTCTCAGGTCTTTGCGTTCCGGTTCGAAGGAAGTTTCGAATTGCATATTTTGAACTTGTTTAAGCGTTTCGGGTGAGAACGTAACGGGAATACTGTGCTTATTTGCGACCATAACGGCATCAAATTCCGGTACGCTGTCTTTCCCCACCAAACGTTTTATCCGTCCCCGGTGACGCTCCTTCCCGGGTTGCCAGTGAGTGATCTCAACAATAATATAATCGCCATCCAGGGGTGAGATACCGTTCATATCATCAATTATGATCTCTGAACGCAGATGGTGGGACGCGGGAATACCCAAAGTATATCCGCGCAATGTTTGGAAGGTACATATAAACTCATTCTTCCCGCGGGTAATGACACGCTTAATATGTCCTTCCGGATCACGGCTCTGTTTCTGTTTGCGGTGAATGACCACGGCTACCGTATCGCCATGTGCAGCATTTGCAAGCCCGTCTTCCGGAATGAATATTTTCTGAGCATCGGGTGTGTGTACAAAGGCAAATCCCCGGGGATGCATATCCAGAGTGCCCGTTATTTCCCCTTTCATATCACTGATCCCGTAATTATTGCCTTTATAGCGGTATAACTTTCCTTTGTGAGCCAGTGCTTTGACCGTATCGCGGAATTCGGGATAATCTCCCGGGTTGATATCCAGTGTCTTTGCCAGTTGTTTTATCTTTAAACGACCACCCGGCTCGCTCCCGAAATAATTCAATATGATCTTCTCGAAATTTTGCATGCCGTAAAATAGTAAAAAACACAGTTTATTAACAGGGTTATTTTATGATAGTTCATCCTTTCCTTTAACCCGCTATCCTCCCGATTGCTTACTTGCAAATACATATGAAAACATATTATATTTAGCAGTCGGACCACAATCCGTTTCATCGTATCAACATGGTCTTCCGGGATCATCATTATAAAGGGATCACTATGGCAAAGTATGGATCAAAGGTCGGGCGGGTGTTGGGCGTTATCCTCATTGCAGCCATCGTCGGCGGCGCACTGGGACATCTTTTTGCAAACATCTTGCCTGAGGGCTCCGTAAAAGACTTTTTTTCGGTCAATTTCCCGATCGGATTCAGACCTTTTACACTGAACCTGTATTTTCTTGAATTCACACTCGGGTTTCGTATCCATGTTAATTTTTTAAGCGTGATCGGTGTATTGGTCGGTTATTACATTATGCGTTTCACACGATAAAAGGACAAAGATAATATGCACTTCTCCATTTCCGAGTTTTTGGACCGGGCCGATACGGTAAAAGATCTGAACATCCTGGTCTCTGTAGATCCCGGGTGGTTGGAAACACATCTTCGCGAACAATCTTCCATCAATGGCCCCCTGTCCGGTAAAGCGATCATTATCAAAGATAATATCAATGTAAAGGGACTGCCCTCTACCTGCGGAAGCGCCTTTCTAAAAAACTATATCTCTCCCTATGATGCCACTGTTGTGGAACGCATCAAACGATCGGGCGGGATCATCGCGGGCAAAGCGAATATGGATGAATTTGCCATGGGTTCCTCTACCGAGTATTCCGCTTTTGGTCCAACAAAGAACCCCGTCAATCCCCAACACGTGCCTGGCGGATCAAGCGGAGGATCGGCTGCCGCCGTTGCTGCCGGACTCGCGGATTATGCCCTCGGTTCCGATACGGGCGGTTCTATCCGTCAACCGGCTTCCTTTTGCGGTGTGGTTGGCCTCAAGCCCACTTACGGTCGTGTATCACGTTACGGACTGACCGCCTTTGCATCTTCTCTGGATCAGATCGGTCCGATCACACGTACGGTACGGCAGTCCGCAGAACTTCTGCAGATCATTTCCGGAAAAGATGATCGTGATGCCACTTCCACCGATATTGCTGTAGATGATTATACGGGGAAGCTTGACAGAGATGAGACAAAAGCTATCGGTGTGCCATTCCATCTCCTTCAGGAAGGACTGGATCCGGACGTAAAGGCACGTTTTGATGAAACGATCGCCGTTCTGAAAAAAAGCGGCAAAATAATCGTGGATATTTCTTTACCCCACTTAAAATACTCCATCGCCGTATATTATATTCTCGCAACCGCGGAGGCATCCAGCAATCTTGCACGCTTTGACGGTGTTCGCTATGGTGTCCGCCATGCACAGGATGCGGAACATATCGATGCTTTTTATGCGGCAAACAGGGAATTCGGATTCGGGGCGGAGGTCAAACGACGCATCATGCTGGGAACCTATGTCCTTTCCTCGGGATACTACGATGCCTATTATGCCCGTGCTCAAAAGGTCCGCCGTCTGATTTACGAAGATTTCCAAAAGGTATTCAAAGATGTGGATGCTATCCTTCTGCCAACCTGTCCGGTATTGCCGTTCAAACTGGGCGAACATGTGAATAATCCTCTGGCAATGTACCTGAGTGATATTTTTACGGTTTCCGTGAACATTGCCGGCATCCCGGGCATTTCCATACCGGTCGGTCATTCGGAAAACGGTTTACCTGTGGGTATACAAGTGCTGGGAAACCTGTACGATGAAGCTCGTATCCTTCAATTGGGCGGGATCATCGAATCGCTTGTGTCACTTAATTGAATGTAACCGAAATTCATTTTTTACATGCTGCAAGATCATAACATCGTAAAATATTTATACAAACACAGAATGATCTTCCTGTTGGTGCTTTTTTCTTTTCTATATGCAAAACCCGCCGACAATGTTGAAGGAAGATTTGCTTTAATGCCCCTTCATACGGAATCTGTTGCTGCGCGGCCGGTTCGCAACGAACATTATCTTTCTCCAAACGGATTGTTTCTTATCCACTACGACAACAGCGGCACGCACGCGGTTCCGCAAAACTTTACATTTGATCCCGTCATTCCCGATTATGTTTACAGTGCCGCACGCTATCTGGAAGATTCTTACTATGTCCTGCGCGACTCACTGGGTTTCCGGTCACCGCCGATAGATAACAGCACATCGCCTGAAATTGACATATACTTTAAACAGTCCGATATGTATTATGGTCAAACCTTTTTTGACCAGGAGGTCGAACCCGGTGTCTGGACCAGTTATATCGAACTGAATTCCAATCTTGAAAATGCATCGGTATTTTATACCACGGGACTGCAAGGTTTGATGGTGACCTGTGCACATGAGTTATTTCATGTTTTTCAACTTGGATATAAATATCGTAATTCCGATGTGTTCTATTTTGAGATGTCCTCAGTATGGTTCGAAGAATTTATGTACCCGGAGATCAATGATTATCACAGTTATTTTACAGATTATATAACCCGTTGGAATTACGCGATCAATCACAGCAACCTTTATTACAACAATGTCGGGTTTAATTTCTACATTGACGCACATTATTCTCTTCCGGAAAATAATGTGATCCTGGCTGTCTGGGAACAAATGATCGACCAAAACGCTCTGAACGCGATCCGATACGTACTGACTGACCGGGGGTCGTCGTTCGAAAACGCTTTAAGCAACTGGGGTACCGCTCAGGTCTTGTGTTCACCCTATGCCTCTGATGATTTTCTGTATTCTTTCAATGATGCGGGAGTGTTGCAGACGATCTCCTTCAGTCAATATCCGGACCATATTCTCACGGATCGTTCTGCGACAATAAGCTTATCCGCATCGCCGATGGTAAGTTATTACAGAATCAACAATATGCCGAATTCCCTGCTGTCCTTTGAGATCGTTTTCCCCGAGAATACGTACGCGAACCTCATTTGTCTGGATAGTGCTCAAAGCCGTGTTTATCCCGCCGGCAACGGTCCGGTTTTCATTGACGGCAACCGTTACTCGGATTTTGTGCTTTGCGTCGGGACCGATCGGTCGAATACTTCCGGCAGTTATTCTTTCTCCGTGATCGAAAGCAATATCATATCCTCCTTATATCCGAATCCCGTAACTGAAGGACAAACAAGCTATATTGAATACATTCTAACCCGGGATCATGCAATCGGTAATATGGCTTTGTATGACCTGCTTGGCCGGAAGATCTTTTCCCGTCCGCTCAAAGCATCAGAATTAAGCGCGGGAGCCCATCAGCTTTCCTTCCCCGCCCTGACATACCCTCTCTCGAGCGGACTGTATATTGTTATGCTGCAAACCGAAGATACACGTCTTACTAAAAAAATGACTTTTTTTAAGTAGCTCATGAAGTTCTCAACCCTCTCCGCACCCGCGAAAAGCATATTAAAGATAAAAGGAAGCAAGTTCCTGGGTTTTGCTTTTCCGGTTGACAATGAGGAAGAGATCGATACAATTCTGACGTCATTGCGAAAACAATATTATGACGCCACCCACCATTGTTATGCCTGGCAGCTGGGTTGCGGACAGAATATGAGCTTTCGATACCATGATGACGGAGAACCTTCCGGGACGGCGGGAAAACCAATCCATATCGCTATCGCACGACATGAACTTACACATATCCTGGTTGTTTCCGTACGCTATTTCGGAGGCACCAAGCTCGGTACCGGCGGACTTGCACGGGCATACGGACAGTCGGCCATGGAAACACTGGACGCTGCAAAGATCGTCGATGTTGAAAAAGGAATGCATTTGCGTTTTACGTGTTCATACGAACAGCATTCGATCCTGATGCACGTACTCAACGAACATCATATCATATCGCTGAAACAGGATTTTTTAAGGGATGTGACTCTCGATGTGGAGCTTGATGAGCAGGAGATCCCTCAATTGCTTGAAAAAGTTAAAAACGCTACCAACGGTAACGTAGAGGGCAGGATCCTGAATACACCGGAGAATGATACTGATATTTTTAAGAACTCAAAATAATTTTATATTTGATCTATATTGGAAGACAATAAAGATTTATTCTAATTCAATTGTCCATTTTCAATTGAATATGAAGTTCATCAAGCTGTTTTTTATCCACTTCGCTTGGTGCGCCGTCCATCGGTGACTGTGCCGTGGTCGTTTTGGGAAAAGCGATCACTTCACGAATAGAATCCTCTTCGCACAGGACCATGACAAGCCGGTCAAAACCAAACGCGATGCCACCGTGCGGGGGTGCCCCGTATTCGAATGCACCCATAAGGAAACCGAATTTTTCCTGTGCTTCCTCCGATGATATCCCAAGTGCCCTGAACATACGGCTCTGCAGTTCACGATCATGTATACGTATGCTCCCGCCTCCTATCTCATACCCGTTTAAAGCAAGATCATATGCACGGGCTTTTACGGAGAGCGGATCAGTCTCGAGCTTATCAACATCTTCGGGTTTCGGCGAAGTAAAAGGATGGTGACGTGCCATTAGCCGGCCGCTTTCGCTGTCTTTTTCAAATAAGGGGAAATCCACTACCCATGCGGCCTTAAACTGGTCTTTACGGATCAAATTGAAATGTTTTGCGATAGCCAGGCGAACGGCACCCAAAGCTGTTAATGCCGTCTCCCATTCATCCGCCATAAACAGTAACAGATCTCCCGTCTCGGCCTGACAATCCGATATAAGGTTCTTCGCGGCGGCGTCCGGAATGAATTTTGCGATCCCGCCATCGAGACCGGTTTCATTCAATTTGACATACGCCATTCCCTTAGCTCCGTATTTTTTAGCCAGTTCCGTCAGTTCGTCGATCTGTTTGCGGGAAAAACCGGCAGCTCCCGGTACGCGTAATGCACGTACAACATTACCGCTGTCCAAAGCGGAATGAAAAACACCGAAAGTGCTTTTCTTAGCCGCTTCCTCAACATTGCAGATCTCCAGACCGAAACGCAGGTCCGGTTTATCCGAACCGAAACGCTCCATGGCTTCCTCAAAGCTCAAAACAGGGAAAGGCGTTGGAATATGTATTCCCTTGACCTCATAAAAGATTCGGACGATCATATTTTCCATAATGCCGCGAATATCTTCTTCATCTACAAAAGACATCTCACAATCGATTTGCGTAAATTCCGGCTGCCGTTCGGCGCGTAGATCTTCATCACGAAAACATTTCACGATCTGGAAATAACGATCATATCCGGCTACCATTAATAACTGTTTATACGTCTGGGGCGATTGCGGCAGAGCATAGAATTTTCCGGGATTGATCCTGCTGGGAACCAGATAATCCCGTGCACCTTCGGGGGTTGATTTCATCAGAACAGGTGTCTCTATCTCCATAAAATCATGTTCCGTCAGATAACGGCGGACAGATTGAGCCGCTTTGTGACGGATCTGCATATTGCTTTGTAAGGTTTGGGTCCGCAGATCCAAATAGCGGTATTTCAGTCGCAGGTCTTCGCTTCCCGTTTCGCGTTTGTTGATCTCAAAAGGGGTCGGCTTTGCCTTGTTCAGCAGTTCAAAATCATGTGCAAGCAGTTCAATTTCTCCGCTTGCGATTTTTGGATTGACGGAATCTGCAGGTCGCGCTGCTACAAGACCGGCTACTGCGACAACATCTTCATTATTGAGATGTTTGATGACATTCAGGACAGCCTCAGGCAAATCATTATCGAATCGTACCTGGACGACACCGTAACGATCACGGATATCGACAAAATATATACCGCCAAGATCACGACGTGCACTTACCCAGCCGTTGATCCTGACCTTTTTTCCTTCTACGGACATATTCAGACTGCCGCAGGTATGATCACGTTTTAATCGCATTGTAATTCCCCGTTTAATCCGCGCATAAAATACATGAAATGGGTGATAATTCAAATGCTTTATTTGCGCTGATTGTTGCCGATCATTTGTTCAAACGCACATTTAAATAAGGTATCCAAAATGTTCATGTCGCATTGCCGCGCCCTCCTCCTGTCTTTTATCGACGGAAATCAGCCTCCGAAAATTGCTTTCATGAGATACGCAAAACCGATCCCGGCGTAATTTCCAATGATCCATCCGGCAATACCGACCAACATGCCAGTCATAATGACTTGCTTGTTTTTTAAAACGGCGGCGACGACAGGAACAAAAGGAGGTGAATAGATCAAAGCGGTCATTGCGACCAGATGGGTGTCACGATCAACCTTTGTCAGTTTTGAGACCAGCGTATGAATAATGAAAGATAGTCCCAGCAGAACGGCAACATAAAGGATAGTGATGGGAGCCGTATCCATTAGTTTCGAAATATCCGCCATTGAACTGACAATCAATGCAAAGATCAATAAAAGATAATGCCCTAATTGAAAGGTCATTTTGATCTTTCTAATCTTTTCAATAAATGAAGCAAGTATACCCAGCGTCGTGATGATCAGGATCGCTATCACTGAAGACAGTTCATTGGCTACCAGCGGATCCATATTCTTTGCCAGCATTTTTTCCGCTATGAGACTGGCCCCTCCACCGATGGCAAAAATAAGAACAGCAATGCCGAAGGCTACAGCCAGAGGCCAAAAATGTTTTTTTTGATATCCTTTAAAGTAAGGATCAAAACTATCTTTCCCGATCGTTGTATTTTGTTCGTTACCGCCTGGCATCTTAAAAGCTGGCAGCAGTTTTTTCAAAGCCCTTGGGATCACGGTCAGGATAAGAAGCAACAGAACCGCTCCAACAAAGACATCCGACGTATGAACGGCGATATAATTGGTTTGAGAGATTTTCAATGCCGAACCGATTGAGGCAAGGTTGGGTGTACCACCGGTATAACAACCGATCAGCATACCGGCCATCTTGTATGCTTCTTGACCCAGATTGGATTGAAAGATTAGATATGCAATAAATGAGGCGATTATCACAGACAGCAAAGCTCCACCAAAAGATTTCGCGGCCAAACCAGCTTGTTTTCCCCACCCGCGCAAATTAAGAGAAAAAAAGATAAGCGGCAATGCAATCGGAATGGTCAGCATGTTAAAAATACTCTGAACACCTGAAAAGTCATCTGGGAGTATGTTAATATTTCCGATCAGCAAGCCGATACCATAACACAAAACGATCGCACCGACACTATCCAAGAACTTACTTCTTGAACATAACCAAAGCAAAAAAGCTGGACAAGCCAGAAAAAACAGAACCCATATAATCGTGATAATCATAAATCCCTCCTTGTGTAATCAACGTATTCCCCCACAGAAAATTACATATTAATTCATTCTACACCAAGAAATAATTACCCTTAGAATTTCCGCTTTAATATAATTGGTATTGACTGATCTTCCTTTCTATATTTATACATGCGTATCGCTCTCATACAACCGCCCATTGAGGATTTTTATTCAAGTCCGCAGCGTACGTACCCTCTGGGACTCACGTACCTGGCCGCGGCTTGCCGCGATTTACCCGTGGATATTGAGATCATTGACCTGATAACATCACATGGTCGTTATACGCTGCCGGTACCGGACGCTTTTCGTTCTGTAATATCATATTTTCCCTATGACCGCGCTCCGATTGCCGCTTTCCATACTTATTATCATTACGGTGCCTCATGGAAACGGATCGCCGATCATTTTAAACAAAATTTTTATGACATCTGCGCACTCTCCTCCAATTTTTATACCTATAGTGAAGAAGTACTTAAAACTGCCGAAACGATCAAATCCGTATCACCCGCTTCAACGGTGGTCGTCGGGGGACAAAATGTGGGTCCGTACCATGACCTTTTCACCTCTTCCCCGTATATTGATCACTGCATCCGGGGAGAAGCAGAGCTTAGCTTTCGGCAATGGATCAGTGTCCTGCTCGGTGACGGAACAACGACAGATCATATACCCGGCATATGGGACCCTGGGCATAATAAATGGAATCCACCCGTTATTGCCGGAACATATTGTTTGTCTCCCGATATCGGAACATTGCCGGTCAATGCATATCGTATCGCCGGTAAACCTGCTATTATGCTTTCCACTTCCCGCGGTTGTCCCGCAGGATGCCGGTTTTGTGTCGTTTCAAGAACATTCGGATCCGCTCTTCGAACCAAGTCCGTGGACCAGGTATTGATTGAAATGCAAACAGCATATGATCGCGGCATTCGCGTTTTCGATATTGAAGATGATAATTTCAGTCTTAAGCGATCACACTGTATAACGCTTCTAGATGAGATCATCCGGACCTTTAAGGGCAATATCGAATGTTATGCAATGAACGGATTATCGGCCGAACATCTTGACGAGGAAATCATTGACCGTTTGCTGAAAGCCAATTTTAAATTACTGAATATTTCACTTGCCACGGTTTCTGTTGAGCATTTGCAGGCGCTTCATCGGCACACCGATATTTCTCACTTTGTACGTATAGCCCGTTATGCCGGCAAAATGGGACTGAAGACCATCGGGCATTATATTGCCGGACTGCCGGGACAATCTTTGTCTGAAGTGCTCGCTTCAATGCGTTTGTTGGCGGAGCTTCCTTTGATCCTGGGGATCTCGCCCTTCTATTATATCCCCGGCATGGATCTGTCCGTACCACATGTCCCCGTATCCTGTAAGGAAGCCCGGCTGACCCGTTTTTTCCCGGTAGATGATCACTTGGATGAACGGGATCTGATCACCCTATTTCGCCTTTCTCGCTGGATCAATTATCTAAAAAAACAACTCTTGAAAAAATCTTTGGTATCGTTGGCCTTCAATGATATCCCTTCGGTTTTCCCCGATGATCTTTTTTTACGGTCTTTGGTGGACAACGGAAAGATCATTGGTGTTGACCGGCAAAACAATCTCTTTGATCATAATGTATCTGGTACGGTAATTCGATCCTTTAGAGACCTCTTTCGGGATACAATTATCTATTGTGCCTGAATCATTAAAGAACTATATTTTCTAAAAAAAAAGGGGAAATCATGAGAAAATCACACACGTTCATACTGATAGGAATAATGACCATCGCATTTCTGATACCGCAGAAAGCATGCGGCAGATCGGGCAACGACCTGATCCCTCTGCCTCCTGCGGAACGTAAAGGCGGACTCCCTATTATGGAAGCTTTGGACAAGCGAGCCAGTACACGCTCCTTTTCCGAGACGGATATTCCGGAGCAAACACTTTCAAATCTGCTTTGGGCGGCATGGGGCTATAACCGGCCCGAAGAAAAAAAACGGACCGCTCCGACCGCAAACAACAAACAGGAATTTTCGGTTTATCTTTCAATGAAAAACGGGCTTTTTCTGTATGATGCAGAAGCACATGCTCTGATCAAGATATCTTCGGACGACATCCGGGCAACGACCGGGAGACAGGCTTTTGTGAAAAAAGCGCCCCTGAACCTCATCCTTGTTGCCGATACAAAAAAACAAAGCACACTTACCTCCGTTTATGCAAACTCCGGTTTTATTTCACAGAACATTTATCTCGTCTGTGCATCCATGGGACTGGGAACGGTTGTTCGCGGTTGGTTCGATGAAAATGCTTTACACAAGGCAATGGATCTGAAAGAACATCAGAAGATCATTCTGTGTCAGACAGTGGGTTTCCCCGAATAAGATCTATCACATTCTTTTGATTACCTTTTTATGCAGTATAGGATCCCTAACAGGGATTCCTGTGCAGTAATATTCGTTTTCATCACACTACTTCAAGCAGCTTACCTTTTACGGGAAACTTACTTTTTTCTTTTTATAAATTTAAAAAAGAGCTAAGTTTTACGATAGGTTGACATATGAGACAAAAAGGAGACTCTCATGGATGGGACAAGCTGGAATTACTCGGACAAGGTCAAGGAACATTTTTTTCATCCGAAAAATATTCTTGATATTGACGAAAAAGAATATAATGCCGACGGAGTGGGATATGTTGGTTCTCCCGCCTGTGGTGATATGATGAAAATATTTATTAAAGTAAAGGATGATCGCATTGCGGAAATGAAATGGCAGACCTTTGGATGCGCCAGTGCCATTGGGTCAACCTCCATGCTCAGTGTGATGGTTACCCGCGATGGCGGTATGAAACTTGACGATGCATGGAAGATCACACCGGAGATGATCATAGATGAACTCGGTGGACTGCCGGCCAATAAGATCCATTGTTCCGTACTTGGCGACAAGGCGCTACGCCTGGCGATCAAAGATTATCTTATCAAAACGGGTCAGGAACAGCGCATACCCCACGACGATAAATCCCGGATCATCTGCGAATGTCTGAATATCAGCGAAGACGATATCAGGATGGAGATCCTTGAGGGTGTTAAAGATTTCAAGACCCTTCAGGAACGCACAAAGATCGGTACCGTTTGCGGTAATTGTATCGATACGGCCAAGACACTGGTCGATTTCTATGTCGGAAAATATTACACCGATGAAGTCTATAAGGGTAAAAAATAACGGAGCGGACCATGATCTATCTGGACAACAGTGCAACTACACCTTTACATCCTGAAGTAAAGGAAGCGATCATCAACAGTCTGGACCTGTATGGCAATCCCAGTTCCGCACACACCTCCGGACGGCAAATGCGCGCCATGATCGAACATAGCCGAAGCGAGATCGCAAGTTTTTTACATTGCGACCCGGATGAGATCATTTTTACGGCGGGAGCATCCGAGGCAAATAATACGGTATTAAAGAGTGCTATCAGCTGCTGTGCTTTCTGTAATGATACGCGCGGACATATTATTACAACGAACATTGAACATCCTTCCGTATTAAATACACTGGCCTGCCTTGAACAGCAAAATATTCAGATTAGCCGGATAAAGGTGAAGGACAACGGGATCGTCGATCCTGCGGATATCGAGGCGGCGATCCGTCCGGATACCATGATGATATCCGTAATGTATGTCAACAATGAGATCGGTACGATACAACCGGTCAAAGCGATCGCAGAAATTGCAAAAAAACACAATATCCCCATGCATACCGATGCCGTTCAGGCAATCGGCAAGATACCGATCGACCTGCAGGATCTGCCGGTCGATTTCCTGTCCATGTCCGGACATAAGATATATGCTCCGAAGGGTATCGGTGTCCTTTACAAACGCCGGACATCTAAAAACATTTGCCCTCTTATCACCGGAGGCCATCAGGAAAAATCCATGCGGGCCGGTACCGAGAATACATTGGGTATTATTGCTTTGGGTGAGGCGATCCGGCAGTGCCGTATCGAAATGGATGAGAATAAAGCGCGTATTTCCTTCTTGCGTGAACGCCTGGAGCACGGGATCATGAAAAATCTCGATCACGTGTCGATCAATGGCGATCCGAAACAGCGTGTTTATAATATTTCCAATATGTCTTTTAAGAATATTGAAGGCGAATCCATCCTGCTCCGGCTTGATATGCACGGGATCGCCGTTTCGACCGGCAGTGCCTGTTCCACCGGTTCTCTTGAACCAAGTTATGTGATCACGGCACTCACAAAAGATCCTGCGATCGCCCACAGTTCGATCCGTTTTTCGCTGGGCCGTGAAACAAATGAAACGGATATCGACCAAACCGTCAAAGCCGTTGTTGAAACCGTAACCTTTCTTCGGAAAATGAGTCCGATCGTATAGACGGTTCTGTAAACATTCATTAAGAAAAGGGATATCATGCATAATGTACAGTTGATCGATCACCCGCTCGTAAAACATTCTCTGACCATGCTGCGTAATAAAGATACCGATACGGAAACTTTTCGCCGGCACACGGCCATTGTATCACAGATCATTATCATGGAAGCAAGCCGTAAATGCAAACTGAATAAGATCCAGGTTGATACACCTTTGTGTGCGACACAGGGTTTTGAGATCTATCGTTCCATGGTATTCGTACCCGTGTTGCGTGCAGGAATCTCAATGTTGGTCCATTCCCGTGATTTTCTCCCCTGGACCCCGGTGGGTTTCATTGGTCTGGAGCGGGATGAAAAAACAGCGATCGCCCGTGAATATTACCAAAAATTTCCCGATAACATTGATAAGAAGCTGATCCTTGTCCTTGATCCGATGCTTGCAACCGGCGGGTCCGTTTCAGACACTATTTCCCGTCTGAAAGAAAAAGGTGCCAAACGTATCGCTATCGCCTGCATCGTAGCCGCGCCGGAAGGTATAAAGCGTATTAATAAGGAACACCCGGACGTTTACATATACACAACCGCGATCGACGACCATCTTGACGAACATAAATATATCGTTCCGGGCCTGGGTGATTTTGGGGATCGTTATTTCGGAACATGATGCATACCTGCATCATGCTGTCTGTTCGGCAGATAAATAAGAACTAATTTCATTTCCGTTATTTTTATAATTAAGCTGATCAGCTTTCCCGCTTTCGGTTTGAAAGCAGAATAACGTCCCTTAATTCCTCGACATTTCGTGCGGACATCCAGCGTTTTTCAAAATCGCTTTCCTGAACAATATTTGCAATGGCCATCAGGGCGCGCAAATGATAACTACGTTCATCAAGCGACCCCATTAGCACAAAGAGAGTATGCACCGGTTTCTTACTGGAAGAGTAACGCACGCCTGCTTTACAGCGTATCGGCATGATATCGAAACATTTCCCTTCAGGCACAATAAAATGCGGTATGGCCAATCCGGGCCGTATAACTGTGGTGGACTGCGATTCACGTTCTTTCAATCCCTCTATGACCTTTTCTTTCGATATGGGCCATCTCTCCGAAAATTTTTCCGCAATATCTTCGATGAGCTTGTCCATATCGGGTGTCCCCGGAACATCGAGAATGACACAGTCCTTGATAAGATGATCAAATCTGTCCTCGATGATCTCATCACGTTCCCGCACGATATCGCGCAATTCGACTTCGAGTGTGGAACTTTTCAGTTCCTTAGCGGATATGCGTTCGATAATATGCATTACTGCTGATGTTCGGTTAATACGCTTTTTTGTATAAACAAAATGGATGACCACGCCACTTATAAAGAAAATGCCCGATATCAGCAGGGGAATAAATCCCATATTGGAAAGAATAAAAATGTAACACAAGATCGTAAAGATCGGCAACCATGGATAAAGAGGAACTTTGACCTTTGGCCTGTAATTCTGAATCTTACTTTCACGCATAACAATTACGGAAACATTATCCATCAAATACAGCAGGATCATCAGTGTCGATGCGGTTTTTACAAGATTCTCAATGTTCAGGAACACAATGACTACGATCATGAACATACTTGTAAACAAAATGGAGATCAATGGGGTCTTATAACGACGATTCAGTTTGAAAAAATATTTGGGAAGAAGCTGATCCTTACTCATTGCCATAGGCGTCCGGGATGCGGCAAGAATACCCGCATTGGCTGTAGTAATAAAAGCTGTGATCGCTGCCAGGCTCAGAAGCACAACCCCCGTCTTCCCAAGAATCTCACCGGCTCCCAGGGAAAGCGGGACAGTCGATCCCGATAATGTTTCGGCAGGTAATAATCCCACGGTAACACCTACGGCAAGGACATAGATCAGGGAAACAACAAAAAAGGAAAGCAGCATGCCCAAAGGGATATTTCTTCCCGGATTTTCAATTTCCTCCGCAATATCAGCGATCTTGGTCAACCCCCCGAAAGAAACGAACACCAGTCCCGCGGTTGATATCAGAGATAATATCCCGAACGGCATAAAGGGCTGGTAATATTCCGGTTTTGTTGATATGAATCCTGTTGCAATATACATAAAAAGAACCACTATCAGGGAAATGACCAATGCAACCTGTATGCGTCCGGCCACCTTAACGCTCAATACATTGAATAAAGTAAAGAGCAGACATATTGCTACAGCGATGGTTTTAACCTGGATTTCGCTGATATCAGGATAAATAAGGCTTGCGAAATAACCCAGTCCGATCAATGCAAAAGCGCTTTTAAAAGCAAGCGAAAACCAGTTTGCAAATCCTGCAAATATTCCCAGGAGAGAACCCATGCTGCGATCAATGAAAAAGTAGGTACCACCCGATCGCGGCATTGCTGTGGCCAATTCCGATTTTGCCAGCATGGTCGGAAAGATCAGAGCCGCGGCAAGAAAATAGGCCAGAATAATGGCGGGACCCGACTGAGCAAAAGCAAGACCCGGAAGAACAAATATACCGGAACTGATCATGGCGCCTGCCGAAATGGCAAAAACGTCAAGAAGATTTAGTTGTTTTTTAACTGTCATCCGCTTCCGGTGGGTTTTGTTTTTATTCAGACGGTCACCTTTTAAAAAAATAATTTATTATGCCAGATAATCAAAGAAAATATGAGAAACACATAAGAATATATATTATCTGCTTAATCGGTCAGGATCGACTGTTCTTGTTGAACAGATGTGCGTCCTCGATCTTTTGTTGAAGCTCGTTCAATTGACGTGATAAATTGTTAATACGGTATTCTATGGAGTTCAGTGTCCAGAATTCAAAATGATTCACTTTGGTCTGACGATGGATCATCCATACTATTTTTATGGAAACTAAAAATATAGCGACCTCGACGGAAAAGAGGGGTGGAAGCGGAATATTTAATTCCAGCGCATGACGGACAATATCGAAGATCATTAAAAGAAAGATGGAAATAAAAAAAACGGAATTAATGATCTTATCGTTCTTGGCATCGGTCTTTCCTCCGATCCTGCCGATAAAATCTTTGATCCTTTCCCGCTCCTCACGGTAGATCTTGAGTTCGGCTTCCAGCTCCTCAATGCTGGGAGTTGTTTTTTTATCCATCTTAATGATCTCTCCTTATTACCTTCAAATGTACAAATTTTAAGCGCTATTTAAAAATATTTTCGGTTTTTTGAAAATTTTCAAACAAAAATACAATTAATGAATATCATTTCGTATTTATAATCCGATCATTTTTCAATTCCACTTTTCTTTCTATCTTACGATTACGGATATATAATATGACGTCCGTGGCTACCATAAGTAAATTCAACACATACAGATAGATAACCGCATCGTAGTGAAAGAATAGTTTATGAAGAATGCCGGCACAATATCCGGACATGATTATGATCATAAAAAGAAGACTCTTGCCTTTGGTCGATTTTGAGATCCATGAACGATAAATGGAAAAAGGCCATGCGGAACCAAAACAAACCAGCATAATAATTTCAAAATGACTCATTAATCACCGTGATAATAAAGATCTTTAATGGGTGTTTCATCTACCCATATCCCCTTTTCTACGCGGATCCAGCCGGTTAAGCCGCTTTCGGTCCGGATCAGATAATGGGAATAAGGATCTTTGAATTCAGCGAGTAGGACATGAACATCCTCGCCCTTTTTGACACTGGTTACAACATGTCTTTGTCTCTTGTTTCCATACACATTAAAATCTCGTGTGGCGTAACTATGCAGATCAACCCCGTAGAACGGCTGCGGAATTTCCCGTACCGTTCCGTTCTTAAGTTCATACTTTCTGCTGCGTTCGAACATTTCATTCATAATACCTTTTGCAACGATCACACCATCACCGGAAAAATAGAGATGATCACAGAAAAGAATAAATGCCGGCTGATCAAAAGCACCTTCCCTGTAAAACAGATAGTGGGCATCTCCGCTTTCACCCATTGAAAATAAAATTGAATATAAGGTACCCTCATTCGCATCGGGGACATACTCCATCACTTTAATAAAGCCGGTCGTATCTCCCTGAGCATAATAAAAAGGATCATCCCGGGAAAGCATATCGCAGGTAGTGTTAAAGACATTAGCCGTACCGGTATAATGTACCTTTATCCAGGGATAAGAAGCCATCGAAATAACCCCGGCATGACTGACAGTAATAACGAAAAGCATTAAAATGAACACACTTCTCCTGATTTGCATGATATTTCCTTTTTTATTGTCCGGGTTTACCAAGAAGTTTGAACATATTTTTTTTATACGCTTCCACTCCGGGTTGATCAAAGGGATTAACACCCAACATATATCCCGAAATAGCCACCGCAACCTGAAAGATCACACAAAGTTTGACAATATGTTCTTCATCCAGGTAATCCAAATGAAAGGTACTGGTCGGTACACCACCGTCTTCATGTGCCGTCCGGGTGCCTTCAAAGGCTTTAAGGTTAACATAACTCAGCGCCTTACCGGCAAGATAGTTCAGTCCGTCAAGATCATGTTCATTGTATGGGATCTCAATATCCCGGTGATAATTCTCAATGACAAGAAAGGTCTCAAAAACAGAACGCACACCATCCTGGATCCATTGCCCCATACTGTGCAGGTCGGTTGTAAGATCGACCGAAGCGGGAAATATCCCTTTTCCGTCCTTCCCTTCGCTTTCGCCGAAAAGCTGTTTCCACCATTCGGAAAGATAATGCAGTCGCGGTTCGAAGGAAGACAGGAGTTCAATGCCCTTTCCTTCCCGGTAACACAGCATTCTGTTGACAGCATATCGCATGGCGATATTATCCCTTTCACTCAACAGTGCATGTTTAAAACCGGTCAGCGCGCCCTGAATGATATGATCTATATCCGCTCCGGCGGAAAGAACAGGAAGCAGTCCGACGGGAGTTAAAAGTGAAAATCTTCCTCCCACATCATCCGGAATAATGAAGCGACGATATGATCTTTCTTCTGCAAGGGTCCGCAAAGCACCTTTATGCGCATCGGTAGTTACAATAATGCGCCGGGAAACGGAATTCCCGTACTTCACCTCAGCAAATTCGCGTAAGATCCGGAAAGCGATCCCCGGTTCCGTTGTAGTTCCGGATTTGGAGATCACATTCAGATAAAAATCCCTTGTTCTCAGTTCTTCCAGTAAGGGTTCCCATTCCGTCGGCGAAAGATGATGTCCGATAAAACGTATACAATGGTCATCACCGTAAAGCGCATGTATAACCGCTTTGGCACCTAAATAGGATCCCCCGATACCGATACAGACCAGCAGATCACCGGATTGATGGATTTCTTTTGCCGTTTGGATCAAAGGATCCATATTCTCCGCCGACGCATCCGGAAGTGTTAGCCATCCAAGAAAATCCTTCCCTTTTCCGTTTTTAGCGACAAGGGATTGCAAAGCCTTTTCCGCTTCCTTCCAGACCTTCTCATATGTTGTAGAATAGCGTTCTTGTATAGACGCATCATTATAATGGATCATTTTTTCCTCATCATTCGATAATGATTAATAATTTCAAGTACTTCATCAATATCCGCACATGTGTGGTCCGCACAGATCTGAAAACGTATTTCTTCTTCTCCTTTGGGCACCACCGGAAAATTCAATCCCGTGGCAAGCACCCCATGATCCCGCAGAAAAGATACTAACTCCGCGGTTTCCAAAGTGTTCCTTATCATCAGCGGCACAACCGGATGTTCACCCGGAATGGTCTCCATTCCGATCTTTTCCAGACCAAGTCGAAAACGGTTTGTCAGATCTTTCAAATACGATAAACGTTTTTTTCCTTCGCTGCTGTTCAGTATTTTTATGCTCATGCGCGCAGCCGCAGCCTCGGAAACGGTAATGGGATTTGAGTAAATATATGTCGGCGCCGTTTCGCGCAAGAAAGCGATCAATTCATGACTACCGGTAACATACCCGCCATTAACCCCGAATGCCTTGCCGAGGGTTGCAATAAGGATATCCGCCTTGGCACCGGTGAGCTCTTCGGTTCCCCGGCCACTTGTACCGCATGCTCCCACACCGTGCGAATCATCCACGATCAGTGTTATACCTTCTTCAAACAAAGGGCTTTGCGCTTCACGGATTTCTGCGATCGCATCCAATGGTGCGTGATCGCCTCGCATACTGAATATTCCATCCGTAATGATAAGGCAGCGTTTAACCTGAGAACCGATCCCGGTTATTTTTTGGCGCAGATCATCCATGTCATTATGTTGATAGACCAGCTTAACAGCGGGTCTTGACATACGCAGGGCATTAATGATACAATTATGGTTCAGTGCATCGCTGATCACTGCCGTATCCGGCGTGATCAATGAAGATATAACCCCCAGACTTGTCACGTATGCCGAACTAAAGATCATTGCGGCTTCCCTGCCATGAAAATCAGCCAGTGCTCTTTCAAGTTCGATGTGTTCCAGATAACTGCCGCTGATAAAACGTACCGCACCCGGTCCGACACCAAAACGCCGCACGGCCGATTCTTCCGCTTTCACAAGTTCGGGATGCATGCTCAGACCCAGATATGAATTACTGTTCATCTTGATGAAATTGCGATCATACCCCTGAATGCGATAGCGTGGACCCCGGTCGCCGGATGCGGGGATCACATCCGTAATGATCAGTTCTTTCCCTTTCGCGCGACCTTCTTCCATCAATGTTTTCATCGCGTTGGCAAGATATTTATCCAATTTGTTCATGCTTGTTCCCTTTGTAACGTTCACTGAGAGTATCAATCATATCCTTTGTCATTCTCTCAAGCGTATAATCGGGCGACCATGCCCAATCCTCACGCGCCGCACTGTCATCCATGGAATCCGGCCAGGAATCGGCGATACGCTGACGGACCGGATCAATATTATAATCTATCGTAAAGCCCGGTATATGTACCTTAATGGCTTCGGCCAGGATCTTCGGAGAAAAACTCATCGCAGCTATGTTGTACGCATTGTGATATCTCAGGGAACTGTAGTCGGCCTCCATCAGTCCTACTGCCGCTTTCAGTGCATCGGGCATATACATCATATCCAGATAGGTATTCTCATTCAAATAACATAAATAATGTTTATGCCGGACAGCCTGATGAAATATATCTACGGCATAATCCGTCGTTCCGCCCCCGGGGGGTATCACATTGGAAATGATCCCCGGGTAGCGAACGCCCCGAATATCAACATGATATTTCATGTGATAATAATCACACAGAAGTTCACCGGCAACTTTGGTGACTCCGTATATGCTACCGGGGCGCTGAATGGTCAGTTGCGGAGTATGATGCTTAGGCGTGGTTTGACCGAAAGCACCGATCGAGCTGGGTACGAACATTTTGAACCTTAGTTCATTGGCGATTCGCAGTACACTGTTGAGAGTACCCATGTTAATATCCCAGGCCATTTCGGGATTCTTCTCACAAACAGCCGATAGTATAGCCGCAAGAAAGTATACCTGTTTCACCTTTTCTTTTTGTACTACCTGATAGACCTGCCGGCTGTCCATGGCATCCATGCGAATAAAAGGACCGCTTTCTACCAGCTCGGAATGCAGTGTCGCCCGTATATCCGATGCGATCACATTCTGCTCCCCATATACCTTCCTCAGGAAAAAGGTCAGCTCTGTACCGATCTGCCCCCCTGCACCTATGATCAATATTCTATCCATATCAGCTCCGGACGATGGTTTTAAGGTAAACGCGTTATAATACAATAAAAGGATTGAAAGATTTTTCTTCCTTTATCGTTGTTTCATCAAGATGACCCGGATAAACAACGGTGTCTTCAGGCAATACCATGATAGCGGTATGTATCGAATGTTCCAGGGTCTTCATGTCTCCGCCCGGTAAGTCGGTACGTCCCACCGAACGATGGAACAAGGTATCTCCGCTGAAGAGTGTATCGGCAAAGAGGAAGCAAACGCTTCCGGGACTGTGTCCGGGTGTGTGTAAAATACCAAAGGTATGATCACCCAAAGTCAATATGCTTTTTTCTGCTATATCGATATCGATCTCCGGTGTGCCATAGTACGAAAGTCTGTAATGCCCGCACATGTTTTCCAGTGCTTTCAGCCATTCCGTATCAAGACTGTTCATTACAAAAGGACATTTAAGGGTTTTACAGAGAGGGGCAGCTGAGAGCAAATGATCGACATGTCCGTGTGTTGCAAGGACGGCTCTGACCGTATATTTTTCCCGATCTATGACTGCGAGGATGTCATCGGGTTCCGCACCCGGGTCAATAATCAGCGCATCGTTCTTGTTCAGAATAATGTATGTATTTTCCTGAAAAACAGTTTTTGATCTAAGCCGGGTAATTTTCATGGAAGAACCTAAATATAGCGTCTGACTTTTTTACGTCTCTTCTTTGTCTTATTTCCAATACCGAGAATATCGTGCTTAAAATAAAAACGTTTCCATTTCTTATATTGTTTTTTCTTATCAAAACGGTAGCAGGGTTCTTCATCTAATTCTATTGCTTCGCCCTGCAGGACCTTCCATGGATGGACCGAGATCAATTTTTCAAAATCGATATGCGGATATGTGTCTTTATAGGTTTCGGCAGCACGCGGGAGATTAAAACCGATACTGCGGTTAGCCCGGTGTGCATCACTGGCAATAATATGTGCCAAACCCTCAGAGAGCATCATTTGGGAAACGAACAATGCCTGTGTTCCGTTATAACCGAGAAGACTTCCGGCATTGATCTGCATTACAGCACCCATTTTTATCAGATCGATAATATCATCAACAATATCCCAAAAATAACTGTAACGTTCGGGGTGTGCCAAAACGGGTGTACAACCTTCCTGGATCAATTCATAAAATATCTCTTTGTATCCCTCGGGATTCCAGTTCATCGAGAACTCGATCAGAACATATTTTTTCTTGTTCTCATAGGTAAAATAGGGGATTTCTTGTGCCCGTATAACCCCGGTGGTGTAATAAAGTTCACCGCCCAGGTAAAGCTTCAGCGGTAATCCTTCCTTTTCGACTGCGGCTTTCAGCTCTTTAAAATTCTTTAATATTTTTTCCTGCCGCGAACGATCCTCGGAAGTCTGATCTTCCTCAAGCTGATGTGGCGTAGCGACGATATCCGTAATCTGATTTTTTACGGCCTGGCGCATAAGGTCCATGGATTGCTCAAGTGTAGCCGGACCATCATCCACGTCAAAAATGATATGATTGTGAATGTCGACAATACGTTGCATAATTCCCTTTTTATTGCAGGACCGAAAGCAGGATCCCGGCCGCAACAGCGGAGCCGATCACACCGGCGACATTCGGACCCATAGCGTGCATGATCAGGTGATTGCTCTGATCATATTTTAAACCAACCTGCTGAACCACCCGTGCTGAATTCGGTACCGCACTGACACCGGCAGCCCCGCAAAGCGGATTGATCTTATTACCCTCTTTTAGAAAACAATTCATTAGTTTTGCGAACAAAATGCCGCCCGCAGTCGCAATGACGAACGAAAGGGCGCCAAGGCAAAAAATGTACAATGTTTGAAATTTCAGGAAGGTATGTGCCTGTGTTGAAGCACCGACGGTAAGTCCAAGCAGAATTGTAACGATATTGATGAGCGCATTTCGTGCCGTGTCGGCCAGGCGTTCGGTTACACCCGATTCTTTCAGCAGGTTCCCGAAAAAAAGCATACCGAGAAGCGGCAGGGCGGTCGGTGCAATAAAAGCCGTTAACAAGAAACCGATGATCGGAAAGATGATCTTCTCGACCTTGGGAACGACCCGGACCGGTTTCATTCGAATTACACGTTCTTTTTTAGATGTAAGTAAGCGCATGACAGGCGGCTGGATAATAGGAACAAGCGCCATATAGGAATACGCGGATATGGCGATCACACTCATCAGATGCGGTGCAAGTTTTGATGAAAGAAAGATCGCCGTGGGTCCGTCCGCTCCGCCAATGATACCGATCGCTCCGGCCTCCATAGCCGAAAAACCAAGCCAACTGGCACCTAAGAAAGTTAAAAAGATACCGATCTGTGCGGCCGCACCCAATAAAACCATCTTTGGATTGGACAAAAGTGCCGAGAAATCGGTCATGGCACCAATACCAAGAAAAATTAACGGGGGATAAATCCCTTCTTTAACACCGTAATACAAATAGTTCAGTAACGAACCTTCTTCCTGTATGCTTAATTGCATACCCATATCCGCTAAAGGAATATTTCCGAGAAGAATACCAAAACCGATTGGAACCAGCAATAAAGGCTCATAGGATTTTGCAATCCCCAGATAAATAAGCACACAACCTATGAGGATCATGACCAGCGATTCCCAGGTCACATTGGCAAAACCGGAATAGCTTAGAAATTCACCCAGGATGTTCATGCCTCCTCCATCCGTATCAGGACATCACCTTCCAAAACGGTATTTCCCGCTTTTACTTCTATACGGCTAACCTTTCCGTCGGATGTGGCCAGAATATTGTTTTCCATTTTCATGGCTTCCATTTTGGCGACCACCTGACCACCCTTAATATTTTCCCCTTCCCTGACAAGAACGGCCGTGATCAGACCCGGGATCGGGGCTTTGATCACATTCGCCGCAGCCGCATCGGCCGGGGAAAATGTTTTTCTTGAGGAGGTGTCGGGAATGACCGGTTTATTGTTGAGTACCGGAGGTTTTTGTGCCGGTTCCGCTTTTTCAAATTCTACCGTGTAATTGATACCGTTGCATTTAACCTGTGCACCATCCTCATTGAGGGCTTCGATATCAACGGTATATTCTTTACCGTTCACTTTCATTTTATATGTTTTCATTCCACACCTGTAGATTTATTTCATTTCCGGATTACGCATAACCAATGCTTTATTGTTCCATCCCGAAAAAGGCTTAATGACCTTACGAATAGTCAGTATCGCCTTTTCTTCTTCCTGAAGAGAGCGCATCTCAAGATGCAGCGCGGTAATGATCGCCGGTATGCTGTCTTCCGACCCGTTTCCGGTACGATTATGCATGATCTTTTCTTTTTTGATCCTGCTCATTTTACCCGTAAAACGAATGATCCCCGACATAAGCGCTACGGTCAGAGCGACAAGCGTCAGGGAAAAAAGAACAATGAGGATACCCGCCAGAGTCAGATTATACACCAATGCCTGATCGCTTTTTACAGTTGCTGTCCCTGCAGTCATCAGCAAGGGAGTGAATGTGAGTAGGATTCCTGTCAGAATGCGTTTACTGATCATGATCTGTCCTAAAGGGGAATATTCCCGTGTTTTTTCATTGGATTGCTCAGGCGCTTGGTGGAAAGCATTTCAAAAGCCCGGATTATTCGAAAACGGGTATTTGAAGGCTCTATCACATCATCAATATATCCGTGTTGAGCAGCAATATAGGGATTTGCTAATTTCTCACGGTATTCTCGTATCAATTCATCACGGCGTGTGCCATCCTGATCATCTTTCAATTCTCTGCGGTAGAGAATATTGACTGCACCTTCCGCGCCCATGACAGCGATCTCTGCCTTCGGCCAGGCATAGTTGATATCTCCACGAAGATGTTTACTGCTCATAACGCAATATGCGCCACCGTAGGCTTTCCGAGTGATCACCGTAACTTTCGGAACTGTCGATTCGGCATATGCATAGATCAGTTTTGCACCGTGACTGATAATACCGCCATATTCCTGTGCCGTACCCGGCAAAAAACCCGGAACATCCACAAGCGTAAGCAAGGGTATGTTGAACGCATCACAAAAGCGCACAAAACGCGCAGCCTTGATGCTTGCCTTAATATCCAGTACACCTGCGAGATAATTCGGTTGATTGGCGACTATACCCACGGTCCGACCGTTGAAACGGGCATACCCGGTAATAATATTCGGCGCGTAATGGCGGGATATTTCAAAGAACTCATGATCATCGACGATCTCATGAATGATGTCTTTCATATCATAAGGCTGGTTCGGTAAATCGGGGACAATGGTGTTCAGTGCATCGGAATGCCGGTTGATGGTATCTCTGGGACTGACAAGGGGCGTTTCTTCCATATTATTTGATGGAATGAAAGAAATGAGTTTGCGGATAAGCATAATAGCTTCTTCTTCATTTTCCGCCGCGAAATGTGCAACTCCGGATTTTGCAGCATGTACCATAGCACCGCCAAGTTGCTCATCACTGACATCCTCATTGGTCACGGCCTTAACGACCTTTGGACCCGTGATGAACATGTAGGATGTTTTCTCGGCCATGATAACAAAATCGGTAATGGCGGGACTGTAGACGGCACCCCCCGCACAGGGACCGAGAATTGCTGATATTTGGGGGACTACACCGGATGCTTCCACATTTTTCTGAAAAATATCGGCATATCCGCCAAGAGCAAGTACACCTTCCTGTATACGAGCACCCCCGGAGTCATTCAGTCCGATGACCGGTGCACCCATTTTCATGGCCATTTCCATGACTTTTACGATCTTTGCGGCTAAAGTTTCGCTTAAACTGCCGCCGAACACCGTGAAATCCTGTGCATATACATATACAAGCCGTCCGTCAATGGTCCCGCAGCCGGTTACAATGCCGTCACCCAAATAATATTCTTTTTCCATGCCGAAATTGGTACAGCGATGCTTCACGAACATATCGAACTCTTCAAATGAATCCGTATCCAGGAGCAGGTTTACACGCTCACGTGCCGTTAACTTCCCTTTTTCGTGCTGTTTTTCTATACGTTCTTTACCGCCACCCTGCTTTGCTTTGCGGCGCATTTCCTGTAATTGTTTGATCTCGTTCATAATATCTCCGATTTCCGGCTATTCATGTTCTTCGGTAAATTCCGTTAAGATACCGAAGGTGGATTTTGGATGAACAAAAGCGATCGAATGTCCTCCCGCACCTTTGCGCGGTTTCGTATCGATCAGGCGAATACCCAGCGTTTCCATTTTCCTGACAGTTGCCTCACAATCGTCTACCTGATAGGCGATATGATGGATCCCCTGTCCCCGTGTTGCAATGAATTTTGCGACCGGACTTTCTTCGGAGGTCGGTTCCAGTAATTCAATACGGGTATCACCGATATTAAAGAACGCAACTTTCACTTTCTGATCTTCTACGGTCTCCGTGCCGGTAAATTCAAGTCCAAGCAGATCGCGGTAAAAGGGTATTTGTTCCTCAAGCGAAGAAACCGCAAATCCGATATGTGAAATTTTTTTGACCATTTTTCAATGCCTTCCCGTTTAAATAACGATATTTTCTTTATATTCTCCGAAAACACCGCGCATTACATCACAGATCTCACCCAATGTGGCATAGGTCTTAACGGCATCAATAATGAACGGCATCACATTTTCATTTCCTTTACATGCTTTTTTCAACCTTTCGAGGCTGGCCCCTACCGCATTGTCATCTCTGTTCGATCTTAGTGCTGCAATGCGTTCGATCTGCTCATGTTGTATTCTGGGATCAACACGTAAAAGATTTTTTGGCGGATCTTCCTTAATGGTATATTTATTCAGTCCGACGATGAGCGAACGATCGTTCTCGATATCTTTTTGCACCCGATACGCCTCACGCTGGATCTCACGCTGAACATATCCCATTTCGATAGCATTGGACATACCGCCCAATTCATCGATCTTGTTTATATACGCTTCCGCTTCCGCTTCGAGTTTATCAGTCAGGGTTTCAACAAAATAGGAACCCGCCATGGGGTCTATCGTATCGGCAACTCCCGATTCATGCGCAATGATCTGCTGGGTACGCAAGGCAACACGCACCGCATCTTCTGTCGGTAACGCCAGCGCTTCATCCTTGCTGTTCGTATGCAGGCTTTGTGTTCCCCCCATGACTGCTGCCAATGCCTGAATGGTTACACGAACAATATTGTTATCGGGCTGCTGCGCGGTCAGGGTGGAACCGCCGGTCTGCGTATGAAAACGCAGCATCATTGAGTTTTCCTTTTTTGCACCAAAACGTTCTTTCATAATACGTGCCCAAAGGCGTCGCGCCGCCCGGAATTTTGCGATTTCTTCAAACAGGTTGTTATGAGCATTGAAAAAGAATGATAAGCGTCCTGCGAATGTATCAACATCCATTCCCGCCTGCAGCGCCGCATCCGTATAGGCAATCCCGTCTGCCAGTGTAAATCCGATCTCCTGTGCAGCGGTAGAGCCTGCTTCACGGATATGATATCCGGAAATAGAGATCATATTCCATTTAGGAACATAGCGCGAACAATACTCAAAAGTATCGGTAACCAGTCTCATGGATTCCCTTGGTGGAAAAATAAATGTTCCGCGCGCAATATATTCCTTTAATATGTCATTCTGGATCGTTCCGGTTAGTTCGGATACCGCTACTCCCTGTTTTTCGGCGACAGCAATGTACATTGCAAGCAATACGGAGGCCGGGGCATTAATGGTCATACTGGTGGAAACCTTATCCAGGGGGATCCCGTCAAAAAGGACTTCCATGTCCTCAAGCGAGTCAATAGCAACTCCCACTTTCCCCACCTCGCCATCACAAATGGGATTATCGGAATCATATCCGATCTGAGTGGGCAGATCAAAAGCGACGGATAAACCGGTCTGTCCGTGTTCCAATAAATATTTATAACGGGTATTCGACTGCTTTGCATCTCCAAAACCCGCGTATTGACGCATGGTCCAGAGTCGACCGCGGTACATTGTGGGATAAACCCCGCGTGTAAAGGGGTACTCACCGGGATATCCGATCTTATCTTCGTACAGTCCGTTCATGTTTTCCGGAGTATAAAGCGGATCAATGACCAGATCCGACATTGTTCTGAATTCGGGACATCGCTCCGTCCGTTTTTCACAGAATGCAAGGTAGGTCTTTTCTATCCACTCTTTTTTTGATCTGGATGCTGACATATGCTCCCTCTTTAGTCCTTAGTATCAAATATGACATTCAGCCCGGTCTTTCCGGACCGGGCTGCTGTTGATATCATTACTATTTTGTATTTTCCCCGTAGTA
>Ga0334894_1000256_pt1 | contig 74487 bp, 62 predicted proteins | sample GraSluR3_MG_6_FD_207225 | JGI IMG/M metagenome (GOLD analysis project Ga0334894, IMG submission 207225) | Sludge microbial communities from methane-producing bioreactor in Wageningen University, Netherlands - Granular Sludge_12_05 R3 | ecosystem: Engineered > Bioreactor > Anaerobic >...
AGTATCTCGTCAGCCATGACGAGACCACACCCCGAACTAAAAATATAAATTTATGATTGTAAAGAACCTATGCTTCCCCATGCAAGTATCTCGTCAGCCATGACGAGACCACACCCCGAACTAAAAATATAAATTTATGATTGTAAAGAACCTATGCTTCCCCATGCAAGTATCTCGTCAGCCATGACGAGACCACACCCCGAACTAAAAAAATATATATGATTGTAAAGAACCTATGCTTCCCCATGCAAGTATCTCGTCAGCCATGACGAGACCACACCCCTATCAAAAACAATATGATTGTAAATGAACTTATGCTTTCTAATACAAGTGTCTTATCAGCAATGACAAGACCACACCCCGAACCATTTAGCGTGGCAAAGGTAAAGAATAATTTTTAATTGCCAAGCACTATTTTAGGCAATTTTAAACTCAGCGGATATACAATATTTTAAAACTTCATCTTAACTTTGTGCAAGCATTAGCTTTGAACTATTTTTATTCATCATTGTTTCAAAACGTATTATCTAATCTAAATATATCGATATGGATTTATTCAAACCTCTAGAATCTAAAGGAGAGGAAAGCAAAAAAGGCTCAGCTGAGTCATCTAAAGAGCATGTTAAGGTATTAATCATTGGTTCTGGGCCTGCTGGGTATACTGCTGCCATTTACGCCGCACGAGCCAACCTTAGCCCAGTACTATACGAAGGGTTGCAGCCCGGGGGACAGCTTACCACAACAACCGAGGTGGATAACTTCCCGGGTTATCCTCAAGGTGTTACTGGACCGGAGATGATGGAGGATTTAAAAAAGCAAGCCGAAAGGTTTGGAACACAAGTTCGATTTGGTATGGCTACCGCAGCTGACCTTTCGAAGCAACCCTATTCGATTACTATCGATAATGACAAGGTAATTACTGCCGATGCTCTAATTATTGCAACTGGCGCAACCGCTAAGTATTTAGGGTTGGACTCCGAAGAGAAGTTTAAAGGCCAAGGTGTCTCGGCATGTGCAACGTGTGATGGCTTCTTTTATAAAGGACAAGACGTTGCCGTTGTTGGTGGTGGTGACACCGCTTGCGAAGAAGCTACCTACTTAGCAGGTATCTGTAAAAAGGTATACATGATTGTTCGTAAACCTTACCTTCGTGCCTCCAAGGCCATGCAGGATAGAGTTGCAGCCACCAAGAATATTGAGGTGCTTTACGAGCATAATACCAAAGAGATTGTTGGCGATATGAGCGGAGTTAATGGCGCAATTCTCACCAATGGTAAAGGCGAGGAGGTAAAAATCGACATCACTGGGTTCTTTGTTGCTATAGGGCATCAGCCCAATTCCGATATCTTTAAAGAGTATATCGATATGGATGAAACGGGATACATTACTACCATCCCTGGCACATCCAAAACCAATGTGGAGGGCGTTTTTGCTTGTGGTGACGTTCAGGATAAGCATTATAGGCAAGCCATTACTGCTGCCGGATCAGGGTGTATGGCAGCACTTGATGCGGAGAGATATTTAGGCACAAGAATTTTTTAGAAAGCATAGGCTGATAATGCTTTAAAGTATTAAGTTTTTTAATTGAGTTTTGGATTAATTTTCAAAACTCAATTTTTTATAAAAAGATTTAATGCATAAATAAAACAGCAATATGTATGTAAATATGTTTATATACATAACTAAAATATGTTTTAAATCTAAATTATTTAATTAATTTAAAGGCACACCTCTTAATGGATAAAAGAATTTTGTAAGATATAGGCTGTGGTTGATAATAAACCAAAAAAAACACTTAACTTGCATAACACTTTAACCTAAATAGGTGCTTCGCTCAATGAATGTTGAATTTACCACCGATTTACTAAAAAGTCTAGAAAGCGATGACCTGGTATTTGCCTACTCTGGGGTGATATCCGATACCATCACGCACAAAATAATTGAGTTAACGCAATCTAATATCGATTCGGCAGGGAATTTTGTGAGGTTTAAAAATAAAATCAGCTTCTTAATGGCTGAATGCTACCAAAATGTTGCCCGCCACAGTAAATACTCGGTTGATGTGCAGCTTAACTCTGATCTTAGGGGAGCCTTTTACGTTAGAAGTTTTGGTAACCGTTTTCATATTGCATCTGCCAATGCTGTTAGTATTGAGTTTATCGAAACCATAAAGGAGAAACTCGATAAGGTAAATAGTTTATCGGCGGAGGAGCTAAGGCTTTTGCAGAAGCAAGTTTTGGCCCAAGGTAAACTTTCCGAAAGGGGAGGGGCTGGGCTTGGAATAATAGAAATGGCTCGGCGAACTGGGCAAAAAATATTGTATGAATTTGAACCCATTGGTGACAACCTAGCCTTATTCTTCTTGCAGCTAAATATAGTTAACTCCGATGATCAGGTTGCTGTTGATCATGACTACTCCCTAGAGCATATGAAATCGCTTTACCGAAAGATGCAGCAAAACAACCTGCTGGTAATCCATAAGGGTGATTTTTCCGAGAATTCAGTTCTTCCGATAATTCATATGATCGAGAAGAATATTCTCAGGTTAAACGAGGTTAAGCATAACAAGCAAAAACTTTACAATATTTCGGTTGAGCTTCTGCAGAATATCTCAATGCATGCTGCAAGAAAAAATGGGGTTAACGAGGCCCTGTTTACCCTGAAGAAGAGTGAGGATGGGTTTATTATTGGAACCAGTAATTACATCGATCAGGTACAGGTTGACCCGCTTAAGGATTCCCTAAACGAAATCTACCTACTGACTAAATCCGAACTAAATAGTTTATACCGCGAGAAGCTCAGGCTTCTTGTTGATGAAGGTGTTTCTGGTGTGGGTATAGGGTTAATTTATATCTTCCGGAAATCGAATGAAGTACGTTACGCCATAAGCCCTGCTGGCGAACAGTGCCTAGTTACTTTCCTCGTTAAGCTTTAGCGCTATTACTACTATTCAATTTCAACTGGCAGGGTAAAGAAGAACTCGCTACCAACCCCCTCAACGCTTTTTGCCCATATCTCACCACCATTAAGGCTTACAAAGTCTTTGCAAAGAAGCAAACCTAAACCAGTGCCCTTTTCATTAGAGGTTCCTCGCGTAGAGAATATTTCGGATCCAAATAATTTTTTTAGATTCTCACTGCTGATCCCTTGTCCGGTGTCCGATACCGAAACCATTACTAGGCCATTTGAGTGAGATGCTGTAGTAGTAACCACGCTGCCTTTGTCGCAAAACTTGATGGCATTGGCAATTAGGTTGCGAAAAACCAATTCAATCATTGCGCTATCGGCGTATGCCGTTATCTGGGGGTCAATCTGGTTTCTCAGCGTTATTCCTTTATTCTGTGCCTGCTCCTCGTATAACTTTAGCTTACCATCAGCAACCTCGCGAATATTAAACGTGGATGGTACTACCTTAAGACCCTGCATTTGGCTTTGTGCCCATCTCAACAGGTTCTCGAGCAGTTCGGAAGTATAACCCACGTTCTTGGAGAGCTCATCTATAACATCTTTAAAACCATCTGCGGTAAAGTAACCCTCCTGGGTTAAGTTTAGCAGGGTTATTAGCGAGCCCAGAGGGCTCCTTAGGTCATGCGATATGATTGAGAATAGCTTATCCTTCAGGTTGTTTAGTTCCCTTAGCTGTTGAGCTTGCTCATGTATCTCCACATTCTGGCGGCTTATCTCAACGTTCTTTTGGTGGAGTAGGTGATTGGCCTTCTTCTTCTCGTTGTAGCTGTATAAGATATATGCCGAGAAGATAAGAATAAGCACAATCACCCCAAGGTAGATGTTGCGCATCTGGTTTTGATGAGATATAATGGCCTGCTGCAGCTCGCGCTCTTTGTTCAACAGGTCGATCTGCATCAGCTGCTCTCGGGTAACCTGCTCAGTTTCTTCTAGCATTCTTTGCTTTTGCACAAGCTCCATATCGCGTTCAACCAGCTCACGTTCTGTTGCCTGCTTCTCCGCTTCAACTTCACGTACCCTCGAGGTGGCTTGACTTACCATTTGCTTAGCCTCTTCCTCCTTACGCAGGATCTCCTCTTGCTGAATTTTTCGAGTAAGTGCTGCAAACAGATTGAAGTAATTGGCCGATTCCTCCCGCATATTCATTTTGTCGTATACCTTGGCGAATATGGAGTAGGCATTACGAAGCATCTTGGAGTCGTTACTTTCTTGGGCAATGCTCTCGGCTTGTTTCAACAAGTCAAGTGCATCGGTATACTTTTCAATTTCGTATAATACGTTTGCTTGATTAAGCATAGATGTTGCAAAATCTTGCCTTCGGTTAAGCTGTTGTGCTGACTCTCCTGCCTTAACAAAATGCTCAATAGCCTCTTTAAAGCTTGACATCTCAGCATTTATAAGTCCAAGGTTGGTGTTTAGAATGTAAATGGCATTGTGGTTTCCAATCTTAATGGCCATTTGCAATGCCTTGTTGAATAGTGTCTTGGCATTGTCAAGATCGTTAAGAGCCCAGTAGGTGTTAGCCGCCTTGTTGTAAAAGTATGAGGCCTGATTTATATCCGATCGTTCCTCACTTTCGGCCCCAAGCCTTGCATCTTCTTGAGCCTGCGATATTATTCCCTCGTTTTGTGCTGGAGATGTTGTGGGACGTAATGAAAAAGCAATTGCAATTGCCAAAACAAATGCATAACGATTTAAAAGGCTATGTGTTAATGATCGTCCCATCGAAAATTTAATCTTCCTTTTTAGGAATAAGCGTTAGGGGTATATCTGTTAACCGAGCAAACTCATCACCTTCCTCCTTCATATCCTCATCGTATTCATCGAAATACCAATTAATTTTTACCTCAAGCCCATTTTTGGAAAGCGCCTCAAGATGAGTAACAATTTCAAGCACCTTTTTTGTGGAAGCAGAATTAAGATATTGCATATCGAAGTTGACGGTTGTAACTTTTTGTGGCTTTGTTACATAGTGTTTGACTAATTCTTCCAGGGGCTTGTAGAATTGATCGATATCTTCGGGCAAACTTTTACCAGATATATCCATAATCCCACGGCTTGGATCGAAATGTATTTGCGGCGATTCGTCGGTTGCAAGTATCAGTAGTTTGCTCATTATTACATGTTGTTTGCCGGTTTAACAATACTTTCTACTAAATTTGGAATACTAAGATACGTATTATCTTCAATTTTTGGAATGTTTTTGACGAATCATCCTTTTTTAAAGGTATGATTGAGCTTTAGTTGAAGTAATGATTCTTGTATTCTGTTTGTTGCATTTCATGCGTAGTTTTGAATTGCTTTTTGCCTAAAGAGTAGTTTATTTGATGAAGAAAATTAAGGTTTCCGCAAAGGAGTTAAAGCGTTTAGGGATTACCAATCCTAAGGCGGTTGTTGCCATTGGCCAAGTAGCAACTAGAGTTGCCAAGGAACAGCGCTACTCTAAGCTACAAATACTAGAAATAATCAGCAATATCGTTGCACAACCAAATTCTAAGCATTGGAATAAAACTCCTCTTAAACCATTGGTTGATATTATAATAGAGTATGCAGTAGCTGTGGGAAAACCAGATTACGAGCAGGATGAGTTTAGTTATATTGATTTGTTGCCACATCCTCAAAGGTTTACGGTTTATGGTGATGATTGTATTGAGGCTGGTGCCTTTGCCCAAATGGAAACCGCTATGAGGCTACCCATTGCACAGCAGGGGGCGTTAATGCCCGATGCCCATGAGGGGTATGGTTTACCCATTGGAGGTGTACTGGCCACATCTGCAAATGTGGTGATACCCTATGCCGTGGGGGTTGATATAGCATGCAGGATGTGTATGTCCGTTTTTCCGGTGGATGCAGACTACTTGGAGAGAAAAGGCCTAAGCCTAAACCAGCTCCTTGTTGCTAATACCGTGTTTGGAGTTGGGGCGAAGAATAAAAATCACCTGAATACAATGGTTTTTGATAGGTCCGAGTGGAATGCAACAAATTTTATTCGTAAACATCGAGATTTGGCTTTTAGCCAGCTGGGTACTTCAGGGGCGGGTAATCACTTTGTTGAATGGGGTACATTGATGGTTACTGAAAGTTGTGCTGAACTTCACCTGAAGAAGGGTGAATATCTTGCCCTCCTTTCACATTCAGGATCAAGAGGGTTTGGTAGTGAGGTGGCTAGCCACTACTCAAGGGTGGCTATGGAAAAGGTGCGTTTACCCCGCGAGGCAAGGCACTTGGCGTGGCTCGATCTTTCATCACAGGAGGGACACGAGTACTGGATTGCCATGAACCTCGCAGGGCACTATGCCTCGGCAAATCACCATGAAATCCACAGTAAAATTGCCCGAGGGCTAGGTATCGATCCGTTAGTTAAAATTGAGAATCACCATAACTTTGCTTGGAGAGAGAGCTTAAGCGATGGTAGACCAGTGGTGGTGCACCGCAAAGGGGCAACCCCAGCGGGTAAAGGTGAAATAGGTGTAATACCGGGATCGATGACACATCCAGGCTTTGTTGTTAAGGGGAAGGGGCAGGCGCTTAGCATAAATTCTGCTTCGCATGGTGCGGGTCGAAGTATGTCGCGATCGCAAGCGCTTAAAAAGTTCAATTGGGACGACCTGCAGAAGGTTATAAGAGACAAGGGCGTGGAGCTTATTGGGGGTGATATTGATGAAATACCAATGGCTTACAAGAGCATTGATACCGTAATGAACCACCAGCATGATCTGGTGGAGATACTGGCAACCTTTCAGCCCCGTATAGTTCGAATGGCTGATGCTGATCGTCGTCGAAGAAGATAAGAAGTTAAAAAGACAGGGTAGTAATAGCTAAACCACGTTTACCTCCATCTCAAGGCTCACGTTAAAAAGCTCCATAACCGACTGCCGAATTTGATGTGCAAGTTCAACAACCTCCTGACCAGCAGCATTTCCGAAGCTAACGAGTACTAGGGCTTGATCCTTATGTACCCCAACGTTACCAACTCGTTTCCCTTTCCATCCGCTTTTTTCTATCAGCCAGCCAGCGGGTAGCTTCACCATATTATCGTTTACTGGGTAGAATGGTACCTGTGTGTACTTTTCTTGCAACTCCTCAACCAGTTTTATGTCTACCAAGGGGTTTTTGAAAAAACTCCCAGCATTACCTAGCTCCTTAGGGTCGGGGAGTTTGGTATTCCTAATATTGATAACTGCTTGCCTAACGTTTTGTAGGTTTTTACCACCAAGTTTCTCCAGTTCCACCTCAAGATTGCCATAGTGTGTAATTAAATTGCACCTCTTACTGAGCCTATAGGTAACATGGGTAACTACCACTTTTCCCTTGAGCTTATTTTTAAAAATGCTGTCGCGATAGTCGAACTTACACTCCTGCTTGTTAAGGCTAAAATGCTCCAGGTTATCTATATAAATACCTTCTACTTTTTCAATGGCATCTTTGGCCTCAACACCGTATGCCCCAATGTTTTGTATCGGCGAAGCGCCAACAGTGCCGGGAATTAGCGAAAGATTTTCGAGGCCACAAAGCCCCATCGAAACGGTATGTTCAACAAGCGCGTCCCACTCAACTCCTGCTCCTACCCGGAGTTCAACGTAATCGTCGTTATCGGTTACTTTATCAATACCAACAATAGCTGGGTGAATTATGGCGCCAATGTAGTTAGAGGTAAAAAGAATATTCGAACCTCCCCCAAGTATTAGGTGCTTTATGCCATTGGCTTTAATCTGCTGTATGGCTTCTATGAGTTCTTTGGATGTGCTAACCTCAAAAAATAATGCGGCAGTTACATCAATCCCGAAGGTATTATATTGTTTTAGGTTAAAGTCTTTGTGCGGAGTAATCATATTTGGAAGTTTTTGCAAAGATAAAAAAATGTATTGGGCTCTCAGGTTTTTTTTAACTTAGCCAAAAAAAACGTTGGCTACAATATATTTACTTGCCACATCCGACATTGTCACCGATCAACGGGTTCATCGGTCCGCTCAAACCTTGGTTGAGGCAGGGCATAGTGTATGTGTGCTTGGCCGTAGGCTTAAGTCGACCCCTATCGAATTTACTAGATCGTACAGAGTCAAACTGTTTAATATTCTGTTCTCCAAAGGTGTTCTGTTTTATCTTATCTTCAATCTGCGAGCAATAGGCTATCTTTTGTTTCGAAGGGTAGACCTTATTTACGCCAACGATTTGGATACCCTACTTGCAGGGGCAGTACTATCAAGTGTAAGGCAAAAGAAACTCATATACGATAGCCATGAACTTTACACCGAGCTTCCCGAGCTGGTTCACCGTAAGCTGAAACGAATGCTTTGGCAACTGCTGGAGCGATTGATGATACCAAGGGTAGATGCCGGTATTACTGTGTCCGAAAGTGTTGCCACAGAGCTTAAGGCAAGGTACGGTAAAAGGTTCGCAGTAGTGCGAAACGTACCCATATCGAAAGTTGGTAAGGTTGCTTTACATTCAAATTCTAATGTCATCATATATCAAGGGGCCCTAAACATAGGGCGTGGCCTCGAAAAGTTAGTAGCCGCCATGCAATACGTTGAGAATGCAGAGCTGGTGATAGCAGGAACGGGCGATATCGAGAACCACCTCATTGGACTAGCTACGCAGCTAGGACTAACCAGCAGGGTTCATTTCACCGGACGGCTAGAAGCAGATGATCTGTTTGCCGAAACGACAGGGGCAACCCTTGGCGTTTCGCTTGAGGAGGAAATGGGGCTCAACTATCGCTATGCCTTGCCCAATAAGCTGTTCGACTATATCCAGGCAGGAATCCCTGTACTTGTTTCTGATATGCCCGAAATGGTGAAAGTTGTTGAGGATTACAATGTAGGGCAAACCATAGCCTCGAATTGCTCGGTTCGTTGTTTGGCGAGTAAATTAAGCCAAATGCTACGTGATAGAACCAAGTTGTTAGAGTATAAAGAGAATACTACTAAAGCAGCCATTGATTTATCCTGGGAGCAAGAAAGTTTACTATTTTTATCGATTGTTAGCAAGGTAGTTCCCACCAAGAAAAATATCAAACCAATATAAATCAATAGTTATGAGACAATTAATTCCACAAATCATTTGCTTTATGTTTCTTTTTCAACTTACGGGCTGTACCCAGGAGCGGGTAATACTGCTTCCCGAACCTCAGACAACAGGCGGAATGCCTCTGATGGATGCCTTGTCGAACAGAAAAACCTCACGAGAGTTCTCTCCCAAGGAGCTCGAACTACAAACACTCTCGAACTTGCTATGGGCTGCTAACGGTATCAACAGGGCTGATGACGGCCTACGTACTGCGCCTAGCGCTGTGAATTGGCAGGAGATTGATATCTATGTGAGTTTTTCCAACGGAGTGTACTTCTACAATGCTTTTGAGAACAGGTTGGAACTTTTTATGAAGGGTGATATTAGGGAGGCCACAGGGCGTCAACCCTTTGTGAAGGATGTGCCTGTAAACCTGATCTATGTTGCCGATTTTACCCGTATGGGCGATCGTGCCGAGGATGTGAAGCATTGGTACTCCGCTGCCGATGCAGCCTTTATTGCGCAAAATGTGTACCTGTTCAGTGCCTCAGAGGGGCTTGCTACCGTGGTTCGTGGTGCTGTTGATAAGGAGGAGCTGAAAAAGGTAATGAAGCTGCCCGAGCATATGCATGTGGTGCTATGCCAGTCGGTAGGTTATTCGGCAGAGTAGATGGGTTATACCTTAAAGTAACCGGTAAGGGTGTTGAATCCATCCGCTTGATCGGAAAGAATTTCGGCTGCAGCGCTTAGCTCTTCTGCCGAGGCAGCATTCTTTTGGCTTACTTGGTTGATTTCTTGTAACGAAGCATTTACTTGGCTCATATTAGTTTGCTGCCCTTTGGTTAGAGCTAGCACCTCACTCACAAGCGAAGCGGTTTGCTTAACCTGTGGGATTAGTTTTTGTAGCAAGCCATTTGCATACGATGTGACCTTATGAGTATTGACCGATATTTTGCTAATCTCATCGGCAGCTGCCCTACTTTTATCAGCTAGTTTTTTAACCTCTGTTGCAACTACGGAAAATCCTTTGCCATATTCACCTGCTCTGGCTGCTTCTACGGCTGCATTGAGTGCTAGAATGTTTGTTTGCACAGCAATATCGGAAATGATACGGATTTTTTGTGTAATCTGCTCAACTTCATTGGCACTTTGTTGATACGCTAACCCCACACTTGCAACGCTTTTAGCTAGCGTTTCGCTAAGTTCAGTTGTGCTATTGGCACTTTCCACAATTTGATCGATGCTCGATGATATCTCTTCTATGGATGATGATAATTCCTCTACCGTTGAAGCTTGCTCATTGGCTCCCGAACCCAAGCTTTGTGAGCCTGAGCTAACCTCCTTGCTGAGCATATTAAACTCGTTAGAAGTGTCTTTTATGGCCCTAACTACATCCTTTATGATTCTTGCCATAGCGGTTAAGGCTTTGTAAAGCAGCGATATCTCATCGTTACCTTTAGCCCCAATGGTTGTGGTTAGGTCGCCCTCCGACACTTGCTTGGAGAAGGCCACGCCTCTTCGAAGAGGTTTTACCAACGAGTTGCTAAAAATGATTACCACTACAAAGAAAATGCTGAAAACGAGAGGAGAAAAAACGAGCATAGTGGTTACCATTTTTTTTATTTCGGCATAAGCCTCGTTGGTGTATACCTTTGCAAACACGTATGCTTGTGAGGTTGGCGACACCCTTGTTCCGTAATAGATTACTTCTTGCTCGGTGCCGTTTTCATTTGTTGTATCTATGTTTCTAAGGATGTTTTTATCGCTACCAATTATTGTTTGGGCTAAGTCAAAATCTAATGTTTTCAGCAAGGTGTTTGGGTGATACGAGAGTGAATTGGATAGGTCAACAACAAAGAAGTAACCTGACCCAATAAATCCGATATCTTTGATTACATTATGAATTTCCTCAGCTGGGCTTTTTGCTTGGGTTGTTTTAGTCTCAATGGTTTTAACAATATCATTTATGGACTCTAAGCTCGATAGTGCTCTTTGGTCAACAACCTTTACAATTCTATTTTTTTCAAAAACATATGCACTGTAGGCCAGGGCTAAAATAAGCAGCATGGCTGAGACCGATATAACAAGGTTCATTTTCGCTCTTATCCTAATATTGTCTAGTAGTTTCATATCTCTACCTATTTTAGTGCTTAAAGAATGATACTTGGCTGATTAGCTGCTTGGTTTTACTCGCAAGCGCTTCTGCCGTAAGCTTAATGCTGTCTGCAATGTTGGCGTTGTTATGTGTAACATCGCTGAGCTGATGAATTGCCGTTTGAATCTGTTCAACACCTTGTTCAAGTTCAACAATAGCAGTTACGACCTCCTGAATATGCAAGGCGCTTTTCTCTATGGTAGGTAAAATACTTAGAAGTTCTTCCTCAGAGTTTATGGAGGTGGATAGGGTATTTTTTGCCAAGCCCGTGATTTCTTGGGCGGCAATGTTGCTTTTCTCGGCTAGTTTTTTCACCTCGGCGGCAACCACCGCAAAACCCCGACCATGTTCGCCTGCTCTGGCGGCTTCCACTGCAGCGTTTAGCGCTAGTAGGTTGGTTTGGAAGGCTATCTGGCTTACAGTTTCAATTTTGTTGGCAATCTCCTTAATGGCCACTAGGCTTTTTTCTGATGAGGATTTAAGGCTATTCAAGTCTTCAGATGTGTTCTTAGCCAAGCGGCCTGTTTGGTTTACTACTCTTGAGGCTTGTTTAAACGAGTCTGCAATTTCATCATAGGTTGTGGCTAAAACTTTAACCAGACCCGATTGCAAATCGACAGACTTTGACACTTCCCTTGCCGATGACGATATTTCTTGTCCTGTTGTGCTAACCTGATTTGCTCCAAGGTCAATCTCTTTTACTACCTCCAGTATTTTTTGCTGCATGTAATTAAGCGCATTGGCAAGCTCGCCCATCTCATCTTTTCTGTGGAGTGAGAAATTCGAATGTAAATCGCCCTCTGATATTCCTTTTGCAAAATCTAACCCATTTGTTAGGGGCTTGGTTATCGATTTAGTGAATGAGAGGATGACAAAAACAAAGATTGATAGGTATAGGAGTATAAAAAGAACAATGGTAATTTTCTTTTTTCTCACCTCACCATCCACCTCGTTGTGTGGCATACATACTATGCTTACTAGGTTGGTGTTATCCACAATGTAACCGTAGGCGCTAATATTATCGAGCATTATCTTTTCAACCCTTCCATTTGATAGAGCAGTTCTATTTCTGCTCTGAAGTATGGTTCTAACAATCTCGATATTATTTGAAGAATTTGAATTGATTGGTTCCCAGACAATTTTACCTGCATCATCAGCAATTAAAGGGTATCCTTCTTTCAAATATCTCTTTTGAAGAAGAAGCGACGAAAGCTTGGTGGCGTTTTCTGGGCTTAGCTTACCCTCCGATTTTGTTATGAGTTGTAGGTGAACAGATAAAATTTTCGCCTGTTCATACGAGTAGCTATCAGCATCATTTCTTATGCGTTCAACCTGTGTAGTGTAGGTTTTGTGGGCTAGGACAAGTACCATAAGTATGCTAAGCCCGATTACCACAGTATTCAGCCTGATGCTAAATTTTATGTTGGTAAAATTTCCCATATGTACGATGAATAATGATTGTAGACCCTGTAAATGTAGGAAAATTAGTAATAGCTACTCTTCTGTTACATTAAACGTTTAGGTAAAATAGCAAATGCGGCATGCAAAAAGTATTAAACCCAAAATTTGTTTTCTACATTTGTGCTATCAAATCTTTTGAATTATACGCTCTAGCTTAGTGTAGGGTTCTATTAAAAATAATCTGATTTTGAGTTCTTCAGCCAAAAATATTGTTGAAACGCCCCTAATGAAGCAGTATAACTCCATTAAGCGGAAGCACCCCGATGCGATTCTGCTTTTTAGAGTGGGCGATTTTTACGAAACCTTTAGCGAGGATGCCATTAAAGCGGCCGAAATATTAGGCATTACCCTTACCCGTAGGGCCAACGGAGCAGCTTCGTTTGTAGAGCTGGCCGGGTTCCCCCATCATGCTCTCGACACCTACCTACCCAAGTTGGTTAGGGCGGGGCAACGAGTTGCCATTTGTGAGCAGCTCGAGGATCCCAAGATGACCAAAACCATTGTGAAGCGTGGAGTTACCGAAATGGTAACCCCTGGCGTTTCGTTCAATGATAACGTGCTGGAGCGCAAGGAGAACAACTTCCTGGCCTGTGTTCATCTCGATAAAAGGGCAGCTGGAGTGGCATTCCTCGATATTTCAACAGGCGAGTTTTACCTAGCCGAAGGCTCCTATGAGTACATCGATAAGCTAATTACCAACTTTAATCCCAAGGAGGTTCTGGTTGAACGCTCGAAGTACCGCGATTTTGTTGATTTTTTTGGAACCCGATACTATGTATATAAATTCGATGAGTGGGCTTACCATGAGGAGGGGGCTAGGGAGAAGTTAGTAAACCATTTTCAAACCGCTAGCCTTAAGGGGTTTGGTGTTGACGGAATGAGCCTTGGAATAGTTGCCGCTGGTGCCGCCCTGTACTACCTCGATATCACACAGCATAGCCAGGCAAAGCATCTTGCCACCATTTCGCGAATCGAGGAGGAGAAGTACGTGTGGCTCGATAAGTTTACCATTCGTAACCTTGAGCTATTCTACTCGGTGAATGAGGGAGCCAAAACCTTGGTCGATATTATCGACAAGACAGTTTCGCCCATGGGAAGCCGTTTGCTTAAGAAATGGATTTCGCTACCCCTTAAGGACGAAAAGCCCATAGCCGAAAGGCTAAATGTGGTGGAGTACTTCATCAACTCAATAGACAAAGCCGATTTGCTACGCGATGGTATTCGCGAAATGGGCGATCTGGAGCGGGTAATATCCAAAGCAGCAGTAGGTCGTATCTCGCCCCGCGAGATAGTAACCCTTAAGAATGCTTTAGGGGCCTTGGTTACAATTAAGCAATCCTGCGAGCAGTCCGATGAGCCAACCCTAATGCGGTTGGGTGAGCAGATTAATCTTTGTACCCGTATTCGGGAGCGTATTGAGCGCGAGATTGTAGAGGATCCACCGGCGCAGCTAAATAAGGGGAATGTAATTGCCAGTGGGGTGAATGCCGAGCTTGATGAGTTAAGGGAGATTATGCACTCGGGTAAGGAGTACCTGCTAAACCTCCAGCAGCGCGAATCGGAGCGTACAGGGATATCGTCGCTTAAGGTTAGCTTCAATAATGTTTTTGGATACTACATAGAGGTGCGCAATACGCACAAGGATAAGGTGCCGCCTGAGTGGATTCGCAAGCAAACCCTTGTTTCGGCGGAGCGATACATTACTGAGGAGCTTAAGGAGTATGAGGCAAAGATTCTTGGTGCCGAGGAAAAGGTTATGGCCATAGAGCAACAAATTTTTGAGCAGCTGGTTTTTAGCTTAACTGAGTATATCGCCTCAATACAGCTCAATGCCAATCTGGTAGCGCAGCTCGACTGTTTATTGTCATTTGCTTCATCGGCAGCTGAGTATGGTTACTGTAAGCCTAAGATAAATCAGGGCGATGCAATAGATATTAGGGAGGGGCGTCACCCAGTGATTGAACGGATGTTGCCCGCAGGAGAGGAGTATGTCTCGAACGATGTGCTGCTGAATGGCGATGCGCAGCAGATCATCATCATCACGGGGCCCAATATGTCGGGTAAGTCTGCTTTGCTTAGGCAAACGGCACTCATTGTGCTTATGGCACAAATGGGGTCCTACGTTCCGGCCAACGCGGCTACCATTGGGCTAGTCGATAAAATTTTTACCCGTGTGGGCGCATCGGACAACATATCCTTAGGCGAGTCAACCTTTATGGTGGAGATGCATGAGGCTGCTAGCATCCTCAATAACATCTCGGATCGTAGCCTGGTGCTACTCGATGAGATTGGCCGGGGAACATCTACCTACGATGGAATTTCCATTGCCTGGGCAATGACCGAGTATATCCATGAAAATCCCAACGGCAAGGCCAAAACTCTTTTTGCCACACATTACCACGAGCTTAACGAGATGGAGGGGGCTTTCCCTCGCATAAAAAACTATAATGTATCCATAAAGGAGTTAGATAACAAGGTGATATTCCTGCGTAAGCTTGTTCCTGGAGGTAGTGCGCATAGCTTTGGTATTCATGTGGCTCGTATGGCGGGAATGCCACCCAGCGTGGTGAAAAGAGCCACTGAAATACTTACCGATCTGGAGAAGAGTCCACAGGATCAGAGGCTGAACAGGCCAAGTGCTGAGCTTGGGAAGAGTCGCGAGGGTTACCAGCTAAGTATTTTCCAACTCGACGACCCCGTGCTTAAGCAGATTCGAGACCAGCTGCTTTCGCTAGATATTAACAACCTTACCCCCGTTGAGGCGCTCAACAAGCTAAACGATATAAAACGGTTGGCGGGAGTAAGCGATAAGAAGTAGACCTTTTAGCTTTTGTTGGTTGGTAATGATATTGACACCTTTGTGCCAATATTTGGGGTGCTATCGATGCATAGCGTGCCGTTTATCTTGGCTACTAATTCTCTACAAATTTGAAGCCCTAGCCCAGTCCCTTTTTCCTTCTCAGTACCCAGTTGGCTTTCCAAATCGCTGGAGTTTAATATGGAATTTACTTTTTCGGAATCCATTCCAATGCCTTTGTCGGTAATGGTAATAAGGGTGTGCTGTTCGTTGGGAAGTATGCTAATTGTTATATTGCTTCCTCTATGCGAATATTTAAGGGCGTTAGATAGGAAATTGCGAATAATAATTCCAAGGATTTCAGGATCGGTCCAAACCTGTGAGTATTTATCAATATCTAGCTCAACTCGGATTTCTTTACTTCTGGCAATGTCCTCGAGGGCTAAAACCTGCTTGTTTACAATGGACTGAATGTCAACACTGCTCAAACTAATATTTATCTCATCGGTTTGAGTCCAGGCCCAGTTAAGCAGGTTGTCGGCAACACTATATAGGTGTTGTGCTCTTTCGTGTATCTGTTGGAGCCTGAGCTTAAAGTAGTCAGGTTTATGTAGTTTTTCCTCAAAGTTAAGCAGCATCACCTCGGTTAGCCCCATGAATGCGTTGAAGGGGCTTCTTAGGTCATGCGCAATAATTGACAATAGTTTGGTTTTGGTCTCGTTAAGGTTTCGTAGCTCGTCATTTTGCTTCTCAATTTCTCTTGTTCTGTCAACAACCTTTTCTTCCAGCTCCTTATTACGTTCCTTAAGCAATTTGTAAGGTACGCTATCGCCCACATCTTGGCCCTCGGCGGGTTGCGACCAGTGGCCGTGTGCTATTTTCCAGCGCTCATCCTCCTTCACCATGATAACAGTTGAGCGATTGTTTTTACAGTCGATAACCTCTTGCCCTGCCCAGATCTTCATATCCATCGTTACAGTTAGGTAGGCTGAGGATGGACTGGTACGGAACACCTCAATTCCAGTTATATTGTAATCAATGGGGTTTGGTGACTGAGTAAACTCACGCTGATAGAAAGAAAGGGTATTGGTGGTGGAGGTGCTATGTTCGTCGATTCCTGTGCCAAACATGGTGAACTCCTGGGCAAACATGGTTACCATTTTATCCCAGTCGCGTTGAGTGTAAGCGTCAAAATACTCAAGGTATGCGCTGATTATTGCTTGCCTCTCTTTGCTGCTGGTTGAGTTCATCGCTATTTTAGTATACGCCGTTTGTGTTGACCCCAAAGATAAAAATATTTATTTAACCAATTTTTTTTGAAATTTGGTTAGATTTTATCTTCGGGTAATACATCTACTATTACGGCAAGAAAAGATAGAGGGTTGCAGCTGCTGGGGGTATAAAACAGTAATGGGAACCATTCAACGCGAACAGTTCCCATTCACTAGCCGAAACCGAGGTTTCATTTAGTGCCAGACTACGGTTATTCCGACTGGCATACAGCGAATATCTGGCGATACTCCCTTAGTAGCCCTTGGCTTTCCCAACCCTACCGGTTAGAGTAGGATTTTCGAGCTGTCCTTTCGGTTGCTCCTAGGAGCTTCCTTCCGGGACGAAGTGTCGTTTGGTAAAGACCTACTTCCTTGGGTTTTGCCTGTGGTAAGCTCTTCTTGTGCTTTTCCTTGCGGAGCCACTTACATTCCGGGCTATCCATTTTTGGTGGCAATGCCTTTACTCGGCAGGCAACCCCTAGCCTGTTCATACGAACATTTTTTGGGGTTCAGCATTTGCTCAGCAGAGCGTAAGCTCTGTTTGGCTTGCTGCTTTCGACTCAATCATTTGAAGAACGCTAGGCGATCTTGGCTTGACTGACCTTGCCCTTTGGGCTAACCCTTTGGGTTTGGACTTCGGCTCTGGGGTAAGCAGATTTTGCAATCTGGATGAAATTTTAATGCTGCACCTAAGCAGCTATTATCATTTCCTTACCTTTCTGAGCAGCCTTTTATCTCTCGTCTGGTAGAACAAATATATAGCTGAAAAGTACCCAGATGCAAGTTTTTTTCGTTGTATTAATTAACTCTGTATCAACATCAATTATTAACAATTGTTGATAACCTTGGAGGCTTGACTGGGCTTGGAATGTGCTTTACTGTTATTCGATTTTTCTGTGGTTATTAACATCACAAGGTGAAAACATTTTGACTTTGGCTAATATTTTTTTACGCTGCCGAGGCCAGAAATATTTGCTTTCACCATTGGGCTACCTGCATAGCGAATCGATCCAATGCCCGACACTGTGGCCTCGAGCATTTCGGTTGCCAGCACGTTTACCTTACCTACCCCGCTATTGCTTACCTTAGCATTAGTGGCTTTAAGCTCGGTTGCGTTGATATTGCCTACACCGCTTACGCTTATCCTTAGATATTCGGTTGAACCTCTAACATCCATATTGCACACGCCGCTGCAGGTAAGCCTAAAGCTGTCCGAGGTAAGATCCATTTCAATATTGCCTACACCCGATACCACCATCCTAAACTCGGGGAGGGTAAGGGTGCGTATTGTTTTCATATCAACAGCGCCGCCAATATTAAGCTGTTTCAGGTCGCTAATCTCTATCTTAACCACCACATCCTCTCGGCTTCTCCACTTCCAGTCACTTGTAAGGGTTGCCTTTCCGTTTCTAATATTGGTGTCAATCTCCTTTAGTAAGTATTCCTCACCAAGAATTTCGATGTTGGGCTTATTGCCCTGCACCACCACTAGCTGGCATGCAATGTTTATCGAAATGGTTTCGACCTCTGAGATGTCATAGATCCTCTTTCCTTTTTGGGTTTGACCTAGAGCAAGCCCTGTGCAAGCCAGAGCAAAAAGAGTGATAAGAACAATGGTTTTTGTTTTCATGCTGATATGATTTAGCCCAGATTAGTCATTAGGAGCTCTGCGAACTAATGGCTTAGCTGGGTTTAACCCCGATTTAGAAAAACTAAATTTGTAAGCATTTATGATTGCAAATTTTTTAGTTTTTCTTTATCGATTTGTCATATTAACACCCATATGATCAATGCATAAACAGTGTCTTTTTCTAATGGCGGTCATTAGAAAAAGAATCACTAATGACAAATTTGGGTTTAGTTTATTTCTACTCGTATTTAATCGATTTAACAGGGTCTTGCTTTGTAGCTCCATAGGTAATAAACCCTATTGATGTTATGGCCAGTGCAATACCAGCAATTGCCGAACCGACAAATATCCATGGGTTGATATCGATTCGATACGCAAAGTTATTTAACCAGTCGTTGGCTAAGTAGTACGATATGGGCCAGGCAATAAGCGTTGCGATAATAATAAGCTTGATGAAGCTCCACCATATCATTGTTAGAAGGGTGAAAATATTGGCTCCCATTACCTTGCGAATGCCAATCTCCTTCACTCGCAGGCTAGTGGAATAGGCTGCTAATCCAACTAGCCCAAGGCATGCAATACAAATAGCGATAGCGGTAAGCAAAAGGAAACCCTTCGACATGCCCTCTTCCGATGCGTATAGTGAGTTGTAGTTGTCGGACACAAAGGTGAAATTAAGTTCATCGTTACCAACAAGTTCTTTCCATTTATTCCTTATTCCTTCAATTGTTGCATTGTGGTTTCCCGGTTCGAGCCTTACAATTAGCATAAATGCATTTTTTGTATCGAGCTGTATGAGCAACGGCTTTATAGCACTATGCATCGACTCGTAATGAAAGTCTTTAACAACACCAATTACCGAAAGGGGAATATCATTCTCATCGTGGCTCTTCCAAATCCGCTTGCCTATGGGATCGTCCCAACCCATCCTTTTTACAAGGGTTTCGTTTACCAAAACAGCCAAACTATCGCCGGGTAGTGAGCAGTCAAATTCTCGTCCTTTTAACAGCTCAATTCCTAAGCTACGGCTGAAGTCGCAATCGCCTCGTAACCTTGGGATAAGCATTGTTGCATTGTCTGCAGACCCTTCGGGGATGTAATTGCTTGCGCTGAAATCGTGAGGTGGGTTATTGGATGTAATTGAAACGGCCTTAATTCCGTTTATCTTTTCTAACTCCGATTTAATTACTCTAATATCTGTTGCCGCAGTCATACTCCTTGTGCTTATGGCAATAGAGTTTTCCTTATCGAAACCCATGGCATGCTTCACCAAGAATTGCCTTTGCTGATAAACAATAGATGTAATTATTATAAGCGATAGACCAGCAGCAAATTGTGATATAATGAGAACGTTGCGGAAGATAGTTTTCTTACCCAGCAAACCATTTCCCTTCTTTATCACCTTAATGGGATTAAATGAGCTCAGCACAAAGGCAGGGTAAAATCCTGCAATAACTCCAAGCCCAATCGAGAACAGTAAGAACATCAAGGTTACCTTCAGGTTGCTTAGTACGCCGTAAGAGAGCGGAAGGCCAGTTAGCCTACCGAAAGGTTCAATGGCTAACTCGGCAATGGGGAGGGCAATTATAAAGGCGATCACCGCAAGTAGCATAGATTCAATAAGGAACTGAAGTACAATGTAATATTTTGGGCTGCCATTTATCTTGCGCATTCCAACTTCGTATGCCCTCCGATTGGCCAGGGCTACGCTAAGGTTGGTGTAATTAACTGCTGCTAGTATCACTACAATTATCGAAACTGTTAGCAGGGCAATGATTTGGCCAATACTACTACCCCCGGTATCGCCAATTCTGTTGGAGTGTAACCTGATGTTTTGAATTGGCATAAGGGTGAAATCCGACTTCCATCCCATTTGTTCTCTAATCTCTGCGGTTTTCTCCACCATAAGTGCATTGATTTTTTCTTCAAGCGCTTCAACGTTCGTCAAGTCCTTAACCTTTATGTAGGTGAAAAGGCTACTGTCATACCATGAGTCGAGAGGGGCTGAGGAGTGTTTGTCAAGGTTCAGCAATGCATCAGCCTTAATGTGTGAGTTCAATGGGAGATCCTTATATACTAGCGATACGGCAACCGGTGTGGTGCCATTGTAAAAAAGAGGTTGCCCCAAGGGGTTTGCATTGCCAAATATTTTCTTGGCAGTTGATTCGCTTATGGCAATGCTTTCGCTTGATAGCAGCGCTTTGCTCTTGTCTCCTATTATAACTTCAATCCCAAAAAGGCTGAAGAAGGATGTATCACACCTAACAATGCGATCCAGGGCAATCTCTTTATCGCCATATTTAAGGCTACTACTACCCCTTTCCATTCGCAGGCTCATCTCCACTTCTGGAAATGTCTCAACAAGTGCAGGCCCCATAGCGCCTGGAGTAACTGCAGCCTCAATGTGCTGATCTGACACAAAAATGTCTTGATTTATCCTAATTATTCTATGGTAATCCTTAAACGCTTTTTCGAAGCTAAACTCAGCATCAACCTTTAGTATGGCTAGCATTGATATGCTGATAGCTAGGGTTAACCCTAGTATGTTTAAAATATTATAGCTCTTGTTGCGCTTAAGGTTACGAAGTGAAACTATTAGCAGGTTTTTAAACATAGCTTATGATTTGTTTTGGCATTACTAAAGTCTTGCACCAATGGCTAGCCTTGCTCCAACTATTATCCTGTGGTTTTGCCTGGCAGTATATTCGGCTAACGAGAACGATGGGTTTGCCATTGGATGTAGCTCCTCGTTGTAGTTCCAAACAACTGATGGCCCAGCTGCCATATACAAGTGCTCGGTAAATACGTAGCCAAGCCTAGGGGTAAGGCTGAAGTAGTGTGTGTTGAACAACTTGGGTGAACTTACCGATTTAATCTCGGGGTTAAAAAACAGTTTATTGTTGATATCAATTATGCTACCCACTCCAAAGCCATATTCAAATAGCCTTTCGCCATTGCCGCCGTATGAACCTGTAATAAAGGTGTATAGAGGTTTTACACCTATTTTGAACGAAAGGTTTACAGGGTGCATCTCCGATGCAAAGAGTTCTACTGCTCTGTAGCCACCCTTACGAACAATAGATACAAATCCCAATGGGATTCCGCTTTCTAATGAATCAACATAGTTTACAAATCCCAGCTGAAATCCATTTAGCTTTGATGCGGAATTAACAAACCCAATTTGTGGGCTATTGGAAGCCGATTTGGTGAAATTTACAAATCCTACTTGTATCCCTGTTAGTGAGTTGAGCGAGGTGTTGACAAACCCCACCTGAGCCCCTTTGGTGTTCGCCAGCACGCTATTCACAAACCCTACTTGAATTCCCTCGAAATCTTTGAAGTTTGTATTAACAAAGCCAACGTGTACCCCTTTATGATTACCCATTGCATTGTTTACAAAGCCTATAAGGGGGTAGTTAAATCCATCGGGAACAAAATTCACAAAGAATGAGTAGATAACCACATCTCTATTCCTTTCCGAGTCATCTTGCCCATAGCTTAAATGTACGTTAAGCATAATGGAACAAGCAGTAATTGTTACAAATAAAAAATTTTTCATTACCATTTTTTTGTGGAAGATGGATTTGGCTCAAAAGCCAAATCCATCGTATTTGTTTAATGCATTTACCTATAGTGCTACACAGCGCTGGCAAGCTCCTCTTTCATTTTGGGTTGACGGGCAATCTGCTTTTCGCTTACCACCTTACCGTCGAGTAGGTTTATAATTCGATGGGCATGCTCTGCATCGCCTTGAGAGTGGGTAACCATAATGATGGTGGTTCCTTCGCGGTTAAGTTCACCTAGCAGGTTCATCACCTCATTTCCATTGTTCGAATCGAGGTTACCGGTTGGTTCATCGGCAAGGATTACCTTTGGGTTCGATACTACCGCTCTGGCTATGGCCACGCGTTGCTGTTGACCTCCCGATAGTTGCTGTGGGAAGTGGTTGCGCCTGTGCGAAATTCCCATTCTCTCAAGTGCCCGTTCGGTCATCTCCTTGCGCTGGGCAGGGGGCACTTTTTGGTATACCAAGGGAAGTTCCACGTTTTGGTAAACGGTTAGCTCGTCGATTAGGTTAAAACTTTGAAAAACAAACCCAATGTTCGATTTGCGAAGGGTGGTGCGATGGCGCTCCCTGAAGTTCGTAACATCTATACCGTTAAAAACGAACTTTCCACCGCTGGGGTTATCGAGTAGCCCAAGAATATTAAGCAGGGTCGATTTTCCGCATCCCGAGGGTCCCATTATGGCGACAAATTCACCATCCTGCACTTCTATGGATATATCGTTGATTGCAGTTGTTTCAACCTCTTCGGTGCGGAATACTTTCATTAAATTTTCAATCTGTATCATGGCATTTAGTTTAAATTGGTTTTTTATGATTAAACCTAATCATAACCTGTGCCATACAGTGTAATGGTTTGTTATGTAGTGTTTTGAGGGTGTGTAGCTGTAGCAGTTTGTCATCTTATTACGTAAGGGATCGTAGTGAAATAGGACAGTGGTGTACGCTGGCGTACACCTAAATTAGAGTCAGCTCGATTTCTTTGAAGAGGAAAGGATGCTACCCTGCGTTTATGATTCTTTCTAGCGCGAGATACTAGCTGTGGCTTGGAACTCTGATTGTAAACTCAGCGCCACCACCCTTACGATCGGATATGCTTATGGTGCCATGGTGCTTCTCGATAATACCCTGCGCTATGGTAAGCCCTATACCCAGGCCAAAGTCTCCACCCCCGGCTTTGGTTGTGAAGCTGGGCTGAAAAATCTTTTCTTTGATTTTATCGGGAATTCCGGGCCCATTATCGGCAATTTTTATCCAAACATAGGAACTGCTTTGCTCCAATCCACATGACAGGTAAAGATTTCCATTGTCGTTCATTGCATCGCAGGCATTAATAATCAGGTTAGTCCACACCTGATTAAGTTCACCTACAAAGCAGTTGACAGGTGGGATGTCTTGTAGGTCATCATCTATCTGCACGTTTTTAAGCCTATGCCCAAGAATTTGTAGCGTTTCACGAATACCCACTCGTATATCGGCTCGCTCGGGGCTTTTTCCGGGTTGGCGGCTATAGCTCTTTAGGCTTTTCACCAGAAACTCAATTCGGCTGGTAGATAACTTTATACCGTTTAGGAATACTCCAGATTGGTATGCGTCGAGCAGTAGGTTTAGGGTCTCCTGTTGCGACTCTTTTTTCGCAAAAGGATTTAACTGCTCCAAGAGTTCAGCAGACAGCTCGGCGAGGAGTCTTAGCTTTCCCCGTTGAAGAAATGGAAAGTTATTCGAAAGCATTTTCATGCGCTCCCGCTGTTCCGTGATGCCGGAGTAATCCCTGTTAATACCCGATTCGATAAAGAGTCGAACTAATTCTGAACTTGCAATTCCAGCTGCTTTGTTAAACATGGCCGGTAAATTGGCCGATAGGTAGTCGACAGATCTTAGTAGGGCTGACGCAGGGTTGTTTATTTCATGGGCTAGTCCAGCAGTCAGTTCTCCTAAAGTGGCCATTTTTTCCTGCGATATGTATGCGTTCCTTGTTCGCTCCAGCTCCGTAATGGTCCGTTGCAACTGGTTGCGTTCCAACTCCAACTCATTGGTAAGGTGAGCCACCTCCAGGTGGAGCCCAACCACGCTGCGGTATCGCTCGGCAAGGTTTGAGAAGATAAGCCCCTGCAGGGTTCGACTTATCTCAGGGTATTTTGTGAAAAAGTTATCAAAACTATCGTGGTCGAAGGCAAGGGTCTTTACCTTTGTGTGAGCCTTTATGGTGATGAAAATAGGTTCGCCTGTTTGGAATGATAGTAGCCCACAAAAGTCGCCTGGCCCAAGCAATCCAATATCAGCCGTAACGTCTTCACCCTCTTTTTGCTGCTGTACCTCGCCCTCAAGCACAACGTAAAGGTGCTGGTTCTGTTGCCCCTCCTTTAGTATGGTTTGGTTGGGCTCAAAGGTCTTGATTAGGCTTTTTAGCAGCTCCGAGCCGGGTATTAGCTGGTTGATGCTCTGTACAAAAATTGCCTTATCGTAAAGCGGACGGCCAGCCTCTTCGATTACCTTGGGGTTGTTGTGCCTTTTCTTGGTCATCATATATAGCAGAGGGTGAGTTAGTGCGTATTGATGATGATTAAATAAATCCTTTTGCCCTTATGGCTTCCTGTAATCGCTCCTGATTAAGTAACGACATGTATGGAAGCAGTTCGTCTTCGTTTTCAATAACGTAGCTTGTCAGTTCATCTATGGCCACCTCGAGCAGGTGATCTTTCTTCCAGGGCTTCGACACGTATCGATTCAGGCGAGCGTTGTTCACTGCCTCGATGGTATCCTCAAGTCCGGCTTGGCCTGTGAGCAGCACCTTTCGGGTGCTCTTGGTGTATTCATCGTTTTGCATCTCAATCAACAGATCAACACCCTTGTCTCCGGGCATAATATGGTCGCAAAGTATTAGCCCAATTTTGTGACCCTCATCACGTAGCTCAACTATGAGTTTACGAGCCTCGTTGGCCGAGTTGGCTACCTCAATGGGGAATACCTCCTCCAGCTGCTCTAGGTCGCGAACAACTACATCCAGCACTTGGGGCTCATCCTCAACACAAACTATATAGATATCAGTCATAAGATAATGGTTTTAGTTTAGAATAAATGGCCAGTAAAGTTGCGAAAGGATTAGCGTTGCCACAATGCCCACGAGTCCAATTATTAATCCGACCTTAACCATATCGGGCGTTTTTATGTAGCCGGTGCTCATGGCTATGGCGTTGGGTGGGGTTGATATGGGAAGGAGCATGGCCATATTACACGCAGCACCAATTACTAGGCTAGTAATTATTAGGCTAAATCCTTCGCCGGCAATACCTGAAGTGCCCATACTTACAGCTAAGGGAATTAGCAATGTTGCGGTAACTGTATTGGATAAAAAGTTGGATAGCATTAGCGCTACAAATCCAAATACCAGAAGTAAGAGAATTTGAGGAAAAACCTCCCAGGTAATGCTCGACACCAACCACATGGCTAAGCCAGTATTCTCCATGCTAATACCTAGTGCTATCCCGCCAGCAACCAACCAAAGCACTTCCCATGGTAGCGATCGGATATCCTCCTTTTTCATAACACCAGTAACGGTTAGGCCCACAATTGGTATAAAGGCCACCATGGCGCTGGGGATGCCGTGCTGCGATTCGGTAAACCATAGTAGTGCGGTTGCAATAAATGTGGCGTAGAGTATAATTGCATGAGGTGCTTTGCTAAAGTTACCCTTAAGCGTTAGTTCGAACCGCTTAACTGATGAAGGGTATAGCAGCCTTAGTGTACCCCAAGCTAAAACCAGCAGTAGAATTACAAGAGGTAGCATAAGCGCAACCCAACTACCAAAGGCTATGTTTATGCCCTGTTGGCTTAGATTGGCTATTACTATTGCATTTGGGGGCGTTCCAATTGGTGTGGTCATTCCGCCAATGTTTGCAGCAATTGGAATACTAAGGGCAAGCATAATGCGGAACTTATCCTCCTTAGCCACGTGAGCTACTATGGGTATGGCAACCGTCATCATCATGGCGGTGGTAGCGGTGTTACTCATGAATGCCGAGAGCGAGGCTGTAACAATCATCAGCCCAAGGATAATAAACGATGGGTTTGTGCCGAAGGGTTTTAGTAGAACCCTTGTAAGGTTTTTATCCAAATTATATTTAACCGATGCCCCAGCGAGCATAAAACCTCCAAGGAAAAGAATTACAATTGGGCTTGCTAGCGTGCCAAAGAATACTGAGAATGAAACGGGATTGTATCCAACCAGCTTATGCTTAACATTTGTTACCACCTTTGAGTCATGTTGTAATTCCTCACTTTTTACCTCTACCCAGTCCGCACGGTTTATTACGTTTACCTCTGTGGCAAGATAATTCTTGCTATCCGTGGCAATGTAAATTGAATTGCCATCGATAGCTGAAACCGGAACTAGCCAAGTATCTTCGGTATATTGTTTTATTGAGGTTTTGGGAAGGTTGGCATCGGAGTATACTAGTCCCTGCTGGCTAAGGAGAACTACCTGCAGGAATATTACCAGCATAGATGTTGAGTAAATAGGAATGGTTTCGAACATCCAAAATACGGCTGCCATAAGGAAAATGCTCAGGGTGAGGTGCCCTGCAAAGGAAAGACCATTGAATGTGACAACAAGTGGAATGCAGAACCCAACAATTCCGAGCGCCAAGCCCACAAAGAATTTTTGTTGATTAGATTTTTGATTTTTTTTACCCGCCATACTTATTGATTTTGGAACACAAAATTACAAAAAATAGGGATAGGAGGTATACAAATAGCAAAAAGCCCCCGAATTTCGGGGGTTTGAGTGATTTATTGCTACTTTATCAAAGTATAAATGCTGCTATAAAAGGACTTGCAAATATTATTAGATATATAAGCGTTATCCATGGTTGGTAATCAATATACATCTCTTTATAGGTCATGCTCCACGGATGTTTAATAATAACCCATCCAACCCAATCAATAGCGATGGTTATTAAAGACCAGCTGGTTGCCAGTATAAAAGCTTCAAACCAAAGGTTAGCAGGCTCAACTTCATGTAAGTAGAAGTAGGCAAACGCAGGGAAGACAACAATATTGTACAGTACGTGAAAGGGTTTTGTTTTCAGGTAAGCAGGACTTTCAGAGGGTTTAACTTCTTTTTCTCTATTAGTATCAATTTTCAGTACTTTCCAGTTGTAAATTGTATGAATAATGCCAATTATGGTAACTGTTAAGTATGCACCCCAGTAGAACAATAACGATAGTTTAATTTCCATAATGCAAGTATTTTAAGTTGTATATAGTTAGTACCTTGGTACATCCCTTACCTCGAGGTAATACCTTTCTATTCCAATTTCTTTAATCCTCAGGTTGTTAGTTGTAAATCTTCGGAACAGGTGTTCGTCAAACCCTGTGTTAGTGCAGGGAAAGTCCTTACATTGATAGCAATATTCAATTTCTTTCCTAGCAGAGCATTCCCTTACATTACATGCCGCAAAGAGTTTACATTTTGCGTTTCGGCATCCACAGCAATCGCTTTTTGAAAAGTAGTTTAGCATCTCCTTAAAATACGGATACTTAAGGAAAGTTGGCTCGTCCAATAGTTCAACAAATCTATTTGCGTAAACATCAAAATCGCCGAGTGCTTCCTTAAGCTTAAGACTAAGATTTTTTATCTTCCCATCGTAAAAAGCAAAGCACCCTCCACAATATAATCCGCAAGGAGCAACTCTTTGCAAAATATGGCTATTAATGTCCTGCAGGCACTCAATAGGAACCCATCCCTCATCATTAGTTGCAGGGGACTTTGCCCAAATCCATCCATTAAGTTCTCTTTCCTCAACAACAACTTGCCCAACAGTCACATTAAGTTCTTTAGCCGTGTAGTTTACAAGAACCGTAGCTTGAAGCAAACCATTTGGAGTAGTGCTATTCGTTTTTAGGGCTTGAACAGGGACCCAACCTTCATTATTGCTTGATTTGCACCAAACCCAATCTTGCCAGTTTGGATTATCCTCCTGACGCGATATATCTATCTCAACCAATTCACCTTTCTTAAGTGAAATTGGATTTGAGTAGGATGAAACCCAGCTCTTTATGACAACGTATTTTTTCATAGAGTTGTGAGGGAATAAGGAGTAGGTATGCTAAAGTTTTCTAATTAAAGTTGCTGAATTTCCATAGGTTTTGATTTCTGTAAAGTTAAATAACCGGTAAAGATTAATGGCGTAGTTTCGTTTATCAACGCTCAAAGACACGTTGCTGTAGCCCATATCCTTCAGCATATGCAACATCTTACCCAGAAGCACACTCCCTATGCCAATACCTCTATACTCGTTAATTACGGCCATACAGAGTTCGGGGGTTTGCGCATCGACAAATCCACACCCTTTGTTCTGTTCGGAAAATATTCGAGTCCAAATGGCATCCACCAAATTCCCATCAAGTTCCGCTACCAAGCAGCAATCACCCTCTCGGCCAAACCCTTCAATGTATTTTGCAAGATCGGGGTGCTGAATTATTTCCTCAGAGGGTTGTTGCTCGCCGGGATGCACAAATATGGCTTGGTAGAGCATCTGGTCTAAGAACGGATGCTCTATCTTCTGAATATCTCTAACAATTAGGCTCATTGCTTACTGTTCGTTCCATTAACAGCTCACCATAGTCCTTACCTTTATGCCTCATCGTGCCATGGTGTTTTCTAATAAACCCGTTTCTTTCGTAAAACCTGATGGCTGATTGATTATTAGCATTCACATATAGGTACATCTTAGGGTTTATATTATTTAGATGCTGAATTAATTTACTTCCAATGCTTTGGCCTCGAACCTCACTATCAACACAGATGGTGTGGATATAAAGCCCATCGTTTTCCATGGTTCCACCTAGCATTTTCGACATCTTCATGAAAAGCGGCATCTTTCTGATGAAGACAATAGGGTTCATCGCTCTCATCATACCCTGTCCTGCTAGCTTGTCAATTTCGGCGTGTTTACAAACCGGATAGGCAACCACAATACCTACAATCCGATTCTTGAGTAGAGCAAGTGTTGTGTACTCTTCAAGGAAGTATGTTTGCGGGGTACTTAACAAAGCTGTTATCAATTTGATGGGTTCAGTACCGTACACCAGCGAGTTCATCTCTACATCCGACTCAAATATTAGTTTGGCAATTGTACCCTTGTCGTGATGCTGTGGGTTATAGGGTTCAAATAGTATCTTATTTGCTGTATCAAAATTCATAGTAGTACTCCAATTTTTGCAGTAAATTAGGGGCTAGTACTTATCGGTTAAACTTCTCAGTATTGAGTTAAATTTTTCTGGTTCCTCCATAATCGGGCTATGTGCTGAGTTCTCAAATGAATAGAAATCTTTTTGGGGTGCATTAAGCTGTTGGTAAAAATCTTTTGCCAAGGGGTAGGGGGTTGTATAATCGTATACTCCCTGAAAAATGTGAACAGGTACGCTCATACTATCAATCTTGTTAAACAGGTTTGTATGTATCACATCTAACCACAAATGCTTTAGAGAGAACATATTGGCATTCATAAAATTTAACTTTTCACTTAATGTATATATACCCGAATTCATAACAAGTTTTACCAAAGGCCACATCCCAGTTATTTCTCTTGTGGTTCCCCCTCCGTAACGATTTACATACCTTCGCTCCATCATTAAATAACTCAACCACTGGTCAATACTGGCTGTAGAGTCGGGAAAATGGAGGCCATTTAGGGTTTTGATAGCCTTACTGTCATTACGCTCACTAGCCTTTTCAAGAGCCCAGGTGTACGATATTTGCTCGCCTTTGAACTGGTCGCAAACTTGCCCAATGCCAAAGTATGCATGGTAAAGATCAGGATGATTATACGCCGTAAGGATACCAAGCAATGAGCCCCAGGAATGACCCATTATAAATATCTTCTCTTTATTAAAACGATTAGCAAGGTACTCGCTAAGTTCACGGGTGTCGGCAATCATCTGCTCAAGGGTCATGCTCTCTGGTGGGATATTTTTCGAGTAGGACTTACCTGCCCCTCTTTGTTCCCAGTACACCATCACATAATCGTTTTCAATCTCGGGGTTGAAGTGCTTTATAAACGCAACCTCTGGGCTTCCGGGGCCACCATGTAGAAATAGCATAATTGGCTTGGTGTGGTCAACTCCCCTAATAATGATATACTGCTCCTGCTTGCCAAGCGTAATTTTCTCAATCGTTGAGATGCTTCCCTCTACAGGGGCACCATTAGAATTTGTAAAAACTTCAGAAACTCCAGGGCTTTTAATCCACAGTATAGCAACAGCTAGAACAAGGATCGCAGCTAATACGCTAACAAAGTACAGCATAGTTTTAATAAATTTATTTTTCATCTCTATCCGTTTAAATCCCTGACATGGTTTGAAACCCTGTCAGGGGTGGTGGCTTATTTTTATACTTACGTTAAAAAAATGCTCATATTATACTGTAGTACTTTCATCTGCTTAGTTTCCGCTTTTTTCTGCCAGTAGAAAAATAGTAGAGAGAACACCAGCATTTGGCTGAGTATTTCGGGAATGCCCATCGTAAGGCTCTTAAAGAACTCAGCAGTAGAACCTTCAAAGGCTATAAATTCAGTTAAAAATAGAGGTGAACCAAGAATGGTTAATCCAACCATTAGCAGGTACAGAAGAGCCCAGCCCCTTTTCGTTACTATGTAGGTTCGATAGAATGGGTAAAGGAGTAGAGCCAGCATAGTTCCCCTAAATATTTGGCCAAAGAAAACTAGGAGCACAGCATTTAAATTCTCAAGTGGCCGCCAAAGCGCAAATATATCCATCGACTCCAAGGCCTGATTGTATCCCGATATTTCATAGAAGATGCCCCCAACGACCCAATAGGTGAAAAGGTGCACGGCAACAAATCGAATTATATAACCCTTAATAATATCGCTATTTGGGAGGAAAAGCTTACCGATTTTGACAGCTCTTTTACCATTGATGAAGTTTTCCACCCCAAAGGCAAGGCCAACAAAAATGGCCATTTGCAAGGCAATAGCAATAATTACCGATGTGTGCTCGGTGAGTGAGATGATGGTGTAGATGACCCCCTCAATTGAGCCGGGTTGAGGTTCAACTGATCCAATTAGCCCCACTGCCCACATGGAGAGGAAGAGTAATAGTTTACCCCCTTTGCGCTCGAAAACAAGGTCGTAAAAGGGATAGAAAACAAATCCAAACGCCAAACCACGAAGTAGTTGGCCAAGAATTGTTGTAATGTTTAATGTACGAAACTGCTGATACAAATCGAGACCGATACGGTTCGATTCGGGAAGGTTTTGCTGATAGAGTAAAAACCCGTAGGCTATTGCAGTATAGGCAATAAGGTGGATTATGGCAAAGCGCCCCACGAAGGGCAAAAGTTTTGGTTTTATTGTATTTTTCATCTCAATACTATTTATGTTTAGGCTTGGTATTCAAGTATAAATTTTCTGACGGCCTCGTTAAACATCTCAGGGTTATCCTGATTGGCAATATGGTCTGCATTTTTAATCTCAGCAAACTGGCTAGATGATTCCCTGAGATGCCATTTCTTTGTTACTCTTCGAATAAAGAATAGATCCTTTTCCCCATAGGTAAAAAGAGTTGGTCGTTTGGGTGGTCTTGCCGATTCTTCAATTATATCATATACCATATCCTTTGTTATGCGAAGGACAAGTTTCTTCCCTGCCTTTTCAATGGCTCGTGATAGATATTTTTGCACTTCCTCGTTTACGGCTCTGTGTTTGCCAAATAGCCTATAGAATGGTTTTGATGGGAAAAACTTGAACATACTAATCATTAATGGAACAAATAGTTTTGTCCAGGAACCCATACGACTCGATATTTCAATGCCAGGTACATGAATTGCTGCCAAGGCATACCGTGGATACTTGATCTGGAAATGTTGGACAATAATGCTTCCAAGCGATTGACCAACAAGCATAACCTCGTCAATATCCAACGAATTGAGCAAATCGTATAGGCAATCGGCGGCCATCTCCGTAAATCGTTTTCGGCTTTCGAGGTAGGTCGAAGAGCCATGGCCGGGAAGATCCCAAACCAGAATCCTGTATTCTGATTTGAACGCTTCAACCTGCTTATCGAAAGTTCGATGATCCATACCTACGCCATGAATAAAAACAATTACAGGGGAATCCGCTTTACCTGTTAATTGATAGTGAATATTTCCATATTTACCTTGATAGATCATAATTTATGTTTTATTGGATTTTTAATAGTGTGTAAGCGTTGTTAGTTATAAGTTTTGTGTTTTAACTATTCCTATTTTTGGTAGATTAGGTTTACTGTCGTATTAGATATTCTGAAGTTAACTCTTTACAAAGCCTCATCACGACTTCTTGTTCATCTTTACTATCGGCATAAGCTGGGTAAACTGAGGTTCCCAAGATATCTTTTAGCGCAGGGTTTCCAGGTGCTACTTTCATTACCTCAAGCTTGTCGTTAAAATGCTTGCCAGTTATATCTATATACTTCTCGGAGGTGCAAATTTCGAAGTAATTATTGGCCATGCAGGATGGGTGGGGGAAAAATAAATTTTGGATATGGGCAATTAAACGCCAGGGCATCTTGAACTTTCTAAGAGTCTCTTTTGACATCCTTGCGCCATTTATTTGAAGGGAGTAAAACTTCACACCAGACTTCTCATACTCCTTAGCCATTCTAAAGGTCAGCATAAGTAATGCTATCTTCGAATTGCGGTAGCTATTATAAACGCTATGCTTATACCCTTTGTCCTTAATCCCTTGCAGGTTTTCAAAATCAATTTGTTTCTTTGGTGAAAAGAAGTGTTTGATTATATTGCTGGATGCGTTAAAAACTCTTGGATCGTCAGACTTTATTAAAGAATCGATGAGGAGGGTAGTAAGAAGAAAAGGGCCAACTACGTTGGTGGCAAAGGTTAGCTCAATGCCGTTTTCGCTTAGCTTGTACTTTGCTCCATGCTCAAAGTAGCCAGCATTGTTTATTAGGATATCAAGCTTAGGGTGCTCCTCTTTATACTTATCGGTAAACTCCTTGATAGAGCTAAAAGATGACATGTCCAACTTCATTAGCCGAACGTCCCTATTCCCAGAAAGTTTAATGATTTCGTCTCGAACCTTTGCGCTTTTCTGAATATCTCTGCAAGCCATTACCACGTTAAAATTTTCTTTTGCAAATCTTAAAGCAGCTTCTTTTCCTATGCCAGAGTTAGCACCAGTAATGATTACAACCTTTTTCATTTTTTTAATTTTTATCTTTAATAGTACATCGCTATACAATCACGTATTGTGCCATAAATTAAAAGATCTTGAATGTGAGCTCCATATGCTCTTTGGTAGTTTATTTACTGTACGTTATCCCACACCCATCGTTCGTAAACGAACAATGGGGTCAGATTCCTAACGGTTGGTTTAGTAAGTATAAAGGGGAGGTGAAAACGGAGGGAGCTTCGTTGGCATAAAGGGATGACGATGAGCCTTGTTCTTTTTTTAACTGTACACTTTTTAGCCCCCTGCTTTTCGTACATAGTGGTTAAGCAAGAGACGAATGAAGCAAAAAAATACCCGATAGGCTTAACTACCGGGCTTTAGAATTATTGTTTCAAGATTTTTATGGTAATCGAATCTCGTTTTTTGCTTTAGGTAAAGCAACTTCACCAAGGATAGCTACTTTTTGAACATTCCCATTTCCAGCATTCGACTGAACTGTAACCGTTCGGCTAATCCGGTGTGGGGTTGGGCTCACCCTAAAGTGTACCTTAACCGTTCCTTTTTGCCCAGATGCTATTGGTTGGCGAGGCCAATCGGTTACCCTTGTGCCACAGCATGCAGTAACCTGATTAATTATGAGGGGAACAGCTCCATCGTTATACACCTCAATCTCAATGTTGCCCGTGTTCTCGTCAACATCATCAACCACTATGGAGCCCAAGTTAACCTCCGTGGGGCTAAAGCGTAAAAAGGCGTTGCTTTTTTTTATCTCCTCATCGCTTGGTTGCTGTGCAAAAGTGCTTGCAGTAATAAGTAGACCGAGGGTTGAGTACAATATAGTTTTCATAAATCAGTGATTTTATGGTTTTGTTACGACAAAAATATTTAATTGTTTGCTAATTGGTATTAGTTTTAGCTAAAATTATGCCAAGGCTTACCTCACTAAGTAACGGGGTATGTTACCAGGAAGGCGAGCTAGCGTTTGGTAGTTGAGCTGGTTACTCATCTCGCTAAACGATGCCACACTAATATCTAGCCTATTCTGCTTGCCCACAATTACTACCTCATCGCCAGGTTGTATATTGGGAATATCGGTTACGTTAACGCTCATGGTGTTCATGGTTACAGTACCCACAACCGAGACCCTTTTGCCGCGAATAAGCACTCGCCCCATATTGCTTAGCGAACGGCTAAATCCATTGGCGTAGCCTACGGGTATAATGGCAATCTTTATTTTCTTGCTGGCCATATATGATGTTCCATAGCCTACAAACGCTCCAGAGTCCACCTCCTTAACTGTCATTACGCGCGACTTCCAGGTGATAACCCGCTTTAGGTCCGAATCCTTGGCATGGTTTCGTTTGAATTGGTAGATAAAGGTTTCCTGCGTTGGCCAAAATCCATACTGGGCTATTCCCACCCTTACCATGTCCATTATGGTTTGGTTGTAGGTTAGTGTTGCCGCCGAACCGGCCGTATGCCGGTAGTTGGGTTTAAGGCCGTGCCTATTTAAATACCTTACAAATTTTCGGTACTCCCTTATCTGGTTCATCACCCTGTAGTAGTTGCTTACGCTTTCGGCGCCAGCATAATGGGTGCATAGCCCTTCAAAAACAATATGGTCGCAGTTATCTTTCATCAGCCCTACAATATCAGGAAGCATATCGTAATCAAACCCTGTACGGTTAAACCCTGTTTCGGCTTCAATATGCAGTCTGGCTGGTTTCTTTATCTTTTTGGCTAGCTCAATAGCCATATTCAGTCTGTTTAAATCGAAAACGTAAAACTCTATCCCATTCTCAATTGCCCATGCAAGCTGGTCGTCGTTGCAATACCCCATGATCATAATATCCGATTTGGGGCTGGCAACATTGAAAACATCAAGCGCCTCGCTGGCAGAGAAAACAGCAAAATGCTTCACCTTGGCCTTCTCGGCAAGGGGTACAATGTGCTCAACGCCATGCCCGTAGGCATTGCCCTTTACAACCGATGTAAACCGTACATCTTTTCCAATAATATTCCTTAGGTACTTTATGTTATGCCTGTATGCCGACTTGCTAATCTCGATGTATGAGGTATGATCCATTGTAGATGCTTGTTTTTATGGTGTTAGTCATTCAGAATTTGTTCAACAATCTCTCTGAATAGGTTGGCCGATGGCTCAATAATATCATCGGGAAAATCGTAATCCTCGTTATGGAGCTGTGGATGACCCTCGCCCGACCCAACCCCAAAGAGGGTTGCCTTGCAAAGCTGGGTAAAGTGCCCAAAGTCTTCGCTCCAGCGGAAGGGGTTTTTAAGTTGATGTGTTTGCAAATCAAGTTTTGATGATGCTCGCTGAACCAATGCTGTACATTCGGAACTATTAATAGTTGCAGGAAACTCCTCGGTGTAAGTAATGTCAACCTTAATATTATTCTCTTTTCCTATGTGTTTAATTATTGACTCCGACTCAGCTTTGAGTATTTCCATATCTGTGTCGAGATAGGTTCTAAGCGTAGCCATTAAAGTGGCGTTGCCGGGGGTTGTTCCAAAGGCAACCTCGCCCAGCTTGGCATGTATTACTGTTAGCAGTGTAAAGTCGTCAAACCGTTCCTTTTGGCTAACAAGATTATTAAGCTCCAGAATCATTTTGGCCATGGCCAAATCGGGGTTGTTACCATCCTCGGGGTGTGCTGCATGCGACGAGAGTCCCTTAAGTTTGGCAATAAGCCCTGTGGATGCAGATGCAAAAGTCCCCTCGCGCAAAAATATTTGGCCACGCTTAAAGCCGGGCAAATTATGCAATGCAAAGGCGTAATCGGGGGTAAGGGGTTTAAACTTTTCATCAGCAATAACGGCTGCTGCCCCTTGACCGGTTTCCTCGGCAGGTTGGAATAGTAAAATTACCCGACCCTTTTTAAGAGGACTTTTTTGCAAGCCAACCGCTACGCCAGCTAGTATGGTGGAGTGACCATCATGACCACAAAGATGTGCAACCCCATGGTATTTTGAACGGTATTCGAAGCTGTTCGACTCCTGAATAGGAAGGGCATCCATGTCGGCTCGGAGCAGTACGGTTGGTCCAGCCTTCCCAGAGTTGTAAACGGCGGCTAGACCATGGCCACCAAGCCCTGTTACTATACTCGATGGGTTGGTCTTCTTCAGAAAATCTTCAATAGTTTTACTCGTTTGTTTTTCTTGCCCCGATAGCTCAGGGTTTTGGTGTAGGTATTTTCGAAAGTCAATAAGCTCTCTAAGGGTTTTGCTATCCAAAGTCATAAATTGATTTTAATATTCGCCAATATATTGAAAATTAAGCATATTAACAAAAATCACAATGTAAGCGTAAAGTTGGTTGCGTTGCTTTTTACTGATTTTTCCCATAAATTGCATATGATTATCAGGCTGCTAGGGCATGTGTATAAAAAAAGGTTAAATCTGGGCTTATTATTTTCCTGATGCAATTTTAAAACATCAAATATGAAGAGTGTAAAAGAAAGCGTTACCGATTCGTTGGATGGTGGTGATATCAGGTTATATCCATACCTACCATACTTGCTACAGGATTATTTGGCATTCGGTACCAATCCCGATATGGTGAACCAGATGGTGCGAAGCAGCTTCTCTAATCCTGACAGGCTGCGAATTCTCGACCTAGGATGCGGCAAGGGTGCCGTTATGGTTAAGCTTGCCAAGGAGTTTGGCTGTAGAACCCATGGAATTGATGCTGTTCCTGAATTTATTCATGATGCAAAGCAGTATGCACGGCAAATGGGAGTGGAAGCGCAATGCCATTTTCAGGTAGATGATATACGAACATCCATTTCCCGATTGGCCAATTTCGACTTGGTAATTCTTGGTTCAATTGGCCCAGTGCTTGGTGCAATTGGTGAAACCCTGAGTAAACTAAGGCAATGCCTAGTACCCAACGGTCATATCATTATCGACGATGGTTACATCCCCGAGGGCAGCAATTGCACCCATAGCAAATGCATTAGCCAAACGCAATACTTTGAGCAGATTCAGAAAGCAGGTTTTTCCGTTGTAAGGGAGCAAATAGTTGATCGTAATTTTATAAGTGAGATGAATGATCGGATTTTGTCTGCAATTAAAAGGCGTGCCGCTGAGCTAATAGCTACTAACCCCCATCTAGCCTCGGTTTTCGAGGAATATATTCAAGACCAGCAGCAAGAGGGTGAGGCAATGGAGGAGTTGGCCTGCTCAATGCTACTTTTGCAAAGGAACCAATGATGGAGTGCTGCTTTGTAATTAATTTTGGTTCATATAGTTGTAACTAAAAGGTAAACAAAAACAGGACATAGCTGTTAGTTTAGTGTAAATATTAACTTGAAACTAAACTATTTGCAATATGAAAACACTAATAGTTCTAATGCTTGTTGGGCTAAGCATAAGTAGTAATGCCCAGTCGAAATTTGAGTTTCCCGAGTTACCCTACAGCTACGATGCGTTGGAGGTTTTTGTGGATAAAACCACAATGGATATCCATTACAATAGGCATCATAGGGCGTACTTTAATAACTTCGTTAAGGCTGTCAACGACCTTAACCTCTCGGGAATGACCCTCGAAGAGATTTTTGCCGATGTAAGCAAGTACCCTGCAACCATTCGCAATAACGGGGGCGGATACTATAACCATAACCTATTCTGGGAGGTTATGTCGCCCAATGGCGGGGGGAAACCCACAGGGACCCTAATGAAAGCAATTGACGAAACGTTTGGAAATTTCGATGCCTTTAAGAAAGAGTTTGAGGCTGCCGCAGCGGGCCAGTTTGGTAGTGGTTGGGCTTGGCTTTCGGTCGATAGTAATGGAAAATTGTTCGTTTCGTCCACACCTAATCAGGATAATCCACTCATGGATGTGGCCACCGAGCGAGGTACTCCAATTCTAGGCCTCGATGTGTGGGAGCATGCATACTACCTGCACTATCAGAATATGCGCGGAACCTATGCAGGCAACTTCTGGAAAGTTGTAAATTGGAATGCTGTTCAAGCGAAGTTTGATAAACTCGTGAAGTAAACGAAAAGGAATATTATTTGTTTAACCCAGCCAAATTAACGCTGGGTTTTTTTATGTATAGTTGTAACCCTAGGTAATATCAAAGATCTTTCAACAGATTTCTGTGAGAAGATTTTATGTATTTGGGTTTGCTTACGCTCCCTACATATTGCGCAATTACAAATGTAGATTATTCGATATGTTGTAGCTTGCACAAATTCAGATATGTGTGATTGAATGGTTAATCTGGTTTTCATGATATTAAACATAGGTAACGTTTGCGGAATGTATACTTTTTCAATTTACATTTGTTCTTTGGCGGCTCGATTGAAACTCGATCCGCTCATTTATTTTAAACCCTAATCTTGTAATGAAAAAAATTGACTTATCTCGCTACGGAATTGCTGAGGCTGAGGAGATATTTTACAACCCCAGCTACAATTTGCTTTACGAGCATGAAACCAACCCTAATCTGCAAGGATATGAAAGGGGAACTTTAACTAAACTTGGTGCTATTAATGTTGATACAGGTATCTTTACTGGTCGTTCGCCAAAAGACAAGTACATTGTTCGTGAGCCCAACTCCGAGCGTAACGTTTGGTGGGCCGAGAAGGGCAAGAAAAGCTCCGACAACAAGCCAATAACCCCCGAAATATGGGAGCATTTAAAAAGCATTAGCGCAAAGCAGCTTACAGGCAAAAGGCTTTATGTAGTCGATTCGTACTGCGGTGCAAACGAGGATACCCGTTTAAAGGTTCGTTTTGTAATGGAGGTGGCTTGGCAAGCCCATTTTGTGAAAAATATGTTTATCAGGCCAGGTGATGAAGAGCTAAAGGATTTTGAGCCAGATTTTGTTGTGCTTGTTGCCTCAAAAACATCAAATCCAAAGTGGAAGGAGCAGAACCTGAATAGCGAGGTGTACGTTGCCTTTCACCTTACCGAACGGATGGCCGTAATTGGTGGCAGCTGGTACGGGGGTGAAATGAAGAAGGGAATCTTTTCGGTGATGAACTACTACCTTCCGCTTAAGGGGATAGCCGCAATGCACTGCAGTGCCAATGTGGGGAACGATGGCGATGTGGCCGTTTTCTTCGGCCTATCGGGTACTGGTAAAACAACCCTTTCGGCCGATCCTAATCGCGCCCTAATTGGCGACGATGAGCATGGCTGGGACGACGATGGTGTTTTCAACTTCGAAGGCGGATGCTACGCAAAGTGTATCGATCTTGATCCAAAGAAAGAACCCGATATTTACGCAGCCATCAGGCGCGATGCGCTGCTCGAGAATCTAGTGATAGACCCCGAGGGTAATATTGATTTTTCCTCAAAGGAGAAAACCGAGAACACTCGCGTATCATATCCCATTTACCATATCAAAAATATTGTAAAGCCTATTTCAAAAGCGGGTCATGCACAAAAAGTAATCTTTCTAACTGCCGATTCATTTGGCGTGTTGCCCCCAGTAGCCAAACTTACACCAAATCAAACACAGTACCATTTCTTGAGCGGGTTTACCGCAAAATTGGCAGGCACTGAACTTGGTGTAAAGGAACCACAGCCCACATTTAGCAGTTGCTTTGGGCAGGCTTTCCTATTGCTGCACCCAACGGTATACTCGCGCGAGCTGGTTAAAAAGATGGTTAAACACGGATCAACGGCATACCTGGTTAACACGGGTTGGATTGGTGGCCCTTACGGAGTGGGTAAGCGTATCGATTTGCCCGCTACGCGTGCTATAATCAACTCTATTCTAGATGGTAGTATTGAGGAGGCCGATTTTGAGATTATGCCCATATTCAACTTGCAAATACCAAAGGTGTTAAAGGGAGTTGAGAGTAAGTTTCTGAATCCTCGTAATAGCTGGCCAAACCCAGCCGATTGGGATATTGCGGCTAAGGATCTAGCCCAGAAGTTTATTGATAATTTCGAGAACTTTACCGACAACGAAGCAGGTAAAAAGTTGGTGGCTGCTGGCCCACAGCTATAAATTCGATGTTCTGATATAACGTAAAAAAGGGGCTAATGCCCCTTTTTTATATTTGTCAATTTTAGACTCCTTACTTCAAACCTCTCTGACGAAGAAGTGGATCAATTGAAGGTGCTTTACCACGGAACTTAATGTATTGCTCCATACCTTCGCCCATAGCATTCTCGGCAAGGCAATGCTTGCGGAATTTGGCTGCAAGCTCCTGGTTAAACAGATCGCCTGTTTCAACGAATGCCTCAAAGGCATCAGCATCAAGCTGACCAGCCCACAGGTAAACGTAGTATCCAGCAGCATAGCCTCCACCAAAGATATGGCCAAAGTTGGCTGTACGGTAGCGAGGCACAATTTCATCAATTAGGCCAATCTTTTTAAGCACTTTATTTTCAAACTCATTTACATCAGTGTCCTTTGTGATTTTTGAGGTATGCCAATGCATATCGAGTAGTGCTGCAGCAACATACTCAGTGGTAGCAAAACCTTGATTGAACTTACTGCTGTTCTGCATCTTTTCAATAAGCTCATCGGAAATGGGCTCGCCAGTTTCGTAATGCTTGGCATATACCTTAAGAACCTCAGGCTCACCAGCCCAGTTCTCCATAATTTGCGATGGTAGCTCAACGTAGTCGCGGGGTACGCTTCGGCTTGTACGATTATAGTGTCCATCGGCAAAGAAGTTATGCAGCGCATGGCCAAACTCGTGGAAGAAGGTTTCGGTCTCATCCCAGCTTAGCATAGCAGGTCTGTTACCCACGGGGCGAGAAAAATTCATAACTATAGTTACAACAGGTGTAATTTTCTGTCCATCCCTGTAGCTGCCGCTACGGTAGGTTCCACACCATGCACCACCACGCTTGCTGGCCCTTGGATGTGGGTCGATAAATAGCACCGATAGGTGTGAGCCATCGTTGTCAATTACCTCAAATGCCTCTACCTCTTCGTGGTATACAGGGATGTCGGGTCTCTTCTTGAAGGTTAAGCCGTAAAGTTTGTTTGAAACGTAGAAAATACCATCACGTACGTTATCGTAGGTAAGGTATGGCTTAATCTCTTCCTCGTCGAGGTCGTACTTCTCCTTACGTACTTTCTCCGAGTAGTACCACCAGTCCCATGACTGTAGCTTAAAGTTGCCACCTTCACGGTCAATAATTTTTTGCATATCGGCACGCTCTTCCTTGGCACGCTTAAGGGCAGGATCCCAAACTTTATTGAGGAAGTTAAATACATTCTCAGGATTTTCGGCCATCTGCTCCGAGGTAAAGAACTGTCCATAGTTTTCGTATCCAAGAATCTGCGACATCTCTTTGCGAAGCATCATCAACTCAATGAAAAACTCCTTATTGTCGTTCTCATTATTGTTGTCGCCACGCATAAAGTAGGCGGTGTAAAGCTTTTCGCGCAAATCGCGACGTTCAGAGAACTGAAGGAAAGGAATCCAGCTGGGCTTCGATAGGTTAAACATCCACTGGCCAGGGTGGCCAGCCTTCTCGGCCATTTCGGCAGCACCAGTCTTTACATCCTCTGGTAGTCCTGCAAGATCCTCCTCGTTTTCGAGCAGAAGGGTAAACCCATTGTTCTCGGCCAGCAGGTTTTGGTTGAGCTGAAGTGATACCATCGACATACGCTCGTTAAGCTTCTTAAGCTGCTCGCGTTGCTCCTCGGGAAGGGCAGCACCGTTGCGAGCAAAGTCGTTGTATATCTTCTCAACAACCCTCATCTGCTCATGGTCAAGATCAAGGCTCTCGCGCTTGTCGTATACATTCTTAATGCGCTCGAACAGATCCTGATTAAACCTAATGGCATTGCGGTGTGCCGAAAGCATTGGGGTGGTTTCGCGGGCAATCTCCTGCATACGTGGAGTGGTGTTGGCACCATTCAGGCCACCAAATACGGCTCCCACCTTACTCATTAGCTCGCCAGCCTTATCATATGCCAATATTGTGTTCTCAAAGTTTGGCTCCTCTGTATTGCTAACTATGGCGTCTATTTCAGCATTATGCTGCTTAATTGCCTCCTCGTAGGCAGGGATGTAGTGATCATCCTCTATTAAATGGAATGGAGGGGTGCCAAATGGGGTATCCCACTCCACAAAAAATGGATTTGGCTTTTCGCTTTGCGTGCAGCTAAGCATCATGCCAACCGGAATTAAAAGGAACAATAGTTTCTTCATACTGCTTTGTTTTTTGGTTAGAATTATTTGTTGTGGTTATCAAAATGTGGTTCGATTGTTAAAATGGTTTCCGATTTATTTGAGTGCGAAACCCAAAAATAGTTTAAGCAATTAAAAGGGTATAGCCCATTCTCTCTCTTCCTAATGAGCCATAGTTATCTTTGGTAATATGTACTAGGTTGCCCTTTCTGTACCAAAACCTCAAATATACAAAAAGATAGTGTGACCATATTAATGAATTGGGTATTACTAAACATTTTTATAATTTAGGAGCAAACTTAACAGGTCATCGAAGGATGAGTAAAAAGAGTAAGACCATAGCACACATATACATTGTCGATCATGATTTTGTGTACACAACTTCTCTGAAGAAGGCCATTGAGAAGCCATCCAAGTATGCTATTCAAACATTTGTAACTGGCGAGAGGTTTATTGCCCATATTGCGTCACATACCTTTCGTAAAAACGATATCCACATCGTATTTTTAGGATATCACTTTGTCGACGATCGAGATCAAACCCTAATGAATGGGATTGAGATTCTAGAAGCTACTAAGGTTATAAACCCCAACATTGAGGTTGTAATGCTATACACACCTAACGAAGCCACCTTTGGCGCATATGCTCGCAATAGGGGAGCCTATTCGTTTGTTCCAAAGAACGACACCATATTTTTAAGAATTAATAATATTGTGATGCGGGTGATTAGCCAAAAGGTGCTGGAGCAAAAGCGTAAGTCGTTTCTTATCTCTGCCAAAATTTTTGTTGCCTATCTTCTGGTGCTATTGCTTGCCATTGTTATTTTTTCCCTTCTGTACTCATAGCGTTGTAATTTTGCTAAGCCACAGGGTTTGCTGCTGACTAAATGGCAGGCCTAACCCTATGGCATTACTTTTGACAACTTAGCTCTGAAAAAATGAATGTTTAACTAAAAGATATAAGCCATGCAGAAGGGTAAGATTAATGTTACAAGCGAGAACATCTTTCCTATTATTAAAAAGTTTTTATACTCCGATCACGAAATCTTTCTTCGCGAAATCATCTCAAACGCTGTTGATGCTACGCAAAAGCTTAAAACACTGGCTTCGGTTGGTGAGTTTAAGGGCGAGCTGGGCGATCTGACCATTAGGATCAAACTCGACAAGAAGAAGAAAACGCTAACCATCAGCGATAGCGGTGTGGGTATGACCGAGGAGGAGATAGAAAAGTACATCAACCAAATTGCATTCTCGGGTGCTGAGGATTTTTTGGCCAAGTATAAGGATAAAACCGAAGCAATAATCGGTCATTTTGGCTTGGGCTTTTACTCTTCGTTCATGGTGAGCGACAAGGTTGAGATAATTACCCGTTCGCACAAGGAGGATGCTAAACCCGTGAGGTGGTCGTGCGATGGTTCGCCCGAGTTTTCCATTGAGGATGCTAAGCGCGAGGGTAGGGGAACCGATATCGTTCTTCATATCAACAAGGATAGCGAGGAGTTTCTCGATGAGCGCAGAATTGATGAGATGCTGAAAAAGTACTGTCGCTTTCTACCCATTCCAATTGCCTTTGGTACAGAGAAAGAGTGGAAGGACGGCAAGGAGGTTGATACCGGTAAGGATAAGATTGTGAACGATACCAACCCCTTGTGGACCCGCAAACCTGCCGATTTGAAAGATGAGGATTACGAGAAGTTCTATCGCGATCTTTACCCCGCTTCACAGGATCCGCTTTTCAACATTCACCTAAACGTCGATTATCCATTCAACCTAACAGGTATACTCTACTTCCCTAAGATTAAGTCGAATTTCGATATTCAAAAGAATAAGATTCAACTATACTGCAATCAGGTATACGTTACCGATTCGGTTGAGGGCATAGTACCCGAGTTTTTAACCCTGCTACATGGTGTTATCGATTCGCCCGACATCCCCCTAAACGTATCGCGCAGCTACCTACAGAGCGACTCGAACGTTAAGAAGATATCATCGCACATCACCAAGAAGGTAGCCGACAGGCTCCACGAGATATTTAAGGAGAACCGTGAGCAATTCGAGAAGAAGTGGGACGACCTTAAGCTGTTCATCACCTTTGGTATGATTACCGACGACAAGTTTTACGAGCGCGCCGAAAAGTTTGCCATGTTCAAAAATACCGATGGCAAGTACTTCACCTTCGAGGAGTACGAGAAGCTTATTAAGGAGAACCAAACCGATAAGAACAAAACGCTTATCTACCTATATACCACCGATACCGAGGAGCAGTACTCATACATCGATCAGGCAAAGAATAAAGGTTACGATGTTCTGGTGATGAATGGTCAGCTCGATCCGCACCTTATCAATAGCCTTGAGTCTAAGCTTAAAGACTCTCGCTTTGTCCGCGTTGATAGCGATGTGATTGACAAGCTAATTGTGAAGGAGGATAAGAAGGAGATTGACCTGTCCTACGAGTCGCAGACTGAGCTTCGCAATGTTTTTGAGGGTGCAACAAATGGTTCGTCGCAGTACTGGGTTCAGTTCGAGGATATGGGCGAAACAGCGGCTCCCGTGGTGATTACTCGCAGCGAGTTTGTCCGTCGTATGAAGGATATGGCTGCCATGAGCGGAACTGCAGGTTTTTATGGCGATATGCCCGAAACGGTGAACCTGGTGGTTAACGTTTCGCATCCATTGGTTAAAACGGTGATTGATCAGAAGGATAAGTCGCTAAACGATAAGATCGCTGAATTCAAATCACAGCTCGAGCCTTTAAGCACTAAGCTCGATGAGCTGAAGAAGGCCACCGAGAAGAAAAAGGACGAAGAGATTTCGCAAGCCGAAAAGGACGAGATGGACGACCTGAACAAGAAAGTCGAGGAGGTTAACGCATCTAAAGCCGAGGTGCTTAAGTCGTTTGGTAAGGATAACAAGCTGGTTAAGCAGCTTATCGATCTTGCCTTGCTAGCCAACAATATGCTTAAGGGCGAGGAGCTAAGCAAGTTTGTGAAGCGTAGCGTTGAGCTAATAAAGCCCTAACGTGGGGCAACCTGATAAAACAAAAAAGCGGGATGATTTACCATTCCGCTTTTTTGTTGCATTGTAGCATTCTACAAAAACTCGTTTACCTCTTTCTTAAGATGATCGATTGCCCTGGCCGTTGGGTGGAACTCCAATTCAACCACTCCATCTAAAATTTCTTTGCTCAGCAATAACGAGGGAGCCTTAGCGTCAACCTTATCGGCGCTTGTGTTAATTAGTTTGATAACACCATCCTTGGCATTTTTCACTAAGCCCCACGCCTTGGCACTGAGGTATAGCTGCTGCGATAGGTTGTGCTCCCATTCTGTTCGAATAGTGCTAAGCAGAATGCCATGAAATTTTTGCGACGATATGTTGGGCTGATTTACTCGAACCAGGAGCGATTCGGGCGATATGCGTTCAAGGAACAGCACTATTCGTTCGTACGCCTGAAGGCGTATGGGCATTGTAATCTTTTTATTGCTAGCGTTAAGCTCTGCACGCCGGCGGTTGGTTTCTTCTCGGAGCAGGCGCTCAATGGCTAAATATCCAGCCAAAAAAACCAGCAACGAGGGGATGACTATCTTTAGTAAATCAAGTACCATGGCTATTTATGTTGGGAAACAAGTTGTTTTCAGATGATAATAATTTTACCTTTAAAGCTTTAAAATTAGCGAAAATCTTTTAACCTAAGTGAATAAAAATTTAATATCTCCGGACCTATGGAAAATGTTTCGAATAGAGTTGCGCAGCTAGCCGTTTCGGAAACTTTAGCTATGTCGCAAAAAAGTAGGGAGCTAAAAGCTCAAGGATTCAATGTAATTAATCTGAGCGTGGGCGAGCCCGATTTTCATACCCCCGATTTTGTTAAGGATGCTGCCAAAAAGGCGCTCGACGAGAATATCACCTTTTATTCGCCAGTACCCGGATTCCCCGACTTGCTTCAAGCAATTGCCGATAAGCTTAAACGTGAGAATGGCCTAACCTATGGAACCGATCAGATTGTGGTATCGGGTGGTGCAAAGCACACCCTGGCCAATGTGCTTATGGCTACAGTTAACGCTGGCGACGAGGTGATTGTTCCCGCTCCCTACTGGGTAAGCTACGTGGAGTTGGTTAAGCTGGCCGAGGGCAAAAGCGTTGTGATCCCAACAACCATCGAGAGCGATTTCAAAATTACCCCCAAGCAGCTCGAGGAGGCCATAACCCCCAAAACAAGGGTGCTTATGCTTTGCTCGCCATCAAACCCAACCGGTAGTGTATATACTCGCAACGAGTTGGCCGGTTTAGCTCAAGTACTAGCTAAATACCCAAACATTTTGGTGCTCTCCGATGAGATATACGAGCACATTAACTACGTGGGTAAGCATGAGAGCATTGCCCAATTCCCCGAGATATTCGATAGGGTAATAGTTGTGAATGGAGTTTCGAAAGGTTACGCCATGACCGGCTGGCGAATTGGTTACTGTGCTGCACCCAAGTGGATTGCCAAGGCTTGCCAAAAGCTTCAAGGTCAAATGACTTCAGGAACATGCTCCATAGCTCAAAAGGCCGCTGCAGCTGCCATCGCTTCCGATGCTTCGTACCCCAAAATGATGTGCAAGGCCTTTGAACAGCGTCGCGATAAGGTTATTGAAAGGTTAAGGAAAATCCCAGGCTTTAAAACCAACGTGCCACAGGGAGCATTCTATATTTTTGCCGAGGTTGCGGAGTTGCTGGGCAAAAAGTTTGGCGATGAAGTGATAAGCAATACCGCCGATTTGTGCATGTACTTAATAAACCAAGCCCATGTAGCCACTGTTCCCGGTAGTGCTTTTGGAGCTGCCGAGTACATTCGATTCTCGTATGCAGCATCGGAGGAGGAACTTATGGAGGCACTGAATAGAATTGATAAAGCAGTACAAGCCTTGCAGTAAACATATAGGTTTTACAATTGTTAACATAAAACCCACGGTAAACTTACTGTGGGTTTTTTATCTTTGTAGCTCATTTTTAATCCTAATCATGGCAAGAAAAACTATTAAAAGAGCATTAATATCATTATCTGTTGTCATCCTTATCGCCTTGGCCAGTGGAGGGTACTATGCATACCGTATGTACAGCAGAATGATGGTTCCTAATGTTGATACTGGCGAAAGAGAGTACGTTTATATACATATCCCATCAGGCGCTGCCTACAGTGATGTTCTCCGAATTGTAAATGATTCCGAAAGCATTGTTGATATTGAAACCTTTAAGTGGGCTTGCTCCCGAATGGGTTATCCCCATGGCGTGAGGGCTGGAAGGTACATGCTGAAAAGTGGGATGACTAATCGCCAATTGGTTAATACGCTGCGCGCTGGTTTGCAAACCCCTGTGCGGGTTACTTTTACCGGATTTAGAACCCCCGAACAGCTGGCACAGCGTATTTCGCGCCAGCTCGAACTCGATTCTGCTGATTTAGTTAAAGCTTTTCGCTCCGAGGAGGTAGCTCAGCGGTATGGGTTTACCCCCGAAACATTTATCGCCATGTTTGTCCCTAACACCTACGAGTTTTTTTGGAATACCAGCGTTAACGGTTTTTTCGATAGGATGAAAAGGGAGTATGAGACCTTTTGGACTCCTGAACGCGATAAGAAAGCACAAGATAGTGGATTGGGTAGGATAGGGGTTGTAACCATAGCCTCCATTGTTGAGGAGGAGACCATTAGGGTTGATGAGCGGCCGAAGATTGCTGGTGTTTTTATTAACCGACTCAATAGAGGTACACCTTTGCAGGCTTGCCCCACAGTAAAATTTGCCCTGAACGATTTTACAATTAGGCGAGTATTAACACAACACCTAAGCGTGGAATCGCCATACAATACATATAAGCATCGGGGGTTGCCTCCTGGCCCAATCAATGCGCCTAGCATATCGTCAGTTGATGCTGTGCTCAACTACGAGAAGCATGGCTACTACTTCTTCTCGGCCAATCCCGATTTCTCGGGATATCACGTATTTGCCAAAACACTGGCCGAGCACAATAGGAATGCACGTGAGTATCAGCGAATACTAAATCAGCAGCGCATCTTTAGGTAGTTTTATTACAGCTAATTATACCTCAGATTTATTCTAAACTATTGGGGCGATAGAATTTTAATTCTACCGCCCCAAATTATTTGAACAATACAACTTGCTATAAGTTATTCTTCACATAGTTGGTCATTAATGTGTATAGATGCACCCTAGTGTTACCTCCATAAATGCTATGATTCTTGTCGGGGTACAACATCATATCGAACTGCTTATTGGCCTGTATAAGCCTTTCGGCTAGCTCAATGGCATTTTGAGCATGCACATTGTCGTCGGCAGTTCCGTGGATAAGCAGAAATTTGCCTTCAAGTCCTTCCACGTGATTAATGGGAGAGTTATCATCGTATCCGCTAGGATTATCCTGTGGTAGCCCCATGTAGCGCTCGGTGTAAATGGTATCGTAGTAACGCCAGTTGGTAACAGGTGCTACGGCAATGGCCATGCTGAAAACTTCAGGTGCCTTGAAAAGGCAAAGTGAGGACATGTATCCGCCGTAGCTCCATCCCCAAATACCAATGCGGTTTGCATCAACGTAGGGGAGGGTTTGCAGGTATTTACCCGCCTCAATCTGGTCGATACTCTCGTAGTAGCCCAGCTGTCCGTAGGTAATTTTTTTAAACTCCTCACCGCGGCCACCAGTTCCGCGTCCGTCAACAGCAACAATTAGGTAACCCTCGGTGGCTAGCTGCTGATCCCAGCCAATGCCAAACCTGTCTACTACCGCCAATGAGCCCGGGCCACTGTATTGGTACATAAGCACAGGGTACTTTTTGGTATCATCAAAATTTAATGGTTTCACCATGTACCCATTCAGTTCAACCCCCTCCGATGTGGTAAAGGTGAAGAACTCCTTCTCGGGGATATCGTACTTGGCCAGTGTTTCTTTCAGCTTGGCGTTATCTTCCAAAACCCTAAGCTCTTTGCCTTTGGCATTGTGGAGCGTTACCAGCGTTGGGGTGTTTACCGATGAGTGAAAATGGATGTAGTACTTAAATCCTTTGCTAAAATCGGCTGAGTTGGTTCCGGGTTGGGTCGATACCTTTCCTTGTCGCTTACCGTCAAACGAAACCCAGCTCACTGCGGTTCGCAATGGCGACCCATCGAAAGCGCTATAGAAAATTCGTTTTCCTTTGGCATCGTAACCGTATACCGAGCGTACCTCGTTTTGCCCTTTGGTTAGCTGGCGCACCAAATTCCCATTCATAGAGTACAGGTAGATGTGGTTGTAGCCATCCATTTCGCTTGTAATGATAAAATGTTTGCCATCGGCAGTGTAAATTGGGTAGTCATCGTTAGGCTCCTCAATATAGTGACTATTCTCCTCGGTATAAAGCACCTTGGAACTCCCCGTATTAGCGTCGGCAATTAGGATTTCCAACTTGTTTTGCAACCTGTTTAGCCTAACCATGCTGAGTTGCTCTGCGTTGGCGGTCCACTTAATTCGTGCAATATACTGGTCTGTTTCCAGACCAATATCCATAGCCTTAGTCTCTTGGCTCAGCAGGTTGTACACGTGAATGCTAACCTTTGAGTTTTCCTCGCCAGCTTTGGGGTATTTAAACGAGTAGGTGGGAGGGTATAGCTCATTTTGGAACATGGGCATATGGAAAACCTTAACGTTGCTCTCATCGAACTTGTAAAAAGCTAATCGCCGGCTATCGGGGCTCCACTGCATGGCTGTTTTTAGGGCAAATTCCTCCTCGTAAACCCAGTCGGCTGCTCCGTTGATTATATGGTTAAACTCACCATCGGATGTGATTTGTAGCTCGTTGCCCGAGTTTAAATCGGTTATGTAGATATTGTTGTCGCGAACAAAGGCAACCTTTTGCCCATCGGGCGAGAAGGTGGCCAGCATCTGGGCTCCATTCACCGAAAGGGGCTTAACCTCTTTGGCTTGGGTATCGTACACATAGTAGTTTGCTGTAAAAGAATGTCGGTATATTGGATTAATATCTGTGGTAAGCATAATCTTTGTCTCGTCGGCGCTTAGCTGGTAACTTCTGAACTGCTTAAGCGATTCGATGTCGAAATCCGACGCGTCAAAAAGCACATCAACCAGTTCACCCTTGGCGTAGCTGTAGCGTGAAATTTTTCCTCCCCGCTCCATCACGGTGTAGTGCTCGCCATCATTCATCGACACGATTCCTCGTACCGATCGAGCGGCGAAGGTGCCATCCCGATGGATATCTTCTAGGGTGATCGTTTTAATTTGGCTATAGCCCAAAAGGGAATATACTAATAGTAAACAGAATAGGAGTAAACGTTTCATATTAAAAGAGTTTTGGTTTTATGTTTAGATTATTTTGATAGCGAGTTTTTAAAATGGATTAACCCTAATTCAGCAAAACTAGCAATTATTTGCAAAAAGGAATATTATAAATACTTTTGACTGAAAATGCTACCTTATTAAAATGAGAACAGATAAAATCAAGTTAGAACGTTTTCAGAAAACGATTAGATTCCTAAAAAGAGTCGAACCAGATTGCAAAAACATTTTTGATCTGGGCGTTAAGAATAGATTATCAGAGGAGTTAACCCTGCAGGGCTACAATGTTCAGAACACGCAGGGTGAGGATCTTGATCTGGAACCAGAAAAACTTAAGCGTTACACCGGGGCAGAAGTTGTTACTGCCTTCGAAATCCTTGAACATCTTGTTTCCCCATTCGTTTTGCTAAAGATTCTTCCTGCTAACCGGTTAGTGGCTACTGTGCCTCTTAGTTTGTGGTTTACAAATCCATACAGAAACATCAACGATCGGTATGATTGGCACTACCATGAGTTTGTCGACTGGCAATTTGATATGCTATTAAGTAGGGCAGGATGGGACATCACATATCGCGAGAAGTGGACAGCTCCAACTTATCAGCTAGGTATTAGACCCATACTGAGGTTTTTCTACCCACGTTTCTACGCTGTACATGCAGTTCGGAAAGGATAGGATAATTCTGTTGCTATTCGTTCGATAAAACCTGAACTTTGCGATCCATTTCCTGTTAATTAAATATTTATGATTAATTTTGCAGCCGTTTTTCACAACTAAATATTGCTATGATTAAGATAACTTTTCCCGATGGTAATGTTCGTGAGTTTGCTAAGGGCGTTACTGGGCTTGAGATTGCCAAGAATATTTCCGACCGCCTGGCCAAGGAGGTGCTTTCTATAACCGTTAATGGTGAGGTGTGGGATCTCACACGGTCTATCAATACCAATGCTTCAATCAAATTGCATAAGTGGGACGAGGAGGAAGCAAAACACGCCTACTGGCACTCTTCGGCACACCTTATGGCCGAGGCTGTTGAAATCCTGTACCCTGGGGTTAAACTAGGTATCGGGCCAAGCATTGAGAATGGATTTTACTACGATATTGATTTTGGTGATTACTCCGTATCCGATGCTGACCTTCCCAAGATTGAGAGTAAGATGATGGAGATTGTGAAGGCCAAGGAGGAGATTACCCGCAAGGAAGTGTCCAAAGCCGAAGCCCTTGCCACCTACACTAAGAAAGGTGATCCCTATAAGGTTGAACTTATTAGCGACCTCGAGGATGGCACAATCACTTTCTACTCGCAGGGCAATTTCACCGATCTATGTCGTGGGCCACACCTACCCGATACGAGCTACATTAAATCGTTCAAACTGCTTTCAATTGCTGGAGCCTACTGGCGAGGCAATGAGAAGAATAAGCAGCTCACACGTATATATGGTATATCCTTCCCTAAAAAAACGCTTCTCGATGAGTATCTAGTTATGCTAGAAGAGGCTAAAAAGCGCGATCACCGAAAGGTAGGTAAGGAGTTGGAGCTGTTTACCTTTTCTCAAAAGGTTGGACAAGGTTTACCCTTATGGCTACCCAAGGGCGCACAGCTTCGCGAACGCCTCGAGAATTTTTTGAAGCGAGTTCAGAAGAAATACGGATACGAACAGGTTATCACTCCCCATATTGGCCAAAAAGAATTGTACGTTACATCTGGTCATTACGCCAAGTATGGTAAGGATTCGTTCCAGCCAATTCATACTCCCGCCGAAGGCGAAGAGTTTCTGCTTAAGCCCATGAACTGTCCTCACCATTGCGAGATATACAAGCACAAGCCCCGTTCGTACAAAGATTTACCTGTACGAATGGCCGAGTTTGGCACCGTATACCGCTACGAGCAGAGTGGCGAACTACACGGCCTAACGAGAGTACGTGGTTTTACTCAGGATGATGCTCATATATTCTGCCGCCCCGATCAGCTTAAGGAGGAGTTTGTTAAGGTAATTGATATTGTGCTATACATATTTAAAACGCTCGATTTTAAAGAGTTCACCGCACAGATATCGTTACGCGACCCCAACGATAAGGACAAATACATTGGTAGCGATGAGAACTGGGAGAAAGCCGAACAAGCAATCATTGAGGCTGTGAAGGAAAAGGGATTGCAAACAACTACCGAGCTGGGCGAGGCAGCGTTCTATGGGCCAAAGCTCGATTTTATGGTAAAGGATGCCATTGGCCGCAAGTGGCAGCTTGGTACAATTCAGGTAGATTACAACCTGCCCGAAAGGTTTGAACTAGAGTACATAGGTGCCGATGATAAGCGCCATAGACCCATTATGATTCACCGCGCGCCTTTTGGCTCAATGGAACGATTTGTTGCCGTGTTAATAGAGCACTCTGGCGGACGATTCCCACTTTGGCTTGCCCCCGATCAGGCAGTTGTGCTTCCAATTAGTGAAAAGTTCAACGATTACGCAAAAAAAGTTGCTGATTTACTAAATAATTACGATATTCGCACCCTGATTGACGACCGCAACGAGAAGATAGGTAAGAAGATCAGGGATAACGAGTTAAAGCGAATTCCATATCTTCTAATTGTTGGCGAAAAAGAAGCAACCAGCGATATGGTTTCAGTTAGGATGCAGGGCGAGGGTGATAAAGGACAGATGAAGCCCGAAGAATTCGCCAACTATATCAATGCAGAGGTAGAAAAACAGATCGAAGCATAATAAATTTTATAATAATTAGTACTAATTAATCAAAGGAGGGTTTTAGTATAGCAGCACCAAGAATCAGAAAAGGTAGAGAGCAGGATAGCAAATACCTTAAGAATGAACAGATTCGCGCTAGGGTAGTTCGCGTAGTAGGTGATAATATTGATAACGAGGGAATAATGTCCATTGAGGAGGCTAGGAAGTTGGCTAACGATATGGAGTTAGATTTGGTTCTTATTTCCGATAAGGCCGATCCCCCAGTTTGTCGAGTTATCGATTTCCAAAAGTTCCTTTATCAGCAGAAGAAGAAACAGAAGGAGATTAAAGCTAACGCCCAAAAAGTGGTGGTGAAGGAAATTAGGTTCGGGCCAAACACCGATGAGCATGACTATGGTTTTAAGCTTAAGCATGCCGAGAACTTCCTTAAAGATGGAGCCAAGGTGAAAGCCTTTGTTTTTTTCAAAGGGCGAACCATTTTATTTAAAGAGAAGGGCGAAATTTTACTACTAAGATTCGCTCAGGATCTAGAGGAAGTTGGAAAAGTGGAACAGCTTCCAAAGCTCGAGGGAAAACGAATGATTATGTTTATCTCTCCAAAAGTCGTTAAAAAGAAGAATTGATTTTTTAACCAAATATAAACTAAGGAGAATGCCTAAAGTAAAAACAAACTCCGGTGCAAAGAAACGTTTCGTTTTAACCGGATCTGGGAAGATTAAGCGCAAGCACGCTTACAAGAGCCATATCCTTACTAAAAAAACCACAAAACAAAAGCGTAACCTTACGCAATCTGGTTTAGTTAGCAAGGCCGACACTAACAACATTAAGCAGCTGTTGGCGCTCAAGTAGTGAGCTAGAGCTTACGTAGAAGTTATTTTAATTACTAACAGAATGCCTTAGCAAGAAAGTTTTCGTACAGGCGAAACGCTAATCATTCGAAAAAGACAAATTTATGCCACGTTCAGTTAATGCAGTAGCATCAAGGGCTAGAAGGAAAAAGATTTTAAAACAGACTAAAGGTAATTTCCTCGCCCGTCGTAACGTTTACACCGTTGCAAAAAACACCCTCGAGAAAGGGTTGCAGTACGCTTATCGCGACCGCAAGAAGAAAAAAGGAGAATTCAGAGCACTTTGGATTCAGCGTATTAACGCTGCCGCTCGTACCTATGGAATGTCATACTCCGAGTTTATGGGTAAGGTTAACGAGAAGGGAATCGCTCTAAACCGTAAGGTACTTGCCGATATGGCTATGAATCATCCAGAAGCCTTTAAGGCAGTTGTTGATTCGTTGAAGTAGCAAAACATAATAGCACAGCATATAGGGAGGTAGTTTTAGAGCTACCTCCCTTTCGTTTTAAGCATATTGGTCATCAGGCTATTAAACTTTGTGCCAAAAACATTTTGGTGCTTTGGCTGTTTAATCAGCATAATTTTATAATTTTACGTATAACAATTCGCTAAAATGGATTCATTAACTCCCATAAGGTTAAACGAAACGCAGTTTACTCCCGAGGTTAACCTCGATATGGATAGAAGTAGGTTCGAGTTTTATGGGAAATCTCTGCCAGAAGATTGTAACGAGTTCTTCGACCCCATTATTGAATGGTTTCGAAACTATGTTACAATCCCAAATCGAGAGACTGTAGTGGTATTTAAACTCGATTACTTTAATACCTCTACGTCCAAAAAGTTTCTGGAAATCTTAAATCTGCTTAAGGAGATACACAGGCAAAAGAAAACAGTAATTGTTAACTGGTATTACCGAACTGGAGATGAGGATATGTTCGAAACCGGTGAAACCTTCTCGGAGTTAGTCTCCATACCATTCAAAATTATGCCATTCTAGGTTGGCTTGCATTCCCACCTGCTTTTTTTTCATCTTGCTTTAACAAATGTGCGAGAAATTTTGTCATATCTGTTAAGGTGTGTTAACAGTCAGGCTGTGAATATCATACGGCACAACGTTTGATCGTTATTTTGAGCAAACATTAAAACTTACGTTATGAAAACAAATAGAATTCTTGCACCCGTATTTTATTCAATAATTGGAGGACTGGTAGTTTTTGCTTTCACGCATTTTATGGCCAAGGAGCAAACGCAAACCCATACCCCAACATTCCCGAAGTACGACTCGGTGCCCTTTAGTCTGGCATCGTTTACTACCAGTACTGGAGAAATTACAGATTTTACATATGCTGCCGAACGCACCGTACATGGAGTGGTTCACGTAAAGACTAAGGCCACACGTTCGCAACCCGATTTTTCCTTTGGAAACCCCTTCTACGATTTCTTCTTTGGCCCCCGTCAGCGCGAACCCCAACAGATATCAGGCTCGGGATCAGGTGTTATTATCAGTAAGGATGGATACATTGTAACTAATAACCATGTAATTGATAGGGCCGATAATATTGAGGTAGTGCTAAACGATAGGCGTTCATTTGATGCCACAGTGGTTGGCCGTGATCCAAGTACCGATTTGGCGGTTATCAAAATTGAGGCGGAGAATCTTCCATTCATTCCTTTTGGGAACTCCGAAATGCTTAAGGTGGGAGAGTGGGTTCTTGCCATTGGCAACCCTTTCAACCTAAACTCCACTGTAACTGCAGGTATTGTTAGCGCTAAAGCTCGAAACATCAACATCCTTTCTGCCCAGTACCCCATCGAGTCATTTATCCAAACCGATGCTGCTGTAAACCCAGGGAATAGTGGAGGTGCGCTTGTGAACCTTAGGGGCGAACTGATTGGGATCAATACGGCAATAGCATCGCAAACAGGTAACTTTGCAGGGTATTCCTTTGCTGTACCCTCATCCATTGCGCAAAAAGTGGCAGTAGATATCATCGAGTTTGGGGAGGTACAACGAGCAATACTAGGTGTTTCTATTAACGATTTAAACTCAGAACTAGCCAAGAAGTATAATATAAAAGAGCTGAAAGGTGTACTTGTTATGGGAGTTGCTGAGGGAGGTGCCGCCGAAGAGATTGGCCTTAAAGAGGGCGACGTAATACTGGAGGTAAATGGAGTGCCTGTTAACTCTCCAAATCAACTTCAGGAGCAGATTAGCAAGTATCGGCCTAAGGATAAGGTAGAAATAGTGGTAAATAGGGGCAACAAAAAGAAACAATATGAGGTGGTGTTGCGTAATATGAGGGGTGGATTCGATGTTGTTAGACCCAATGAGATTGTAGATGTACTTGGAGCAGAGTTGAAAGAGGTAGATGCCAACTTGCAGCGTAGGCTAGGTATAAGAAGCGGGCTACAGGTGGTGAAGCTAAAGGATGGAAAGCTCAAGGAGCAAGGTGTTAAGGAAGGATTTATTATAACACGAGTAAATCGAACCAATGTAACCACCGCAGAGGATCTTTATCAGACCTTATCCACGCTATCGGGCGGTGTTCTTGTTGAGGGTGTTTATCCCAACGGCTTGGTTGCATACTATGCCATAGGATTGTAGAAAGAACTAAACTAGAATATAGTGATTCTAAATATTGCGGTTAGCTTTTATCTAACCGCAATATTTGTTACTTTTGCAGGCTTTTTCAGTGTAATCAGCAAAGTTTACAAGCTTAATTTTACCAAGGGGTCAACATTTGTTCGTTACCAGCGTTTTACACTTGACTTTATATACAATTTGCCATAACTTCACGAAAATTTAAAGGTTTGAGATGAGACAACTAAAGATCACAAAATCAATTACTAACAGGGAGAGCGCGTCCCTCGATAAATATTTGCAAGAGATTGGTAAGGAAGAGCTAATTACCGTTGAGGAGGAGGTAGAGCTGGCGCAGCGTATTAAGAAAGGCGATCAAGTGGCCCTCGAGAAGCTTACCCGAGCCAACTTGCGCTTCGTGGTGTCGGTGGCAAAGCAGTATCAAAATCAGGGGCTAAGCCTTCCTGACCTTATTAACGAGGGGAATTTGGGGCTGATAAAAGCTGCCGAGAAGTTTGACGAAACCCGTGGTTTTAAGTTTATATCCTACGCTGTATGGTGGATTAGGCAATCCATTCTGCAGGCTCTGGCCGAGCAATCACGTATTGTTAGGCTGCCGCTGAATCAGGTTGGCTCACTCAACAAAATCAATAAGGCATTTTCAAAATTTGAGCAGCAGTTCGAAAGAACCCCTTCACCAGAGGAGTTGGCCGATTTGCTAGAACTCCCCAAGGAGAAGGTGGCCGATACTCTTAGAGTTTCTGGTCGTCACGTTTCGGTAGATGCACCTTTTGTTGATGGCGAGGAGAATAGCCTGCTCGATGTTCTGGTGAACAACGATTCGCCCAATGCCGATAAATCCTTGCTTAACGAGTCGTTATGCAGGGAGATCGATAGGTCGTTAGCTACACTGACTGAGCGTGAGCGCGACATTATTAAGCTGTTCTTTGGCATTAGCTGCCAAGAAATGACCCTTGAAGAGATTGGTGAGAAATTTGGTCTAACCCGAGAGCGGGTGAGGCAGATTAAAGAGAAAGCCATTAGAAGGCTTCGCCACACTTCGCGAAGCAAGTTGCTAAAAGCTTATCTAGGATAACAAAAAAGCCCCAATCGGGGCTTTTTTTATTTCTATACGTGGGTGCACTATTGGCAATCCCTGCATTCATCTAAGTTTTTGTTGTACACAGCCATAGCGCGCTGGCTCATTCCCATGCTGGAAAAACCGCCATCATGGTATAGGTTCTGCATTGTAATTTTACGCGTAAGATCGCTGAATAGCGTAATGCAGAAGCCTGCACATTCATGTGCATCGGCATTGCCAAGCGGCGACATGCGGTCGGTAAAGTCGAGCAACCCTTCAAAGCCCATAATTCCACTTCCTGCTGTGGTTAGCGTGGGCGATTGGGATATAGTGTTGATGCGAACCTTACGCTCACGGCCATAGATGTAACCAAAGCTACGGGCAATTGATTCGAGTAGCGCTTTTGCATCTGCCATATCGTTGTAGCCGTATAGCGTACGTTGGGCTGCAATGTACGACAGCGCTAAAACGGATCCCCACTCATTAATGGCATCTAGCTTCCACACTACCTGAAGCATTTTATGGAATGATACTGCCGATATGTCGAGCGTTTTTTGAAAGTTGTGGTAATCTAGGTCGTCGTATGTTCTTCCCTTCCTAACATTGGGCGACATCCCAATGGAGTGAAGCACAAAGTCGATTTTCCCGCCAAAGTGCTCCATCGATTTTTGGAACAGGTTATTAAGATCATCAACATTGGTTGCATCAGCAGCCACTAGAAGAGCGTTGCATCTCTTAGCCAGCTCGTTTACCGAGCCCATTCGCATTGCAACAGGGGTATTGGTTAGCACCAATTCAGCTCCCTCGGCGTGAGCCATTTCGGCAACATGCCAAGCAATGGAACTCTCGTTGAGTGCTCCAAAAATTACCCCTTTTTTTCCCTTTAGTAAGTTGTTAGCCATAAATATATTTAGGTTGATTAATACCACATGCTTGTCAGTACAAAGATACAAAATTACTGATCAGATGGAATTGTAAACAAACGTATAGCTGCTATGTTCGCTGCAAGCGAGCATTATTGGTTTGTATATTTGCCTTGGGTTAGTTTAACTCGCTACCTAGCAAATGTTTGGCATTGGTTATGGCAGCCTCAGAAATTTTCTCGCCGCTAAGCATTTTTGCTATTTCGGTTATGCGCTCTTGGGATGTAAGTAGCCTAATTCGTGTCTCGGTTGTTTCCTTCTCTTGATCTTTGTAAACCAGAAAATGATGGCTCCCCTTACATGCAATTTGTGGTAAGTGGGTTATGTTGATAACCTGCATGCTTTTGGCCATGCTGCTAATAATATTCCCTACCTTATCGGCAACCTCGCCCGAAACGCCCGTGTCAATCTCGTCGAGGATTATGGTTGGCAGGCCCTTGGTTTTAACCATCAACGATTTTAGGCTAAGCATAAGCCTGGAAAGTTCACCTCCCGATGCAATTTTAGAGAGGTCGTTCAGGGGCATCTGCTTGTTGGCCGAGAATAGGAATGTAACCCTATCGATACCTTGTGGACGGAGCTCGCCAAGCGGTTCAAAGTTAACCTTAAAGTCGGCGTAGGGCATACCTAGCTGGGTGAGCAAGGCTTTGATGCTATCCTCGAATTTTTTACTTCCGGCCTTCCTTGTATCACTAATTTCTTGCGCTTGTTTTAAGGCAAGCTTAGTAATCTTATCAAGCTCAGCTTCTTTTTGTGACACTACTTGATCGTAGTTTGTTATCTCGTTAACCTGAACATCTAGCTTTTCTCTAATTTCAATTAGTTCGTCAACGGATGATACCCTATGCTTTTGTTGCAGCGAAAGGATAATGTCGAGGCGTTGGGTAACCGCTTCCAGCTCTGCCGGATCGAGCAGTACCCGTTCGTTCTGCATTTCAACCTCATGGGCTATATCCTTTAGCTCTACACGGCAGCTCTCTATTCTAGCTTGTAGCTCCTCTGCAGGGATGAAGAAATGGGATATTTTACTAAGAGATGACACCGCTTCCTTTAACCAAATAAGAATGGATGATTCATCGGCATTAAGGAGGGTGAAAGCCGATTGAAGGTTTGATTTTATCTCCTCGGCGTGCGATAGCTGTTGCTGTAGCGATTCCAACTCAATCTCCTCGCCCGACTTAAGCTTTGCCTCGTTCAGCTGCTTCAGTTGGAATTGCAGGTAATCGAGGTCGGCTTTGGCCTGCGAGGCCTTTTCTTTAATATTTTCGAGTTCCGAGGTTAGGCTTCTGTACTTTTGGTAGCTATCTCGGTAGCTAGCTAGCTGCTGCAAATTATCGGTAAACGAATCGAGTACCGAAAGTTGAAATTTACCATCGGCTAGCAGCAAGTTTTGGTGCTGCGAGTGGATATCTATTATTTGGCTTACAAGATCTTTAAGAATGCTCAGGGTTACCGGAAGCTCGTTTACAAAAGCCCTAGACTTTCCCGCTGGGTTTATATGTCGCCTAATGGTTGTTAGGTCAGCATACTCAATATCGTTATCTACAAAAAAATCTTGTAAACTGTAGCCTGCAAGGTTAAAAGTACCCTCCACCACGCAGGGTTTCGATTTGTCTTTAAGTACAGTTGCTTCGGCCCTGTTGCCAAGAATTAGCCCCAGTGCCCCAAGAATAATCGATTTACCTGCTCCAGTTTCACCAGTGATGATATTTAGCCCTTGATGAAAATCAATCTCAAGTGTATCGATAAGGGCGTAGTTCTGAACAAGGAGTGTTTTAAGCATCGGGTCAAGCTATTGTTTGGTTACAAACCAATGGTACAACATCTAAAATCCCCCTGAATCGGTGCTCGTAATGCGGTTGTATTTCGAAACGTTGGCATTATCAACCTCGGTGAGGATATTCACCACTCGGGTTTTTTCGGCAGGGAACGATTCGGTGAAAAGGTTTACCAGCTCATCACTTTTGGCATCGAAGAAAACCTGCAGGTAGTACATGTAGGGGTCGGGTTTCTCTCTAAATATCCTTTGGATGCTGGTGAGCGCTTCGGCAATTTCGGTGCGTCCTTCAACCAGCTTATCGCTCATTCGGTCGAGCCCTAGCCTGTGGTACTTGTAGTTTACCTCGCGTAGTGGCCTATACTTGGTGTTGAGTATATTCTCAATTAGCCAGTACCTATTCTTTCTGTTGCCTTCGTATGCCTTCCAGCCACGCTCACCGTCGGTAGTGTTCTGAGCGTTATTCACAATTCGCTCGGCTTTTTGAAAATACTCGGTTCCGCCCAGGTACGAGAAGGAGTCGTAGTCGAACCCAAGGATGATGTATGCGTAGTAAGCTAGTATTGAAGTTAGATTATTGCCATGGCGGGTATCGGAAAACTCCAACTGATCGAACTCAATGTAGCGGAATTGTAGGTTATTATCCACAATGTTTAGCATGGTGGTGTTGTACGAAGTGCCAAATATTGGTCGTCGGGATTGTATTTGAATGGTACCTCGAAATTCATCGGAACCAATCTGTTCGTTAAGGGTAAGCATTACGTTGCACTCAATGCGCTCGTCTTGCCCATAGATATGGTTAGTCCAAGGCGTATTGTTCATGAACTCGTACACTGCCGTTTGAAGGGTTTGAAACAGCTGCCTGTTGGTGCCCTGAATCTTTTGCGAATTTATTTGTACGTTACACCTAAGCTCCTGCTGATAAGACTCGGTAGGCAGGGCAAACAGAAGTATTCCAAGAAGAATATATTTTTGAAGTTTCATGGCCGAACGGATTAGGTTGTGGGTTAGCTTGCAAAATTAGGCAATGCTCATTATTTTAACCAGCTCATTTACTATATCCTTGGCAACCTCTTGCTTCGGTTTTAGTTCAAAATCAATGGTATTCCCATTGCGGTGTATTATGGTAATCTTATTGGTGTCAACATCAAAGCCAGCACCCTCATCTGTTGCCGAATTGAGCACGATAAGGTCAAGGTTTTTCGATTCGATTTTTTTCTTGGCGTTGGCTAGCTCATCATGGGTTTCAAGGGCAAAACCTATCAGAATTTGGCTTTTGCTCTTGTTCTCTCCAAGCGCTTTTGCAATGTCAGGGGTCGATTCGAGCACAAGGTGTAGCTGGTTTCCTTCCCTTTTCAACTTCTCGTTAGCAACCTGTTTGGGGCTAAAATCGCTTACTGCCGCAGCCAGTATTGCTGCTTGGCAATGGCCGAAATTGGTTGTTGCTGCCTTGTGCATCTCAGCGGCCGTGGTAACACTTTGGATTTTGATGTTAGGGTGGTTGGGGATATGCTTGGTAGGCCCTGTGATAAATTCAACCTGTGCACCTCTAGCAGCAAGTTCTTGAGCAAGGGCATAGCCCATTTTGCCCGATGATCTGTTGCCAATGAAACGAACAGGGTCAATGGGTTCGTAGGTTGGTCCCGATGTTACCAGCACTGTTTTGCCCAGTAGCTGCTGCTTTTGGCCAAAGAACGATTTGATTGCATCAAGAATCCTCTCAGGTTCTTCCATTCTTCCCTTCCCAGAAAGGCCGCTTGCAAGCTCACCCGTGGCAGCTTCAATAATTAAGTTGCCAAAACCCCTTAGGGTTTCAATATTCCTTTGGGTTGTTGGATGCTGATACATATCCAAATCCATGGCTGGAGCAACCATTACTGGGCATTTTGCCGAAAGGTACGATGTGAGTAAAAGGTTGTCGGCAATCCCATGGGCCATTTTTCCAATGGTGTTGGCCGAAGCAGGTGCTATAAGGTAAAGGTCGGCCCACATCCCCAAATCAACATGACTGTTCCAGTCGCCATTCTCGGGATTAAAAAAGTCTACAAGGATAGGGTTCTTGGAGAGTGTAGCCAAGGTTAATGGGGTGATAAACTCCTTGGCAAGGGGTGTCATTACAACTTTAACACCAGCCCCTTCTTTAACTAGAAGGCGCACCAGAGTTGCAGCTTTGTAGGCTGCGATGCTGCCTGTTATACCAAGAAGTATATTCTTCCCTTTAAGCATTTAGCTTTCCTTTTCCTGATTTTCTATACCCTTGCGGTGGTATAGTTTGGTGTCGAGAAACTCTTGCAGAGCAATTAGCGCAGGCTTTGGGAGACGCTCGTAAAACTTGCTGATTTCGATCTGCTCGCGGTTCTCGAAAACCTCCTCAAGGTTATCGGTGTAGTATGCAAACTCTTCGAGCTTACGGTTAAGCTCTTGCTTCATATCCTGGCTAATCCTATTTGCCCGTTTTGCAATTACGCGAACCGACTCGTAGATGTTGCCCGTATCTTTGTCGAGCTGGCTAAAGTCCTGTGTGGTTGTGGTAAGAGGTGCAGTTACCTTTTTAAAGTCCATGGTTGTGAATTTTTAAACTAGTTTTCAATTACTTTAATGCTGTTGGCGTAAATCCTTTCGGCTTCTCGCTTGTATCTTGTCTCGGGGAACTCCCCCAAAAGGTTGTAGTACTCATCAAGGGTGTTTTGGAATCGTTCGCGACGCTTCTCTGGCACGCTATTATCGGCAAGGCTGTACGACGATTCGAGAATCATGTAAAGGATCTCTTCGCGGTACTCGCTATCGGGGAATTCGTATGTACTATTCTTAAGTGCTGTAATGGCGGCCTTGTAGTCTCGCATATCGTAGTAAAGCTTTGCGCTTAGGTACGATTTTTCAACTAGCTTAGAGCGCAGATCGGTAAGAATCCTGTTAACCTCAGCCTTTTTTGATGAGTTGGGGTACCGGGTGATAAACTCCGAAAAGGCAGATATGGCTTTTTTTGATGTTTCCTGATCCAGCAAAGGTCTTGGCGACGACTTGTAAAAACAGTAAGCATACATATACTCTGCCTGCTCAAGGAAGGGGCTGCGTGGGTAATTCTGCCTAAACCTATCGAAGTAGTGCGCAGCTAAAAGGTAATCGCCCTGATGGTAGTAGCCCTGCGAGAGGTAAAACTCAATGGTGTCGGCTTGGGCAGTACCCCTGTATACAGGGGTTAGCTGTTCGAAAATTGTGGTATACCTGTAATGCTCGCCATTTTCGTAGTACTTAAGGCCCTCCTTGTACATCAAAGGGTAATCTCTGCTTTTTAGAAGCTTATCGAATCCACTGCATGATGCAGCTATTATGGCGATACCAATTAAAGCGAAAAGGCTAATTTTTTTCATAGCTAATACTAAGGCGTTTTCAATGAATAAACACAATTTCTGGCTCAATATTGTGCCCCATTATTTAAGCGAGCAAAGTTAGCAACAATATCGGAAAAAGCTATGTAATAGCAATGTAAAATTCTGATTTACGAGTTAAAAAGTTTTAACTGCATCAATGTTTTTCAAATATCCATCAGAATTGGAGTATAATTACCATTTTTCATAAAAAGGTGTAATTTTGTGGGAGTTTACATAATCGTTTAACCAATATTATTTTGCTGTGGATATATTTGATAAGCTTAGAAAAAGTATGGGCCCCATTGGCCAGTACCATAAGGAGGGGCACGGATATTTTGCATTTCCAAAGCTCGAGGGCGAAATTAAGCCTTGGATGACCTTTAGGGGTAAAGAGGTTTTGACTTGGAGCCTAAACAACTACCTTGGGCTTGCAAACCACCCCGAAGTTCGCAAAGCAGATGCCGAAGCCGCTGCTCAATATGGAATGGCGTACCCTATGGGCGCTAGGATGATGAGTGGCCAAACTCGCTTCCATGAAGAGCTCGAGGCCAAACTCGCCGCTTTTGTTAAGAAACCTGCAGCATACCTGCTAAACTACGGATATCAGGGTATGGTCTCTATTATCGATGCATTGGTATCGCGAAACGATGTAGTGGTGTACGACTCCGAATCGCATGCGTGCATTATCGATGGGTTGAGGCTGGCCCCAGCGAAACGATTTGTTTTTGCGCATAACGATATGGACAGCTTGCGCAAGCAGCTTACCCATGCCACTCGTTTGGCCGAGAAGACAGGAGGAGGAATCCTTGTAATTACCGAGGGTGTATTTGGTATGGCCGGTGATCTGGGGAACTTAAAAGCTATTGCCGAGTTTAAGAAGGAGTTCAATTTCCGCCTGCTGGTTGACGATGCCCATGGCTTTGGTACATTGGGTAAAACTGGTGCTGGCACAGCAGAGCACTTTGGCGTGGAGGATGAAGTGGATGTTCTGTTCTCGACTTTTGCCAAGAGTGGTGCTGGAATTGGTGCCTTTGTTGCTGCCGATGAGGACATAATAATGTACTTGGCTTACAACCTGCGCTCACAAATTTTTGCCAAGTCGCTTCCAATGCCTATGGTTATTGGAGCGCTTAAGCGCCTTGAGATTATGCAAACACAACCCGAGCTAAAGGAGAACCTTTGGACAATTGTAAATGCCTTGCAAAAGGGATTGAAGGAGGTTGGTTTGGATATTGGCAAAACTGAGTCGCCTGTTACCCCTGTGTACATGAAGGGCAATGTGCCCGAGGCCACGAACATGGTATTTGACCTTCGCGAGAACTATAATATCTTCTGTTCCATTGTTGTATACCCCGTTATACCCAAAGGGCAAATTCTACTTCGCCTAATACCAACTGCTGTGCACACGCTTGACGATGTGAAGTTGACTGTTAATGCATTTGCCGAGTGCGCTCAGAAGCTGAAGGACGGAAAGTATTACGCCGAGAAGATGACTCAGATTTAGAACTTGTTCGATATTCTAGAAAATTAAGGGTGGCGAATTTCGCCACCCTTAATTTATTGTTCTATTTGCTTAAACAATCTTAGATATCTTTCAATAGCTCCTTTATAGCTACCTCTAGCTGCTCGTCGCGGCCATTATCAATATCACCGGGCATATTTTTAACCACAATATCGGGAACGGTTTGGTTATTCTCTAACCATTCCCCATCCATATTCTTTGCGCTAACGGGTATTGATCCCCACATAATCCTTCCGTTCTGCAGCATTTCCCAACCAGCAAAACTACAAGTGCCCGGTACGGGCATCCCAATTAGCTTACCAATGCCTAAATCCTGATATCCGCAGGCAAAGCAATGGCCATCGCTATAGTTGGCCTCGTTCACAAGAGCCACGGTGGGTTTGGTCCAGCGGGCAGTTGGCTCGTATCCGAGGGTGCGGGTTTCGATGGCGTACTCAATAAACTCTTTCCCTGTGAGGAACATGGCCAAATCGCTAACCAAGTCGCCACCGCCATTAAAGCGAGTGTCAATAATTAAGCCCTTGGTGTTGGCGTACTTGCCCATAGCCCTGTCGTAGGTATTACGGTAGGGGCCATCGCTCATACCGGGTATATGAACGTAACCCAGCTTACCATCGCTTAGCTGCTCAACAAGTTTCTCGTTTTGTTTTACCCACCTATCGTATAGCAAGGAGTTCTCCTCTCTAAAGGTAATGGGTTTTACCGTGGCATGAAAAGTATTGTTGTTAGCGGGGTCAAACACTTCTAAAGAGGTGAATCTGTCGGACTTACGGTTAAGAAACTTGGCATAGTCTACGTCATTGGTAATCTCCTCACCATCAATTTTCTGAATAATCATGCCGGGCTTTACTTTGATATGCTCCTTGTCCATTGGCCCAAACTGCATAATCTCGGCTATTTTTACTCCGTTCTCGGTGTGATTATAGTCGATAAAAATACCCAGCGAGGCGGTTTGGGTACCGTTGGGGTCGCTGTATCTATATCTAGCACCACTATGCGATACGTTTAGCTCGCCGAGCATTTCGGAGAGTAGCTCGGTGAATTCAATGTCGTTTCCAACCAAGTCAACCTTGGGTTGATACTCATCGTAAAGTTTATCCCAAGGAGCGCCGTGGAAATCGGATATGTAGAACATGGCCTTGTTACGCTTCCAAACATGGTTAAACATCTCGTGGCGTTCGTCGGAAATGTTAAGCGTGAGTTCCCCTTTTATACTGATGGGGGTGTTGCGGTTCGCCTTGAGATCGATTGTCGATATCCTTCCGTTGGAGAGCAGGAAAAGTTTGCTCATATCTTTGCTCCACTCCAGCTTGGCCGATCTTGCATCGAGCGGAACAATCATCTTAGTCTCTTGGGTGCGAAGGTTAGTGCTCCAAAGGTTTAAACCCTTCTCGAAACGGGCGAGGTAGTATAGCGTTTCCCCATCTTTTGATAGCACCGCATCGGCTAGGCTCGACGAGTGGATGGTTAGGCGCTTCTTACGATCGCGAAGTCCATCCCAGTCTATTTTGATAAGCGTAGAGTCTACCTTTTCGTCCTCCTTCTTGCTCTTCTTCTTTTTCTTATCGTCCTGCTTATCGCTCTTGCTATCATTCTTTTCAAGTTTTTCAATCTCTTTCCAAAGGTCGTACTCGTCCTTGCTCAAGTTGAACTTATCCCAGCTATCGCGGGTAAGGAAAAATGAGTAAACATCGCTCTGGCGGGTTCCGCTGTTGGCGTGCGAACGCAGTCCGTGCCTATCGCTAAACCACATGATTTGCTTGCCCTCGTTTATCCATTTGGCTGAACCATCGCCAAACCCACTCTCGGTAAGGTTAATCATCTCCTGCTCGCCAGAGGCATCGAGAAGCACCACTTCGCTAACGCCCAACGATGGGGAGTAACGCGCCAACAACCACTTGCTGTCAGGGCTCCACTCGAACTGCTGATCGCCATCGCGCATGTAGAAAAGCTTGTCGGGACCAAGTATCTCGCGAATCTGCTTAGTTTCAATATTGTAAATCTTCAAGTGCCTACGATTTTCGATAAAGGCAATCTCCTTACCATCGGGCGATACCTTGGGTTGGTAGTTGTCGTTATCGTTTTCAATTACTTTCTCCTCGCTTAGTAGGGTGGAGGCGGAGAAGAAGGGTTCGTTCTTTTTCACCCTTGATGTTTTGTAAATGCCCCAAGTGGAGTTGCGCTGGCTTGCGTAAACTATCGATTTGCCATCGGGCGTAAAGCTAACAAAGCGCTCCTGCTCAACGGTGTTGGTAATCCGTTTTGTGAAATTCCCTTCAACTGATGATGCAAATACTTCGCCCCGAACAATGTAGGCAATCTCTTTGCCATCGGGCGATACGGCCATCTCGCTTACGTTGCCCGTAACGGGTATTATCTGCTCATCGTTAGCAAGTAAACCTGTACGAATGGTAACATCAACCTTTTGGGGTTCGCTACCGGGAATTTGCGTATATAAATTGCCGTGATGCGTGTAGCAAAGGGTTCCTGAATTGCTGATGCTGAGGAACCGAACGGGGTGTAGCTCAAAGTGCGATATTTGCTCCACATTGCTGGGGTTATCTAGGCTCAATCGGTGCACATTGAATGTTCCGTTTTGCTCGCTTAGGTAGTATATGCTTTGGTCGCTATTGGCAAATACGGGATTTCTATCCTCCCCTTCAAAGGCGGTTATCATTTTATGCTGGTTAGTCTCAACATCATAACTCCAGATATCGCGGGTAACAGCCGAACGATGATGCTTGCGCCACTCGTTTTCACCACCCTTCTTATCATGGTATACCATGGTTTTGCCATCAGTGCTAACTCGGACCATTTCGGCGGGAATTGTCCACAACTGATTTACACGTCCCCCTTTTGTGGGCACGGTGTAAACCTCGGGTTGCGATCCCGTTGGGTACTGCCTGTGATTAACAGCATCCAGGCGCTGTCCTCCAAAGATGATCTCTTGGTCGTTAGCGGTGAACGTGTAAGGGAATTCGTCGGCAGAGTGAAAGGTGAGCCTTTTAGCCTCGCCACCCTGCGCATCAATAATAAATACATCAAAATCGCCAAAACGGTTGGATGCAAAGCTGATTTTTGAACCATCGTTGCTCCAAACGGGCATAAAATCGTGCGCCTGATGGAAGGTGATTTGCTTGGCCTTACCACCCTGAGTTGGTACGGTGAAGATATTACCTTTAAAGGTAAAGGCAATGGTATTACCATTTGGCGATATGGCTGAATACCTAATCCATTGCTCTGTGTCGTTAGCCAATAGTGACGATGATATCCATAGGGCTATCGCCAATGATGAAAATCTTTGTAACAGTTTTTTCATTTTGAATACGATTAATGAATTTTTATTGAAATCGGTTATAATAACGTTTTGACAATGCAAAGGGCAAAAGGATTAGGGGTATAATAAGTCTTTTTGAGTTTGTAAATCATCCTAACCATGATAAAAGCAGTTAGCAAATATATGGGATTTTTTATCTTTGCCGAATAAATAAACTTTTTGGATTATGGAAATTAGCATACTTGAGTGGATTGGATACTTGGCTTCGATACTTATTGCTCTTTCGATGGCAATGAGTTCTTTGGTTAAGTTTAGAGTAATTAACCTGATTGGAGCTGGACTATTTTCGGCTTATGGTTTTTTGATAGGATCGATACCTGTAGGCGTGATGAACGGTTTTATTGTGCTGGTGGATGTGTACTACCTGTACCTGTTTTTCTCAAAGAAAGAGGTTTTTGAGGTGATTGAGGCGAAGCCTGATAGTAACTACCTTGTGCGTTTTATATCATTCTACAAGCAAGATATTAAGAGGTATTTTCCTGATTTTGAATACTGTCCCGATGATAGTGATGTTAATTTCTTTGTACTCCGCAACATGTCCATAGCTGGGCTATTCTTGGCAAAACGACTCGACAATGGGGTTTTAAAAGTTGAGTTGGATTATGCCATCCCAGAGCTACGAGATTTTAAGAGTGGAAGATTTGTTTACAACAACCTTAGATCCCGATTTTTGGAAATGGGCTTTAGAAAATTAGTGGCCGAAAAGTCGAGTAAGAAGCATGATCAGTATCTTGCTAAGTTGGGGTTCAAGGAGGATGACAAGGGTATGCTAGAAAAATCTCTGTAGTAGAAAAAATTAGTCTAGCTCCTCAAAAATTATTAGATTGGTGTTTGCATAAGCAATTATTTGTTAAATTTGCATCCGCAATAAGGCTAGGTGGCGGAACCGAGGGACGAGCTCCCGCCATCGGATGGAAAAGGTCGTAACGAGTAGTTCAAGACCATAGGTTCTGTGAAGCGCCCCAAGTTTTAGTTTTGCCCAGATGGCGGAACCGAGGGACGAGCTCCCGCCATCGGATGGAAAAGGTCGTAACGAGTAGTTCAAGACCATAGGTTCTGTGAAGCGCCCCAAGTTTTAGTTTTGCCCAGATGGCGGAATTGGTAGACGCGCTAGTTTCAGGGACTAGTATCAGCAATGATGTGCAGGTTCGAGTCCTGTTCTGGGTACAAAGCCTAAGATGGTTGAAATGTTGCCCAGATGGCGGAACCTGTCAAAATACGCGACAGGCAGGTTGGTAGACCCGCCAGTTGAGGGAGTTTTTAGTATAGTATAGATGTTCTTTTTGTAATAAAATAAAAGTGTTCTGCCCAGGTGGTGGAATCGGTAGACACGCCAGCTTGAGGGGCTGGTGCCCGTTAGGGTGTGCAAGTTCGAGTCTTGTCCTGGGCACTTTTATAAATCGCAACCCGCTGTGAACTATTTGTTTGCAGCGGGTTTGTTGTTTGTAAGGATACAGTGTGAAATTATTATTTTGCGTTAGAGTTGAACCATAAGTTGGTGCTTATGTTCAATGAGATAAAACGTGTAAACGCATTGTTGATTTCATAGAAAGATATTTGAAACCTTCAATTACGAATGCTTTTGGGAGTTGCCCAAATGGATTGTGTGAAAAATTAAATTCACATCCAACCAGCGACACCAATTGACGTACCCCAGCCCTACATTTGCCGAAAACAAAGCAAATGTAGATGGATATGAACACTAGCAAATCTTTGAAAAACAATAAACCTCCTCATTTTGTAGGGTTAGGGGGTGGTGGTAGTAATGTGGTAGAGCACATCCAGCGCCAGGGCGTGAAAGCACATTTTACCTGTATAACATACCCCAAGAGGCAAAGCAACGCGTCTATTGAGTATATCCCCTTTAAGCATCCGGGGCACAACTCACCAACCTATTTATTAACACCAGATATGATTGCCGATTTTGATAGGACAACCCTGCTGCCCATACTCGATTCCTTGCTAGATATTTTTAGTAACGACCGCCATTTTATTCTGCTATCGGGCTTGGGAGGATACACTGGGTCGAGGCTAACCGAGATCCTCACGCAGTGGCTCTACGCCAATGGCAAATCCTTTCAAACCATCTGCTGTACACCCTTTTCCTGTGAAGGGAAGGAACGAAATGCTTTCGCAATGGTAACCCTAGCCAAGCTGGCCATTTTCCCAAACGTTCACCACCTCAGTTTAGAATCGTTCGAAAAGCAATATGGTGATCTACCATTGAACCAAGCTTTTCATAAAGCCAACGAAGATTTCTATAGGATTTACCAAGACCTTTTAGCCTGATTTGATATGACCTGCCTAGAGAATATTGAGCTAATCTTTGAGCAAGAGGGTTTTGCCCTGTAAGGATTAGGGTGAACTAGGAGCAAAATTGAAGGGTTTGGGTATTAGTAATCCTATGAGCGCTAATTTAGCCCAATAGCACAGCGGTGAATATAATAATCGGATATAACTATTCACTAAGCACTGTGAAAAAAATTGCTGCGTCGTATTAGCAAGATTTTTACACACCTTTAATTTGTCTTGCTTAACACTCTCTAAAAACTTTTGTTGCGCAGAGTTTTTTAACTTCTTTCAACTGTGTCATACTTTGACGTAGTGTAATGTTACTTTTACATTATTAGGTTAAACAAATAGAAATTGCTATTTTTAGAAACACAAATATGGAGAAAACAGAAAAGCCCTACCTAAAGTATTCAGAACAGGTCAAAGCGTATAAGTTTCAGGTACATATAGTAAACCCAACCAGTACCGATTATAACCGTGTAGTAAAAGAAACTGGAGGCTACACTTTTTTTGACGATGAGTTGGTAAATACCAGCGTGTTTATAAAGGAGATGGGTAGCCTACCACCAAACTCAACCCTGCTGGTTGATGAAAGCGATCTGGGCGAACGCGATTTTACCATTTGGTATAACTTTGATTTGTATAAGGGGGATGAGGAAAAGGCCGAGAGGATAACATATAGGCTGGTGCCATTTAAGCATTAATCTTAGTTAACACACATAACAGTTTAAGCGGGAAATGAGAAGCTATCCACCACTAGTATTACAATTTACTTGTATTATCACTTATGCCATTAAAAATAAATAATCGGGTGGGCTTGTACTTGTCTGCTAATTTGTATTTTGAAATCTGAAATCGTATTTTCTTAAACCAACACAGGTGACAATGGATGTTTTAAGTATTAAACAAAAAATTACTTCACTTGCTAAAGAACACTCTGATATTGATGATAGCCTAGATGGAGTTAAATATGCTGAGATAATTGAACTAGAGGCCGAAAACCTTATAATTAGCTACTGCGTAGAAAGAGGGTGCCAAGTACAGGGGTTTCCTATTGATAAAATGAATAGCGGTTCAGATTAATATTATGAAGACTATTTCTGTATTGAAAGGTATAGAATGTATTTGGATAGCTTAGCGTTAGTGCACAATGATGTTGCCGATCTAATGTGGCATTATAGCAATAGCTTCTGGCCCAATTTCTACGAAAATCAAGAAGCCTATATTGTCGACATAAAACATAACCTCAATACTGGAAAGTTTTATAATATTGACTTCTAGCGTAATTAGTATTAGACGATAAGATTATTTGGTTTAATTTTGATTTGCATAAGGTAGGTGAGGAAAAGCCGGTGAGGATAATAATTAAATTGGTACCACATTAAAATGATTTTACTAACTAATAACTTTAACAGATATGGAACTTATTAATGATTTATTTCAAGAGTGGAAGAAAAACTATAAAAGGAATGAAGCTTACGATGATATAATTAAGCGAATTAATGACATTAAAATTATTGATTATGATTTCTTGAAGCACCTATTACACTCCAAGCATAACGGTTTGGGGTCTCATGGAGGAAACTACGTTGATTTATCTGATAATAACACAAAACTTATAGCTGAAACAATACAAAAAATAAAACAAGAAATAAATTTTAATTATCAAGCAAATTCGACGGAAATCGGCAAGTTAGGATTCAAATCAGAGAAAAGAAATATGCCGATTGTTTACAACAGAGTTTTATGCGCCCTTAAGCCAGATGAACTTTGCAATATCCCTGGTGAGAAACAAGTAAATGAGTTATTGATTAAGTTCATAGAACTAGGAATAGAACATAAGGTATTTCTGGACTCTAATTCAAAAAAGATTGAAAAAAAAGATATATTAAAGAAAAATTGGTATGAGAAAAACAACGCCATTTGTGAAATATTAGATAAGGAAATTGATTTTACAAATAAAAACCAAAACTATCAATCACATAGAAACAACTTTGCATGGTATCTATATATATACTTCAGTACCGATTTTTCAATTAGCAAACAAATTATTAAGTACGGTGCACCAGGAACAGGTAAAACCTACTTAACAGCACAAGAATGCGAAAATTATTTTGACTCGTGGAATATTAATAAAAGCTACGACAACGATTTTAAGGAACACTATGAATTTGTTCAATTCCACCCATCTTACACCTATGAGGATTTTATTGAGGGGATTCGTCCTTCAAAAATTGCAGAAGGCTCCACACAGTTAGAACTTAAAGATGGAATATTTAAATCTTTCTGTAAAAAAGCCGCTAAGTGGGAACTTGAACTCTACAATCTTGGCTTAGGTAAGGGTAATGATGACGAATCTTTTGAAAGGATTACTGTTAAAGATGTTAAAGAAAAAGAAACAGCACATCTAAAATCGATTATTGAAAACAGAAAAGATGATGAGTTAATTAAAGACCTCATTCCCCCATACTTCTTCGTTATTGATGAAATAAACCGAGCCGAACTTTCACGCGTTTTTGGCGAGTTGATGTATTGCTTGGAGTATAGAGGGTATGGCGGAAAGGTAAAAACTCAGTATTCAGAACTAGCATCAGATGAAAACATCTTCTATAAAGAAAAAGAAGGGGATAATAACTATTTCTTTATACCTCATAATGTATATATTATTGGTACAATGAACACCATTGACCGAAGCGTCGAGAGCTTCGATTTTGCACTAAGACGTAGATTCCTATGGCAACGAATTGATCCAAACTATGAAGTTCTTGAAGAGTATTTTAATGAAAGAGATTTTAAGGAAGAGGAGGCTAAAAAAATTGTAGATGGATTAAAGAAACTAAATGAGGATATTAAAAAAAATCCGCTGCTTGGCGAAGATTATCAGATAGGTCACTCGTACCTTATGAAACGTGAACAATATACTGGTTTAAAACCAAAACAGTACAAAGAAAAAATTTGGGAGAAACATATTCAGCCCATACTAGAAGAGTACTTTAGAGGTATGGGGGAAAATAAAGGTGAGATTGATAAACTAAAAGAAAAATTTATTCCAAAAGAAGAGAAAACCAAATCTAATGAAAAAGACAAAACTGCCTAATTATGGTTGAGGTAAACTTAAGAGATAACACTCCACATCAAGGAATTGCTTATAGTTCAGATGTTGATAGCAAGAGTTTTACTTCTTCTATAATTATACAGAGTAAACCAAAAATTAAACTAGATAAATTTTATAAACAACTAATTGAGGTTTCTCAAAAGTTAAATAGCTTTTTAGAAGATGATAAATTCATTAAAGCCAACGTTCATCTTTTTGGTGGCAAGGACTATGACCATAATACCCGCGATAATTTTCTCGATGTAATTGGATGGAATCCCGAGAACTTTGCAGTACAAACTGGTAATCTGATAGGTTTTGTTAAAACGCCAGATATAAGAAACTGTTTAAATTTTATTTTTAACTCTATTCATCATGATTTGAATCATTGCAAGTTGAACCATCGTTTCACTCGTGCAAGTCTTTGACTCATAGTCTTTGCTGAGCCTTCTGAAGCCCTCA